>Ga0316207_10000673_pt1 | contig 50197 bp, 46 predicted proteins | sample 6weekpyrite_MG_FD_204943 | JGI IMG/M metagenome (GOLD analysis project Ga0316207, IMG submission 204943) | Microbial mat bacterial communities from mineral coupon in-situ incubated in ocean water Damariscotta River, Maine, United States -... | ecosystem: Environmental > Aquatic > Marine >...
TTCAATACTCATTACTTTTACATTATTCCTGTTTCGTTATATAGCGACTCTATAAGCGACTAGCCGCGAGAGCTGCGCCCATTAAGCCGACATTGGCATTCATGACAACACGCACTGGCATGACCTCCGTCAATTTGACCATGCGCCCTTTCTCATTAAAGGCAGTGGTGAAGGTACCGTCTTTTAATTTGTCGATAACCTTTGGTGCAATGCCGCCAGCGATATAGACACCACCACCTGACATGCAGGTGAGTGCCAAGTTACCCGCTTGTTGCCCGTATATTTTAGCAAAAATATGCATAGCCTGCGATGCGAGTTCATCACTGCCTTCAAGACCAGCAATCGACACAGCCGCAGCAGGATCGCCATTTGCCATGGCTTGTTTCATTGTTTCAGTTTCCTTCGCAGGGGTTTTATCGCGTAGGAATTCATAGATATTGACTAGGCCGCGGCCACAACAAACTCGTTCATAAGAGACGTGTCCAAATCGCTTAATAAGATAGCTCAACAATTCAATCTGTTCATCATCGACAGGGGCAAAATCACAATGGCCACCTTCAGAAGACATAACTTCATAGTGGTCATCTTGCCAAACTAAAATACCTTGTCCTAAGCCGGTTCCTGCCCCAATCAGCGCGCAGGGTGCGTGCTCAGCCGGCTGTCCTGATTGAAGTTCGCTGATGTCATCTGAGCCAAGTGCCTCTAGGCCATAGCCGACGGCGGCGAAATCGTTGATTAAGCGTATCTTGGGGATACCAAGCACACTCTGCATTTTATCAGCATCAAGTTCCCAGCTGAGGTTGGTGACCCAACCTTGTCGTCCAGTTACGGGGCCTGCAATACCGAAGCAGGCACTGTGCAATGAAAGGGTACCTTGTTCTTTTATGATGCCGGTGAGGAACTCACTGACCATATCTGTTAAATCTGACCAATCTGCGCTCACATACCGTTGTTCGTGAAGAATTGTTTTGTGATTTGTATCGTCGAAATTTGCGATTTGCAGTAATGTTTTGGTTCCACCAATATCGCCAGCGAGAATTAGCATGTCCTGTGCTCCCATATTCTTGTTTTGAATACATCTAGTTTGACCATACCACAGCTTGTTACTCGGGCATATGCAGTGTTTAAAGCTAATAGAGAGCCGAATAAGTTGTGCGCTGATTCACAGTTTGAATATTTTATCGCTATTTCTATTCCAGATATTCGACATATTTGCCGATAACAAATACAAGAGCTTACAGTGATTTTCTTCAAGATCAGTAGCTTAGAGTGACACAGAATGTGCACCAAGTCCGTTTCTGGTGTGACAAGTATCTCGGACAGCTTGGATGCAACAATAGACACTACATGCATCACACATCACCCTGTAGCGGGGTTGAGGAGAAAAACATGTACAAACGTAAAGCAAAACCTGATTTGATGTTTCTATTAACCGTATTTGTATGCCTTGGCGTATTAGTCACCGCAACGGTTAATGCCAGTGAATCGGCGCAACCGGGTTGGTCAATGACAATCAAAGCCGATAAAGATTGCCAGCAAAATTCAAATGAATGGCAGGCCTGTGCAGGTTGGCAGGGACTTGCAGGTGACAAGCCACATGGACAAGGTGCAACATTAAGGTTCTTCCATGAACAACGACCAGATCTCGGTGTTGTTTGGTATTATTCTCAGCCATCGAACCATATATCTTATGATATCAATGAGTTAAATAAAATTAATGCAGGGCAGGGCTTCTCTGGGAATAGTCAATTCAACAGTCAATTTGGTGTGGCTTTGCGTCAACAATATAGGCATTTTGGTTTTAGTGTGGGTGTCGAGTCCGAACAGGCTCAGCCATTAAATAATGCTGCCGTTTTGTATTTCGGTATCAGTAACCGTTGGTAGAAGAGTTTCCCTATATGCTGACGGTGGTCAGTGGTAGAATGACTTGTTAATGGTGTTGGCGTAATATCGCGGCAGCGAAATTTGATGATTTAACAAGTTAGAGTAGGTTTCATGGCAAATCCGATTCGAGTTGGCGTTGTTGGCGTCGGCTATCTAGGTAATATCCACGCGAAGATTTATTCGAAGATCCCCGGCGTAGAGTTGGTTGGAGTGGTTGATGTTGACCGCAGCAATGTAGATAAGATTGCTGCGCAGTATGGCTGCGTCGGCTATACCGATGTACAAGATCTTATTGGTAAGGTCGATGCGGTGAGTATTGTTGTACCGACTTCCTTACATCTTGAAACGGCGAGACCTTTTCTTGAAGCAGGGATACATATGTTGATGGAGAAGCCATTAGCGCCTTCATATGAAGAGTCCCTTGAGCTCGTTGAGCTTGCAGAGAAATCAGGTGTACTGTTTCAGGTCGGTCATTTAGAGCGTTTTAATGGCGGGGTGATGGAGTTGGCTAAGCGTGTAACAAATCCACGCTTTATGGAAGTCACGCGCATCGGACCGTTTGTTGCCCGCGCAACGGATGTGGATGTGGTGACAGACTTAATGATTCACGATATTGATATCGTCATGTCATTGGTTGGAGAACCTATCGCGAATATTTCTGCTGCAGGAACGCCCGTAATTACCGATCACATTGATATTGCTAACGCCCGGCTTGAGTTTGCCAATGGTGTTGTAGCGAATGTGACTGCCAGCCGTGTTTCAAATAAGCAGCAACGTCGTATTCGTGTTTTTGAACAGGAACATTATTACGGTCTCGACTATACCAATCAACAAATTACGGTTGCTTCCACCGAGCCTCCTAAAGAGGGTGAAGATTTCCCAAGTGTTGTGTCAGAAGAATTGGCAATAGAACCATTGCTGCCGCTCAACCATGAGTTAGAAGTCTTTATTGATACCATTCGTAATGGTGGAACACCGTTAGTAACAGGACGAATTGCGCTTGAAGCGGTTCGTGTTGCACATATCATCAAGGAGAAAATCACAGCATGTCAGTCGTAAATGAACCAATTCCATTCCTAGACCTATCGGGGGAATATAATGAACTCGAAGCTGAATGGTTTGCTGCGATAAAGGAAACAGGAAAGACCGGACGTTATATCCTTGGCCCAAATGTACAGGCCTTTGAGGAAGAACTCGCCGAGCATGTTGGTTCTGCTTATGCGGTAAGTTGTGCTAATGGTACAGATGCTTTGATGTTGTCATTACGCGCACTTGGTATTGGCCCGGGTGATGAAGTCATTACGACACCTTACACATTCTATGCAACGGCAGAGGTGATTAGCTTGGTGGGCGCAACCCCTGTGTTTGCGGATATCTTGCCAGATTGTTTTACGATTGATCCCGCTAGTGTAAAAGAAAAAATTACCAATAAGACAAAGGCAATCATGCCAGTACATATCTTTGGTCATCCAGCCCGTATGGATGAGCTTAATGCGATTGCTAGCAAACATGGCTTGGCCGTTGTAGAAGATGCTGCTCAGTCTTACGGTGCAGATTTAAACGGTAAACGTGTTGGCAGTCTCGGTACAACCGGTGGTTTCAGTTTTTATCCGACTAAAGTACTTGGCTGCTATGGTGATGGAGGTATTATTACGACAAGTGATGCAGCCATCGTCGAATCATTAAAGAAACTACGTAACCATGGAGCCAGTGCGCCATTCATGCATGATGAGGTTGGTTATAACAGTCGTCTTGACGAAGTGCAGGCAGCATTATTGCGTATTAAGTTGCGTAAACTCGATGATGATGTTGCCAAGCGTCGGGCAGTCGCAGCACGGTACACAGAATTGTTCGCAGGTTCAGCCGTAACGGCACCAAGCCTGCCAGAAAATGGTGGACATGCCTTCAATCTTTATACAGTACGTATGCCAGATCGTGATCGAGTCCGTGGTGTTTTGAATGACAACGGTATCCCTAGCTCGCATTGTTATCCGCTAGGCCTGCATCTGCAGGAGGTCTATCAAGATCTTGGTTATAAAGTTGGTGACCTACCTGTCTGCGATAAGGCGAGCACGGAAGCACTTTCATTACCGGTTTATCCTGCAATGAAAATGGAGCATGCTGAGCGTATTGCAAAAACGATTATTGATGCAATCGGATAAATAAAAAATAATATTAGGAGAACACCAATGCGTCTTATTCTTGCTATTTTATTGCCATGGTTACAGTTTTTCACAATTGGTAAACCGATAGCGGGCATTTTTTGCTTGTTACTTCAGATAAGTCTGATTGGTTGGATCCCTGCTGCGATCTGGTCTGTTTACGCTCTAAGTCAATACAACACGGATAAAAAAATAAAAGCAGCGACAGGACATTCGCCGGAATAATGTAGTACGCCCGTTAATGGCGTGAAAACAGGTCTTTCTATGTTTGATATGTTTAGGCAGTATGCGCTGAAACAAGCTAGTCAAGATTACATAAAGAAACTAGGACCTGCTTTATTGAAACGTTATGGAGGCGCGGAGCAGTACACTGTTAAGCAAGTAGAGAAGACAGTGAGATCGTTGGGGCTTGAACCCAAATACATCCCTTATGCCATTGCCATGTACCGCCATGATGAATCAGTTAATACCTTGAGTCTTTATCGGATTGATCAGGATTTTCTCAATATTTTACGAGCAGAAATTGCGGATTCTTTTTTCGATGGTGATCTTGGCTATGATGCACGCGATGTCATTAAACTGAATAAGAAATGGGTTTGGCGAGGTGGCAGGAGTAATTTAAGAATTTCGGCATATCATGCGAGTCATTCTTGATCAGTAAACAGGTTTGCGAGATTAACAAATTCTTCAACTGAAAGCGTTTCTGGGCGTCGCTTAGGGTCAATGCCAAGCGATTCAATTTGTTCGATATCGAGTAAGGTCTTAAGGCAATTTCGCAGTGTCTTACGTCGCTGAGAAAAGGCCTGTGTTACTAAATTGGCAAGGTCTTTCTCATTCTTTGCAACAAAAGGAAGTTCAGCATAGGGTGTGAGCCGGACAATAGCCGATTCAACTTTAGGCTGTGGGTCAAAGGACTCAGGTGGAACAATAAATAATTTGTCTACCTTGCATCGGTACTGGACCATAATTGTCAGTCGGCCTGATTGTCCACCGCCAGGTGTGGCCGCCATCCTTTCGACGACTTCTTTTTGCAACATAAAATGCATATCTTTAATAATATTGGCATGAGCTAATAAATTGAAAATGAGCGGCGTCGAGATGTTATAGGGCAGGTTACCTACTACACGTAAGGGCGTTTGGTTATTTGTAAGTTGCCCAAAATCGAAACGCATCGCATCGGCATTGTGAATTTGTAAACCGGGGTAACGGCTTTTTAATAGCTCGAGACCCAGTATGAGATCACGATCTAATTCGATGACGTCCAGCTCATTTACAAGAGGAAGGATCTCACGTGTTAGCGCACCCTGGCCGGGACCAATTTCGACTAATTTATCTTCAGCGTGAATGCCGATAGATTGCACGATGCGATCAATGACATGATCATCGGTTAGAAAATTTTGTCCGAAACGTTTTCGAGCTTTGTGCTGCAAATGATTTTCCTTACTCTCGCGCTGTTTGTTGCTAGTGCATCATATCAATGGCGGTATCGATAGCAATATCGAGACTACCCGGATCGGCTTTTCCTGTGCCAGCAAGATCCAGTGCAGTACCATGGTCAACCGAAGTACGAATAATAGGTAGGCCAAGGGTTATATTGACGGCATTGCCGAATCCCATGTGCTTGAGAACGGGCAGACCTTGATCATGGTACATAGCTAAAACGGCGTCAGCATCAGCTAGTTTAGTTGGCACGAATAGGGTATCGGCTGGCAGCGGGCCAATCAGATCCATACCTTGTTGTCGTAATTTTTCGAGTAGAGGAATTATGACGCTTATTTCTTCTGTTCCAAGATGACCATCTTCACCGGCGTGTGGGTTCAGGCCACAGACGAGGATGCGTGGTGCTGAGATGCCGAACTTATTTTTTAGGTCCTGGTACAAAATAGTTAACACGGTTTCGAGTTTTTCAGCGGTGATATTTTCAGAGACTTTGTGTAGAGGTATGTGCGTGGTGGCCAAGGCGACACGTAAGCCTTTGGTTGCCAGCATCATGACCGGTGTTTTTGTATTACACATTTTGGCAAGAAATTCAGTATGGCCGGTAAAAGGGATGCCGGCATTATTGATATTTCCCTTATGAATAGGTGCCGTCACCATGGCTGAGAATTCCTTATCCAGACAACCTTGGGTCGCTCTCTGTAACATCGTTAATACATGCTGGGCATTATGCGATTCGAGTTCACCTGTTTTACAGTGATGCTCAAGAGGAATATCTAATAGACAGTGGCGACCGGCATGAGCGGGGCGTGCTGGATCATAATCGACTAGATCAAAATCAAGTTGGAGTTCATTCGCACGGCGTTGAAAAAGCGCACGGTTACCCAGAGTAACGATTTCAACAGGGTAATGTTTGCTGAGTTGTAGACAAAGATCAGGACCGATGCCGGCAGGCTCGCCACTGCTGAGAACAATTCGTTTTACATTGCTTGTCATGACAAAGGTGTTATACGCACGCCGTCATATGCCAGCGTAGAATCGAAATCTAAAAGTCGTTGAGGCGAAATTCAACAAAAGCCTCATCGCGTATGCGTCGTATCCACGATTGTGTGGCGTCTTCAGTTTTACGGTCACGGATAAATTTACGCGCTTTTGAGCGTAAGAAAGCATCGGTATCGTCATGTTCACGACGTTCTAGTAATTGCACAATATGCCAGCCAAATTGCGTGCGAAATGGTTGACTGATCTGGCCTGGACTGAGTTTATTCATTGCTTGCTCAAAACGAGGCACAAGTGCGCCAGGACTACTCCAGCCGAGTTCACCACCTTGGGCTGCTGAGCCACGATCATCAGAGTGAGCTCGCGCTAATGAGGCAAAATCTTCTCCTGCTTCAAGGCGAATCAAAAGTTGTTGTAAACGAGTGCGCGCATCATCGTTCGAGGTCAATTCATTTTGGCGAATGAGAATATGACGAGCGAGTGATTGCTTAACCAGATGCCGTTGTTCAACACCGCGTACATCAGCGAGCATGATGACGTGGAAACCGCTAGGGCTACGAATTGCATCACTGATGTCACCTTTTTGCATCGTTGTTGTAATATCGGCAAAGATTGAAGGGAGTTGTGCTGACTTGCGCCAGCCTAGATCACCACCATTAAATGCCTGTTGGCCATCAGAGCTGGCTGCTGCGACTTGTTTGAAATTGGCGCCAGCACGGAGTTGTTGGATGACGTCATTCACCTTGGTTGCTGCATTATCAACTTGTTGGGCATTGGCAGCCTCCGGCAATGAAACCAGGATATGGCTTAAGCGATATTCTTTATTATCTTTATTGCGGTTTTTGTTGGTTGCGAGAAAATTATCTATTTCTTGGTCGGTGATGTTTATACGTTGACGCACGCGACGTTGCATCAAACGGCTAACAATCATTTCTTTACGGATGTCTTCACGAAATACGCTGAAATTAAAACCATCTCTTTCGATTGCGGCCCGAAATTCACTGAGGCTCATACCATTTTGGTTGGCGATACCCCTAACCGAGGCGTTTAAGGATTTATCGTCAACGCGAATACCTGTGCGCTCAGCAACTTGTAACTGTAAATGACTAATAACGAGGCGTTCGAGTACTTGGCGGCGTAGAACGTCGTCAGGCGGTGCTTTGGTATTACGTTGCTGTAACTGACCCTTGACCGTTCTGAGGCGATTATTGAGTTCACTTTCGAGAATAACATCTTCATTGACTACGGCGATAATCCGGTCAACATTTGAAATGGCGGCATTTGCCGACAAAGAGATTGAAAATACCAATAAAAACAACAGACTACGCATGATGGTTCTCGCCGTACTAGAAAATATCGTTATCATTTAACTGATTCGCGATCATACCCTAGAATACCACGTCCGAGGAATTTTTTGACCCTGTCACCAAAGCTAGTTAAGCCTTTGAGCTCAAGCTGTAGCATGAGGCTGAAGTTCTCGTCTTCTTGGTCAAGGTCATTGATGTATTCTCGTCCGACTACGCGAACGATCCAACAGCAATTTTCATATTCAACACCCGCGAATGCATCGATCGTGCGCTCTTGATCAAGTGAGTAATTCCAGCGAGCAACGGCATTCCATTGGTTGTTTAAAGGCCAGTTAACTGACAAGTCAGTTTGTTCGAGCAGGTCACGTCGTTGACGGTAAGACAAATTAATGATGTGGTTATCTTCAGATTGATAACGTATTGAGGCAACACCTTTATTTGTTTGGTGTTCCTTAGGATCCCATTGGATGCCGGCGCGAGCACTGAGGCTTTGAGTGAATCTGGCACTTACTTCCGCAACCGTATCAGAATGGTCGTCTGTATCAACGACGCCATTTGGTAAAGTTACGTTAGGATCGTCGAAGTAGAAAATTTGTCCAATACTTGCAGAAGCTCTTTCGATCCCCGATGCCTGATCAATAAACCGTGTAGTGATTGCCGCAGTGAGTTGATTTGCATCGCCGACACGATCCGCACCAGTGAAGCGATTTTCACGGAAGAGTTGATCGAAGCTAAAATCAAATAGGCCGCTATCAAAGACCACATCTCGACCGAGCTCATCGCGGATGAGGTTATCTTGATTACGTTCAGGTACGTTTAAATAATAAAGACGTGGTTCCAGCGTTTGGGTCATTGCACTACCAGCAAAGCTTGTTTCGCGGTCAAAATATAAGCCACTGTCAATACTGAAAATAGGTACGCTACGATCAGGACTGCTATCTGCTCCTGCAAAGGTATTGTCTAAATCATATTTGGTGTAACGCAATCCTAGCTTAGGCGTAATAAAGCCATAGCTGTTACGTAACGGTAAGCTGATAGAAGGATTAATATCAAATCGTGTGCCAGTCACGCTGTCTTCGCGATTGAAATGTACCGCTTCAGCACGTAGCTTGTAATCAAGACCAAAGTGTTGATCAGGCAAATTAGCATTAAAAACAACTTGTGGCAGACGCTCATAAGGTCGGCTATTGGCAGCTGCTGTGGTATCAAGGGTCTGATAGCCTTGCAACCTTCCTCTCACACTCCAGAAGTCTCCTGCATATCTTGCATCTAGACGGCGCTGGATATGAGTAAGGCTTGAAAGGCTAATGCTGTTACCTAAGTCCTCGAAGTAGTCATTATCAGAGACGTAGTTAATATCAGCATCGACCTTAAACCGTGGTGAGAATTTTGATGTGTTTTTATATGAGAAGAAGTAGCGGTCTTCATCATTGTATTCATTGTCGCTTGGCAGGTATTCAGCAAATATCGTACCTTTGCCTATCTTACTTAGATAACGGTATTCCCCGCCAAGTTGCAGGCCGCGCTTGCCAAGAATGCGAGGTGTGATAGTCGCATCGCGGTTTGGTGCAATATTCCAGTAATAAGGTATTGAGAACTCAGCCCCAGATTCTTCAGAGTTACCGAAGGTTGGTGAGAGTACGCCTGACTTGCGTCGGTCATCAATAGGGAAGGTCAAGATTGGGGAATAGAAAAAAGGTATTCCCATGAAGTTGACGGACACATTAGTGGCAGTGCCGAACCCCTCATCATGTTCTAACTTTATTTTGTCAGCATTGAGCTGCCAGTCGCTATTGCCAGCAGGGCAGGTTGTGTAAGTTGCATTTTTGAGTTTAGTGGTGTTCTTTACACCATCACGTCGTAAGGTTTCAGCTTCACCGCGACCATGTTTATCGTAAAGATCGAAGTTGGAATTACTGACCTTGCTCTTGTCGTCTTTTAAATTGAGTCTTAGTTTATCGCCTCGGATCGTAATGCTGTTGTCTTCAAGTGAAACATTACCTTTTGCTGAAACGAGTTCTTTTGTTCGGTTGTAATCGACACTGTCTGCGAGCAATCGTTGATCTGCACGCGTGATTTCAACATTACCTCTAAACGTCGAAATACCATCCTTTATTAGGTTGGCGTTGTCCGCAGATAGATTAATTTCTGAATTAATGCGATCAGCAGGGCTGGCATCAACCTTGGCGGTCCTATTGACGGGTGGACATAATGCCCAAGGGCCTTCGCCACCAATTTTTTGTGTGTTTTCAGCTGTGGCAGTCCGTGCAGGTTCAGTCGATTTTGTCTCAGGCCGAGCTGTTTGTTTGGGCGCAGGTTTTGTCTCAGCAGCGGGAGCAGGCTTTGCTATAACAGGTTTAGATGCTGGAGTAGGCTCGGGTTTGGTAACGGCCGGCGTAGGCTCTTGTGCAGGCTCTGGCTCAGCACGTGCAGGTAAGCTCTCTGCTGGCGGTGTTACGGGTCCATCGGGTAGGCTAACAGCAGGTGTCGTCTTGACAGCGGGTTTTTTGGGTGTGGCTATACCCGCATTACAGAGCCATTCGCCAGTCGCGTTCTTGGTACACTCCCAACCAGTTGCGTCAGCTGCATAGACTGTGGCCGGGGAATGCCATAATACGAGGCCAGTGCCGAGTAGGCCGATGAGTTTTTTAGGAACTTGTTTCACTGAATATTTGTCTTTGTTATGTCATTTTATTCAAAATATCCCCATTTATAAATTCGTGGGGCCGACTAAAATCGCATAGAATGGCTGTAGCATCAAATTTTTATTAAGGATAATTCAAGATAGTGGTAGATAGAATCCCCAACCCATTGAGTAAACAGCTTATTTTATTTGGTGCAGTGTTAGGTGTCAGTGCTCTGATTATTGGCTTATTGGTCATGACAGAGCCAGAGAACCAACCAGAGACGCAACCACTGGTCGCCGTTAAGGTGAGTCCAGTGACGGTGCGTGCCATCAATATTCAGCCTGAGGTGTTGGTGACAGGGCGCCTGCAACCCGCTAATCGGGCCTTATTACGCTTTGAAATAAGCGGTCAATTAGAGCAGCGTTTAGTTGAGCCAGGGCAGTTGGTTGAACAGGGCAAGGTACTCTTACGGTTACATGATGCCGATGCTCGGGACTCTTTGGTAGAGGCGACAGCAAGGCTAGAAATGGAAAAGGCTGCAAAGGTGCGAGATCAACGCTTGTTTGATATTGCGGTTAAGGATGTAGCGCTTCAGCAAGAAGAGGTAAAGCGTTTGCAACAACTGGGTTCTGATTCGTTGGTCTCTGTATCCAGACGCGATCAGGCCAAACAAAAATTATTGCAGTTACAAGCCAATGAGGCGCAGTTGCGTTATAGCGTTGAGACAGCCTCTGCACGCTTAAAGTCAGCTGGCGCGGCACGGGCAAGGGCTGCACGTAACTTGGCTAGGACCGGGCTCTCAGCCCCCTTCCTTGGAACAGTGAATGTCGTCAATATCGAGGTGGGTGATTACATTACACCCAATACAGTTGCTGCAGAGCTTGTCGATCTAGACAACATTGATCTTTACATCGAGGTTGATGGTACGACAGCTGCGGCACTTTCTTTACAGCAAACAGTAACAATGCAAGTCAATGACACCACACAATCGGGTGTCATCGTTGCTATCCGCAGTGATCCTGATCCAACCACGTTTACCCACGCTGTGCGAATTCGTCTTGAGAATAAAGGCTTATTACCGGGTACGTTGGGTACAGTACAGTTACCGTTGCAAACACAAACGTCAAGCTTGGTTGTTCCAGTAAGTAGTTTGCTACAGGAAGATGGTAGAAATTATGTTTTTATTATTAGCGACCAGCAACTTGAGCGTCGTGAGGTAAAAATAGGTACCCGTGATAAAGATAGAATTGTGGTCACTTCAGGCTTGCAGGATGGTATGCAAATTGTAGCGCGCGATATTGCTGCACTCACTGATGGTCAGCAGGTTGGTTTTTTTAAATAACCGCCTATGTTTCTAATTCGTTTTAGCATTAATAACCCCCTCCTGACGAACATGTTGCTCGTCATCATTTTTATTATGGGCATTTTGTCGTGGAATGCCATGCCGCAAGAAATGTTTCCCAATATTCAACTTGATAAAGTGCGGATTACGACTGTTTTTGAAGGTGCCGCACCGGAAGAAGTTGAGCGGCAGGTAACGCTGCCTATTGAAGAAGAGTTCGATGGAGTAACCGGCATTGATGTGGTGACCTCAACCAGTCAAGAAGGTGTGTCGAATATTCTTATTGAGTTGAAACCAGGCGCTAATGTTGATGATTTTTTAAATGATGCGCGTGAGCGAGTTAACCGCATTATTGATTTACCTTCGCTGGCAGAGGACCCGGAAGTAGTACGGCTGGAGGCTCGCTTTCCGGTTATTAGCGTAGCGTTGTATGGCGAGATTGCGCGAGGGGAGTTATATGAACGAGCAGAACAAGTTAAACGCCGCCTATTGCAGCTAAATGGTATTGCGGGTGTGGGGGTAGCGGGTGACCGTGAGTGGGAGCTATGGGTGATCGTTGATCCCGAGCGCCTTGCCGCTCGTAACCTTGCCCTTGCTACAGTGATTAAAGCGGTTCGCGATAATTTAGATGACACACCGGGTGGTGCGATACGTTCTGTTGAAGGTGACATTTTACTAAGAGGTAAAGGGGTATTACCTGAGCCCGACAAGATTGCGGGTATTGCTATCCAGACCAACCAACGTGGTGGCCAGTTATTGCTTGGCGATATAGCCGAGGTGCAACTGCGTTTTGAGGAGGCGGTTACTCTAGGTCGTTTTAACGGTAAGCCATCAGTTAATTTGACCGTCACGAAAACGGCTGAGGCTTCAACGATTGAGGTTTCTGATTTAGTGAAAGACCTAGTGTCGGAACTTGAAACAGAATTGCCGGATAGTTTGCGGTTAGGTCTATTTAGTGACCTCTCGGTTTATGTAAGGACACGATTAAATACGGTTAAGTCATCAGGCCTAGTTGGTCTGGTTTTGGTTTTGTTATCACTGTATTTGTTTCTTAATTTTCGGGTTGCAGCGATCACGGCAATGGGTATTCCCGTGTCGTTTTTATTCGCGATCATGATGATTTATTATTTCAACTACACCATTAATATGGTGTCTCTGTTCGCCTTTTTGATCGCACTAGGCATGATTGTTGATGATGCGATTATTGTCACAGAAAATGTTTACCGCCACATGGAAGAGGGTATGCCGCATTATCGTGCAGCGAAGGTGGGCGCACGAGAAGTTTTCTGGCCGGTTATGGCCTCAACGACTACCACCGTAGCTGCGTTCTTACCTATGTACGCGATCGGTGGAACGCTAGGGGCATTCATTGCGGTGATCCCTGCGGTAGTCAGTTTTGCGTTGTTGGGTTCATTACTGGAAGCGTTTGGCGTGTTGCCATCGCATGCTGCAGAAATGTTGCGGGTCAAAAAAAGTAATCATTCACGGTGGGTAAACTGGTCAGGGTTATTACAAAAATACATTGGTGTATTACGTTGGTCATTAATAAACCGTTATCTTGTATCTATAGCGACAGTCTGTCTGTTGTTGATTACAATTGTATTTGCATCAACCCGCGTACCTTTTCAATTATTTGGTCACGTTAATATCGGGCAGTTTTTTGTCAATATAGAAGCACCCAGTACCTACAGTCTTGAAGATTCAAAGCGACTTGCCGTTGAGACTGAGTCCGCTATTAAAGAAGTTATAGCTGAAGATGAATTGAAAACGATGCTGACAAATGTTGGTGTGAGCATTATTGATTTCAATCGATTTAGTTTTGGTAGTCACTATATACAACTGGTTGTTGATCTAGAGGAGCAGGCTCCAGAGGGATTCATTGAAAAATGGGTAACGCCATTAATTAATTTGAAATTTAGCCATGAGGGGCGTCGTGAGCGGCAGGCTGATGAGATTATTAATGTGGTACGACAACGTCTGGCATCTGTTTCAGGGATTCAAAGACTCTCGATATTGCGGCCGCAAGGTGGGCCGGCTGGCTCTGATATTGAAGTAGGCATTCGTGGCAGCGATATCAAAATATTACACGCAGAGTCGCTGGCAATCCGTGATTACTTGCGTGGGATTAATGGCATCCACGATGTGAGCCAAGATCTAGAAAGCGGTAAACTTGAGTATCAATACAGCCTGAATGATCGTGGTCGTCAGTTGGGGTTGACTCAGCGCGATCTTGCCGATGCTGTCCGCAGTGGTTTTTTAGGATTGGAAGTCACCTATGTCACGTGGAAAGAAAAACGTATTCCTGTGCGTGTTATTTATCCAGAGAATTGGCGTCATACCTCTTCACAATTGGAGAAATTGCGTATTACATCGCCACTTGGGAAATCAGTATATCTAGGTGAAGTGGCCGATATCAGCGTCGATCGTGGTTTGCACGTAGTGAAACGCCGTGATGGTAGACGTTTAGCGACGGTGACCGCCGAGGTTGATAGTGATGTGTTAACGCCACTTGAGGCCAGCGATCTGATTAAGAAGAAATTTGCAGACATCTCCGAACGTCGTCCTGGCTATTCGTTATTATTCCTTGGCGAGAAAAAAGAAGCATCGGATTCGATTGCTGACATGAAGCGGGCCGCCATTATTGCCTTAGCAATTATTTATTTTATTTTAGTGGCTCTATTCCGTTCGTTACTGGATCCGCTGGTTGTAATGTTTGCTATCCCCTTTGGCATTATTGGTGTGATTCTTGGTCATGTTCTCTTTGGGTATAACCTGCAATTTTTGTCACTGGTTGGTTTTCTTGCGTTAAGCGGGATTGTGGTCAACGACTCACTTATCTTAATTGATTTTGCAAAGAAGGTACGTCAACAGGGTTGGCAGCGGATTGATGCCGTTGTTGAAGCCGGTCGAGTGCGGATACGTCCGATTTTGTTAACGACAATCACAACGTTCCTTGGTATATCGCCATTGATCTTTTTTGCATCAGGTCAAACGGCATTCTTATCTCCTATGGCAGTGAGTTTAGGTTTTGGTTTACTATTTGCAACAGTGTTAATTCTTTTAGTGTTACCCTGCTTTTATTTAATTGCCGATGATATACGAGGTCATACTTGTCGTTTCATGCGTGGGCTCTTGAATCAGCCAGAACCGGATGATGGGCAGATGGCACCGATTTGCCTCGTGAGTGACAGGCCCACCGATAAAGACGAATAGTTAAAAATATGAGCGAACGATTAGTACAGCTACAAACGTGGTTACGGGAACAAACGGGGCAAGATTGTGAGCTGGCTGTTGCATCAAGTGATGCCAGTTTTCGTCGCTATTTTCGTATTAAGCGTGAAAACGGTAGTCAAATCGTTATGGACGCACCGCCAAAGCAGGAGGATTGTCGTCCCTTTATCCATGTAGCCGCGCTGCTGCGTGAAGCGGGTCTTAATGCGCCAGAAGTCATTAAACAAGATTTAGATGCGGGCTTTTTATTGCTAAGTGATCTTGGTAGTACGACTTACCTTGATGTTTTAAATTCAACGTCGGCAGATAGACTCTATGGTGATGCGCTGCGTGCCTTAATTGCTATACAGGCAGGTGTCGATATTACGAGTGCAGCGTTGCCCACTTATGATGAGTCATTGTTGCAAACCGAACTAAACTTATTCAAAGATTGGTATCTTGAAAAACATTGCAACATCACATTAAATGAGTCGCAACAAGCAGTATGGCAACAGACCTGCAAAATATTAATTGACTCCGCAGTAGGGCAACCCAAGGTCTGTGTGCATCGGGATTATCATTCAAGGAATCTCATGCAGGTTGAAAACGGACTCAATCCCGGCATTCTTGATTTTCAGGACGCAGTCATTGGGCCTGTCACCTATGATCTCGTTTCTTTATTGCGTGATTGCTACATTAGTTGGCCACGTGAACGGGTGGTGACGTGGGTGGAGGAATTTTATAAGCAAGCTGTTCACTCAGGGCTTATTGATTCAGATAAGGTTTCTGAAAAACAGTTTATGACTTGGTTTGAACTGATGGGAGTACAAAGACATCTAAAGGCAATTGGTATCTTTGCTCGCTTATTGCACCGTGATGAAAAGCAAGGGTATGTACGTGATATTCCCCGCACCTTGGCTTATGTGATGGATGTTTGTCAGCGTAGCCCGGTGCTGCAGGACTTTCATCAATTGTTGCTTAGTCTCGCCTTAGCAGATCATGCATAGTCAGGCCAAAATATGAAAGCGATGATTCTTGCCGCTGGGCGGGGTGAACGATTGCGCCCTATAACCGATACAACACCAAAGCCACTTTTACGTGCCGGTAAACACCGGTTAATCGAATATCATTTATTGGCACTTAAAGAGGCCGATATTACTGACGTCGTCATTAATTTAGCTTGGCTTGGTGATCAAATTGAAAGTGAGCTGGGTGATGGTCGCCACTATGGCGTGCGTATTCGCTATTCCCATGAAACCGATCAGGCATTGGAAACCGGTGGAGGTATTTTCAAGGCATTGTCACTGCTAAGCAGTGACGATGATGCCCCTTTTATTGTGACTAATGCCGATGTCTGGACAGATTACGATTACGCTAGTTTACCTTGTGAACTATCAGGTCTCGCACATTTGGTGATGGTTGATAATCCATCGCAGCATCCAGAGGGCGATTTTGTTCTGAGTGATGGCCTGCTGAGAAATACAGAGAATACCAAACTCACGTTTAGTGGCATTGGCGTTTATTCCCCAACTTTATTTTCAGGCGTGACTGAAAAGATTTTTCCACTCGCACCGTTGTTACGAAAGCAAATGGACAAAGGCAAGGTGAGTGGTGAACACTATCATGGTAAATGGTTCGATATTGGTACAGTGGAGCGATTGAGTTTGCTCGATGCAAGTTTGAAAGGTAAATGATATGGGTGAAGAGATCGTCAGGGGAGCATTCTCCAGTGAAGATTTTTCAAGCTTTAAGGAAGCACTTCAGGAGCAAACTCAGTTACTGAAAAGCTGGTTTGATGAAGGTGTTTTTTCTACGCAAAAAGTCAGTGGTGGTTTTGAACTTGAGGCATGGCTGGTTGATAGTCAAGCTCGCCCATTGTCCATCAATGAACAATTTATAACCAGGCTAAATAGTGACCTGGTTGTTCCTGAGTTGGCACGCTTTAATATTGAATTAAATGGATCGCCGCAAGTATTGCAAGGCAACGCCTTACACAAATTACAAACAGAGCTGGAACAAACCTGGCAAGAATGTTGCTCAGTGGCACAACAATTTGATAGTCAATTGGCGATGACCGGTATTTTGCCAACTGTGCAAGATAGCGATTTATGTCCTGAAAACATGTCGCAGATGATTCGTTATCAAGCGCTTAATGAGCAGGTGCTTAAGCTGCGTCAAGGTAAACCATTACAGTTGGATATAAATGGACACGAACATTTAAAGAGCACTCATTATGATGTGATGTTGGAATCAGCGGCGACGTCATTTCAGATTCATCAGCAAATACCTGCAGACAATGCAGTGCGCTATTATAATGCGGCACTGGCCACGGCGGCACCACTGTTAGCAATGGCGACAAATTCACCTTATTTATTTGGTAAACAGGTCTGGGAAGAGACGCGGATCCCTTTGTTTGAACAAGCCGTAGAACTTGGTGGTATTGGTGGGGCAGCGTTTGGACCACTAAAACGGGTAAGTTTTGGTAGTGGTTATGTGCATCAGTCCTTAATGGAGTGTTTTGTTGAGAATAACGAACATTATCCTGTTTTGCTGCCTCTGGTCGGTGTTGAGAGTAGCGCGGATGAAAGCAATCGGTTACCACATTTACGGATGCATAATGGGACTGTCTGGCGTTGGGTGCGGCCTCTTATTGGTTTTGATAAGGACGGCACTCCCCATCTTAGAATTGAGCAGCGTGTTGTTCCATCGGGACCTACGATTACCGACAGTATAGCGAATTCCGCGATGTTTTTTGGGCTCATGCAATCATTGGTGTCCTGCGAACAAGCCATTGAGCATGAAATAGATTTTGCAGTCGCCAGAGATAATTTTTATGCCGCAGCACGTGATGGTTTATCGGCGCAGTTAACATGGAAGTCGAAAAAATTATCCGTTGTTACTTTACTACAAGATGAATTGATTCCTATGGCAGTGAATGGACTTGAGAGTTTAGGCTTGGATAAACAGGATATTGAATATTATCTCGGTATTATTTCTGCTCGTGTTGAAACGGGTCAAACAGGAAGTTGTTGGCAGCGGCAATGTGCGAAAGCCGTAGGTGGTGATCTGCAGTTGATGACTTTGCGGTATATAGATCAGCAGCAGTCAGGTAGACCCGTGCATGAATGGAAACTGCCATGAGTAATAATTTGTTACATGAATTGGATTATTTGCCTGAGGGTTTACTTGATTGCAGTGCGAGTGAGCTACATAAATACTTACAAGGTCCAAGTTTAATTCATCTTCAAGGGCGTCGTCAGGAACCATTATTTGTATCTGTTTTATTGCATGGAAATGAACCGGCTGGTTGGCAGGCGATCCAATTACTCCTGAGGCGTTACCAGAATGAAGAGTTGCCGCGTTGCCTGTCATTATTTATTGGTAATATTAGTGCAGCAAAAGAGGGACTTAGGCGTCTCAATGGGCAACCTGATTACAATAGAATTTGGTGTCCTCCCGACCAGGGTGAAATGACGGACGAGCATCGTATGACAGAGCAGATTGTGACAACGATGCGCGATCGAAAACCATTTGCCAGTATCGATATTCATAATAACACGGGCATTAACCCGCATTATGGTTGCGTGAACCGTGTCGATAATCGATTTTTATGGTTAGCGACCTATTTTTCACGCACGGTTGTGTATTTCATTCGGCCCAAAGGTGTGCAAAGCGCTGCCTTTGCCGAATTTTGTCCGGCAGTGACGGTTGAATGTGGCCAGCCCGGTCAACGTTATGGTGTTGAACACGCGGCCGAGTTTTTAGATGCATTGATTCATCTTGCCGTGTTACCCGAGAAAGCAGTTCCTGAGCATGACATTGATGTCTTTCATACGGTCGCGATTGTTAAAGTACCCGAGACAATTAGTTTTGGTTTCGCTGCTGGCGAATTAGATTGCCAGATTCAATTTGTTAATGATCTGGACCATATGAATTTTCGTGAACTCTCGCCAAGAACAATATTGGCTGATGTGAAAAATGATAGTGAGACCATATGCCTTGAAGTGATCGATGATGATGGTCAAGACCGGTGGAATGATTTCTTTGAAATTAGAGAGGGAAAACTCTGCACAGTGCAGCCGGTTATGCCATCTATGTTGACCCTAGATGAAAGGGTCATTAGGCAAGATTGCTTATGTTATTTAATGGAAAGGATGCCAGTGTAGGGCTAATCTTAGGCGCTTTTACGTGCTGGGTTGAGTTTTTCAAGAATGCTAGATGTTGCTTTATTTTCATGAGTGGCGATTAATTGGCCATTGATACAGGCACCGCGACGAATTTCTATCCGCTCATAATACACGTTACCACTTACATGCGAGTGAGGGTGAAGCGTGACGCAACCGGTTGCGTGAATATCACCATTGACTGTGCCATTGATCTCGGCATCGGAGGTGATGACATCACCATCAATAATTCCTTCGCGGCTTAAGGTAATGCGACTAGATGATTCAGTGGTGTTTTTTATACTGCCAATAATATGTCCATCAACGTGAAGGCCGCCACTAAAACTTAGTTCACCTTTAAGCTCGATACCGCGTCCAATCAGGCACTGTACAACGTCACTATTGTTTTGAGGGGCTTGCTTATTCGACATATTGCCATCCTTTGTCTGAATCTTTGGGGTATGGACAATAAATCATAGCAGAAATTATTCATCCTGCACTGCCGTTAGTATTTTCCAGTCGTTTTACGAAACGACCTTTCCAGAAGCTTGCAAGTCAGCATGGTATGAAGAACGCACCATCGGGCCACTGGCAACATTATTAAAGCCTAATTCGCGTGCTAGTTCGCCAAGCTGGTCAAATTCTTCGGGTGTAACATAACGAGCAACGGGCAGGTGATAGCGGCTTGGTTGTAAGTATTGGCCAAGCGTGAGCATATTGACATCGTGATCGCGTAAATCACGCATGACCTGTTCTACTTCTGCTAGCTCTTCACCTAAACCGAGCATGATCCCCGATTTGGTTGGTACATCCGGGTAGGCCTGTTTGAAGCGCTGCAGAAGTTTTAGCGACCACGCATAGTCTGAACCGGGACGTGCTTGCTTATAAAGTCGCGGTACCGTTTCTAGATTATGGTTAAACACATCAGGTGGCGCTTGCTCTAGTAAGGCCAGTGCGACATCCATGCGCCCACGAAAATCCGGTACGAGAATTTCGATCTTTGTATTTGGTGACTGTTGACGAACTTGATCAATACACGCGACGAAATGACCTGCACCACCATCACGGAGATCATCACGATCGACCGACGTCACAACAACATATTTTAGCCCCATGTTAGCGATGGTTTCGCCTAGCTTACTTGGTTCATCTTCATCAAGCGGTTTGGGACGGCCATGTGCAACATCACAGAATGGGCAGCGGCGGGTGCAGATATCACCCATGATCATGAAGGTGGCCGTGCCATGTGCAAAACACTCGCCGAGATTGGGGCAGGCGGCCTCTTCACAGACCGTATGTAATTGTTGGTCGCGTAGTAGGCGCTTCAGGCGTTCTACTTCAGGCGCATTGTGCGAGCGGCCACGAATCCACTTTGGTTTACGCAAGGGGGTCACGGTCGGTTCGATCTTGATCGGAATCCGAGAGACTTTAGACTCTCCCTTGAGAGGGTTTTTGGTTTTAGGTTGTTCGCTCATAAAAGGCTCAAATTTTGCTGGGACTCATAAACTCGCGCATTGTACCCCAGTTCTGAGGCGAGTAGGGCACAGAGGCGTTCACTGATCATTGGTAGGGGATCTTCTATGCCCAACTCACGACACTGGGTGACAGCCATATTGGGGTAGCCGCAAGGGTTAATACGTTGGAATGGCGTTAAGTCCATGTCGATATTCAGGCTAAGCCCGTGGTAGCTTCGCCCCCGAGTCACTCGCAAGCCCAATGCAGCGACCTTGGCGTTATCGACGTATACCCCGGGTGCATCCGAGCGTGCATGCGCGGTTAGGTCATATTCGGCAAGTAACTTAATAATGCTTTGTTCTATGGCTGTGACGAGGTCACGTACGCCCTTTTTCGCTCGGCTAAGATCAATTAAGGTGTAGAGAACCAGCTGCCCAGGCCCGTGATAGGTAACCTGTCCACCTCGATCTATGTCAACGATAGGGATATCACCTGTATTTAGCAGGTGTTCAGGTTTGCTGTTGCGGCCTTGGGTAAACACTGCCGGGTGTTCAACCAGCCAGAACTCGTCTCTGCTCCGTTCCGTACGCGCAGCGGTATAGTCACACATTGCCTGGAACGTCGGTAGGTAGTCTTGCTGGCCGAGGTCACGAATGACGATAGCCTCAGGAATAGGCATTTCCTAGAGCAGCATCAGTACATGCTCATGGGCATGTAACTCTCGGTAGAGGTCATCAAGCTGTTGCTTGCTTTGGGCCTCAAAAGTGACCGTGATCGAGATAAATTTGCCCTGACCACTGTCACGTTTTTTGATAGCACCTTCACCGAGATTATCGACATGCCGGTTGACGATCTCCACTACGATGCCTTCAAATTCAGCGATGTTACGCCCCATCACCTTGAGCGGAAATTCGCAAGGGAATTCAAATAAGGTTTCTTTCGTTTGGTCGTTCATAAGCCATTATTCTACCTAGTATTCGCATGAAATGGGGACTGTAGGAAGGAATTTAAAGCGGATGACAGAAAATAATTGCATAAATATAATATGGTTTTAGTGTCATATAGACACCCATCAAACAATCAGTTATTGGTTGCATCTAATCAGCCAGTAAAACTTGCGTTATAATCAGCCTATTCAAGATGCTTATTCAGCCCTAACGCAGATGTGAAATATGATTGATAGTAAATTCCGCACGACATTAATAATTGCCTTTGCGGTTGTGCTTGTATTCCTTTTTAGCCTAACCATTGCTGGTTCATATTTGCTGTTGACCGGAGTTCAAACCGTTGAAGAAGTAGTGAGCCTAAATCTGCGTAAGAATGATCTATTAAATGATATGCGGATGTCTGGGCGAGCCAGGACTACATCATTAACACAAATGCTCATAATGGAAGATGATCCGTTTGAAAGAAATGACGAATTTGATCGTTTTAATGCGCTTGGCACAGATTTTGTTATCGCACGTAATGCCTTAAAAGATATTGGCTGGACTGCTGCTGAGGCCAAAATTTACGAAAAGACGATTCCACAAAGTTATGTCATCGGGCAACTACAACAACAGGTTGTTGATTACTTAGATGAAGAGCGCTTTGAGGAAGGGAAAGCATTGCAAATAGCAAAGAGCATCCCATTGCAGAGAGAAAATTTTGATTTATATGGTGTATTGCAAAAACTACAACGGGAAGTAACAGGCAAGGCAATAGCCAAATCGGTAGAAGGATTTAGAAATTCATTTTATATTCTTCTAGTGATGTCGGTCATTATTTTAGTGGCAACAATGCTGATTGGCCGTTTTGTTGTCAGGTATTCATTAGTGGCTGAAAAGGCTAGTCATGTTAGGCAATATGAATTAGAGAAAATGGTGCGACGACGCACAGTTGAACTAACAGCAGCAAAAGAGCAGGCCGAACAGGCAAATCAAATAAAAACAGATTTTCTATCACGCATGAGCCATGAGTTACGTACGCCATTGAATGCGATTTTGGGTTTCTCACAATTGTTGCAGCTTGATGTAGATAAAACATTAACGGATGCGCAAGTGAAAAACTCAATTGAAATTGAAGATGCTGGAAATCATTTGCTGCAACTTATTAATGAATTGTTAGATTTGGCAAAAATCGAGTCAGGTAACGTCGAGTTAAATTCGGAAGAAATATCATTGTTTGATGCTACAAATGAAAGTGTAAAGATGGTTTTGCCATTAGCAGAAGAGCGTGGCATTTCTATAGTGAATTCGATTACGGAGAAGGCACCTGTTATTTTGGCGGATAAATTGCGGTTAAAGCAGGTGCTATTAAATATAATGGCTAATGCTATTAAATATAACTATGACAATGGCTCGGTGTATATTGATACTAAGGTGGTAGACAATAATTTTGTTCGGTTAACAATAAAAGATACGGGTGTTGGTATTTCTGATGAAAATAAAGAAAGAATATTTAATGATTTTGAACGATTGAGTAGCCATGCAGGTATTGAAGGTAGTGGAATTGGTTTGTCTGTAACTCGCCACCTTGTCAATATAATGGGCGGTGATATTGGCGTTGATAACACGACGAATGATGGTTGCACTTTCTGGATTAAATTTTCCATAAAATAGTGCTCACCTGAATATAAATCTATACAGGCTCAATGGAGAGTAAATGCAGCAGTTTGAACTGGAAGGTAAGGATTTTATAGAGTTGCATAATCTGTTGAAAATAACAGGAATGTGCAACAGTGGCGGGCAGGCAAAACTATTGATAGCAGAAGGTATGGCCACAGTCGATGGGAAGCTGGAAACACGTAAGCGCTGTAAAATTCGGGCAGGGCAATGTGTTGAATTTAATGGTGAAGCGGTTAGTGTGATTTCATAGCATGGCGGTACTTGTATTTCGATTAAATGACGTACCCGATGTGGAGGCAGATGCCATCCGGAATTTGTTGCATGAAAATAGAATTGATTTTTATGAAACTTCAGCAGGTAATTGGGGTTTCTCAGTGGCGGGTATTTGGATTAAGCATAATGAGGATAAGCTACAAGCGCGAAACTTGATTGAGGAATATCAACAAGACATGCCGCAAGTGGATACTGATACAGAGTCATTTATACAATTTGCATCGCAGCAGCCGTTGCGTGTGATCATTTATTTTTTAATCGTTTTATTTATCTTATATTTTTCGTTAATGCCATTTTTAAGAATTGGTGAGTAGCGCAAGTAATGGATGAGGTTTATGTATGAGTAAGTCAGGATGTTGTAGTTCAGAAACCAAGCATGACGAACAAGCTGAAAATGATGAGCATCGTCAACAGGTACGTGGTGCGTATTCCGAAGTGGCGAATGCCAGTAATGACGGCGACACCTGTGGAGTTGAAAGTAGTTGCTGTGGTGTTTCTGACGACGCGGCGATTAATACATTGATTTCAACGCGACTTGGTTATAGCGAAGCGGATCTTGAATTTGTACCGGATGGTGCGGATATGGGCTTAGGCTGTGGGAACCCACGCGCCATTGCGTCGTTGCAGCAGGGTGAAGTGGTGGTTGATCTCGGCTCTGGAGGTGGTTTTGATTGTTTTCTCGCCGCACAAGAGGTCGGCAATAGTGGCCATGTGATCGGTATTGATATGACCCCAGACATGTTAAGTAAGGCGCGCAGCAACGCGAGCAAAGGAAAATTCTCGAATGTGGAATTTCGATTGGGTGAAATTGAAAATCTGCCGGTTGCTGATAACACGGCTGACGTGATTATTTCAAATTGCGTAATTAATTTATCACCGGACAAAGCACAGGTTTTTAAAGAAACGTTACGCATATTAAAACCAGGTGGGCGGCTGGCTATTTCGGACGTGGTGGCAACGGCTGAGTTACCAGAAGACATGCGTAATGACCCCATGTTAATTGCTGGTTGTATGGGAAATGCCTCCCTGGTTGACGATTTACTTGAAATGATAAAAGCGGCTGGTTTTGAAGCAGTACGGATTGAGCCAAAGGACGAGTCAAAGCAGTTTATTCGTGATTGGGCACCAGAGCACAATGTTACTGATTTTGTGGTGTCTGCCTCGATTGAAGCAATTAAACCTCATAAAACGTGCTGTTAAGACAGTTTTAGTATAATTACGCAGTAAATAAGTGGTTATTGGGCTTTTAAGATTATACCAACTATTAACTTTATCTCTTTCCGACCGATATATTCATAAATACCCACAAATAATATTGTGAAATAACTACCTTGTAGTTGGAGTGTTCTTGAGCGTTATCAACAAAAGTAATGATGTTAGTCTTCGCCGGCGTTTCAAAATTTTTGCTGGTGTACTTGTCATTTTTATTTTGGCATGTGCGGGTTTTGGCTATCAGCGTTTATCAACGACTGAATCAAATATCGAAACCAACCTCGTTAATCGTTATAACGTGCTTGAGACCACGCACATATTACGAGCATCACTGCTTGATATTTATAAAGCAATAGATTCTTTTTTGCTTGAACCAGCTCAACCGGAATATTGGGATGACATCGAGCGAGCCCTGGATAAATCATTATTGTTAAGCAAACAATTTGCAACAAGTCAGTCACTACTAGGAGAGGATGACAAGAAGGACTTTCGTTTGCTGTATGAGACCTTGGGGATATTTAAAAATAATATTGATGAATTAATTAAGGTTAGGTTAGACCCTTCTCGTCAGTATCCCTCTTTGGGGGTAGGATCAACAGTTCTCCAGCCAAATAGGAATAGTGTGAATAATGCGTTTGGACTGGCTATTAATTCTCTGCGTGGTGAAGAGGCATTGAATGACAGGCCTGAAGTCTTGGATGTTTTTATTCAAGGACGTCATCTTTGGACACAGGTGTTATCAAATTTTCGTTTGTACCTTGCTAATAGAATGGGGTCATTTAATGAAGAATCGTTACCCATTCAGGAAGCCAGTATAAAAACGTTATACGGTGAATTTAAGGATGAAATGCAGAAATTGAAGCCACTAGTAGAAAGTGGAGAAGTAGGTTTTGAGACAAGTGAAGCCTATGAGCTTTTGTTGGTAAGCGCTGAAAATTGGTTTGTTGGTTTTCAAAAAGTAAAATATATTCATGCAACCAGCGAATGGCGTATTGATGCGAAAATCATGAAAGAAAAGATAGTTCCTAATATTGAGTTGGCAAGTGATTTATTAAACACAATACATAACCGATTAATAAAAGCATCAGAACAAGATATTTCAGCAATATCGGAAGTGGCATCACTACAAACAATGGTATTGTGGATAGTTGCAGGAGTTGCAATTTTATTTGTAGTTTCATTATTTATCGCGGTTGAGAAATCAATTCTTATACCCGTTGGTATGATAGCGGCAGCGCTTAAAAGAGAGGCATTAGGAAAAGAAAACATCGAGTTACCGAATTTTTATTCGAATGAAACAAAAGATTTGATTGATGCCTTTTCTGAAATGAGCAGGCAAATACATTTAAGACAAACTGAGCTTGAACATCGTGCATTACACGATGCATTAACATCTTTGCCAAATCGTACATTGCTTTTTGATCATATTAGGCATGATATTTCTGTTGCAAAACGTGACAATACTCAACTTTCACTATTAATGATTGATCTGGATTTATTTAAAGAGGTGAATGATACATTTGGACATGCAGTTGGCGATCAATTGTTAATTGAGATGGGTAAGCGGTTAAAATTAATACTACGAGAAGTTGATATTGTGGCAAGGATGGGCGGAGATGAGTTTGCCGTATTACTCCCGGGAGTAGGCGCTGCAGACGTTAGCAAAATTGCAAATAAGATTTTTAAAGCTTCACAACTTCCCTATAACATAAATGACTTGGAACTTGTTGTAGCTGCAAGTATCGGTGTCGCAATCTACCCTGAACATGGCCAGGATGAAAAAGAACTTTTGCAACATGCTGATGTTGCGATGTATGTTGCGAAGCAGAATAAACTTGGTTACAGCATTTATGATCCTGATCAGGATGAATACAGCATTGTAAGATTCTCGATGATCGCTGCGTTGCGTGATGCAATTAAAAATAATGAAATAACACTCTATTTTCAGCCTAAGCTGGATCTTCGAAGTAGCAAAGTATTAAGCGTTGAGGCATTACTACGCTGGCAGCATCCTGAGTATGGTTTTGTCTCGCCAGAAACGATTGTTAATCTTGCAGAACAGACAGGGCTTATAAAACAGTTAAGCTATTGGGTTGCAGAAAATGCAATGATACAACTGGTTGAATGGCGAAGAAGAAAGATAGACATAAGTATTTCTATTAACATTTCAGCTCATAACCTTAAGGATGAAGGTTTTGTTGCGGGGGTGAAAACTCTTGTTGAAAAACACAATGTCACTTGTGAAAAGTTAACACTTGAAATAACTGAAAACGCCATGATGGAAGATCCACTGCTGGCAGTGAGTACATTGAAAGAATTTAATGATATGGACTTTAATATATCAGTTGACGATTACGGTACGGGTTTCTCATCATTATCCTATTTAAGCAAGTTGCCCGTTGATGAGTTGAAAATTGATAAATCCTTTGTTATGGATATGGATAAGGTGGCGAATAATGAAATGATTGTTCGCTCTACGATTGAGCTTGCGCATAACCTGGGGTTGAGAGTCGTTGCGGAAGGCATTGAAAGTAAGTTGGTTTGGAATATGCTGCGAAGTTATGGTTGCGACCAAGGTCAAGGTTATTTTATGAGTAAGCCAGTTCCAGCGGCAGAATTTGAAAGCTGGTTAATTCAGCAGGAAAAGGCTGCAAGTTAATGAGCATCTCCGGAACGTAATCGTTGTTTATAATTCTGATATCGGTCTAGCATATCTCGCCAGTGTCTTCCTGGCTTACCAGTAGCTACAGGTTTATCATCGAGTTGGGTGACCGGTAGAATTTCTTTAGTTGAGCTTGTTAACCATATTTCATCGGCATCTTTGAGTTGTTCCCGAGTAATATCATCTTCGCGAAAATTTAAACCCGCCTCATAAGCAATTTCGATAATTAAATCACGCGTTATTCCCGGTAATAGACAGTCACTTTTGGGCGGTGTTATGATGGTATCGTTTTTAACAATGAAAATATTGCTTGCCGCACCCTCGGTGATTTTCCCATCACGGTCCAGAATAGCTTCGTCGGCACCCGCCTCACGTGCGATCTGACGCATCAATGTATTAGGTAGTAATGCGATAGATTTGATGTGGCAATAGCGCCACCGAATATCTTCATGTGTGATAGCCGCAACGCCTTTTGTCAGCTTCTCATCACTTACTGGAAGCATGGGGTTGCTCATGATAAAGATTGTTTGTGAGACCTTGTCAGGAAAAACGTGATCACGTTTAGCGACACCACGCGTCACCTGTAAATAAAGGGATTGATCAGCGTTATTGTTATTATTTTTGTTAACCACATCTTCCAGAATTGCTTGCCATTGTGAATTTCTAAATGGGTTATCAAGCCGGATGTTGGTTAGACTGTCATGCAGGCGCTGGAGGTGTTGTTCGAGCCGGAATAGATGACCACCGTAACATGGGATAACCTCGTAAACGCCATCGCCAAATATAAAACCACGATCAAGGACGGATACGCAGGCATCCTCTTTGGGTAAAAATTCACCGTTAAGATATACAACCGACATTAACCAAACCAACCTTTGAGAAGTAATAGGAACCAGTCAACCACACGCTTCCACCAACTACCCTGTTCAACATTACGAAGGGCGATTAGCGAACGTTCTGTAATTACTTTGTTATTTAATTTAACAGTTAAGCTCCCTAGTACTTGATTCTTAGTAATAGGAGCTTCAATGATGGACTCAAAGTTAATGCTAGGTTTTAATTGCTTGTATTGTCCTCGTGGGATAACAACATAGAGATCTTTCAATAGTCCGAGTGATACAGTGTCTTCATGACCTTTCCATATGTCGGTTGAACTGATTTCAGTGTAAGCATCGTATAGTTTATGGCTACGGTAAAAGCGGAATCCATAACTAAGTAACTTTTGTGATTCTTCTACACGTGCAGAATCGCTTTTGGTGCCAAGTACCACTGAAATAAGGCGCATATCATCACGATTAGCAGAAGCAACGAGACAAAAACCTGCTGATTCAGTATGTCCTGTTTTAATGCCATCAACGGACTTATCGCGCCAAAGTAGTTTGTTGCGGTTATATTGGGTAATGTTATTGAAAGTATATTTCTTAATCGCATACCATTTATAATGATCAGGGAAGTCTCGTATCAATGCCCTTGCTAATAGAGCCATATCACGCGGTGTTGTGAAGTGGTCTGCATCAGGTAAGCCGGTGCTATTCACAAAATTACTATTTAGCATGCCGAGTTGTTTTGCATAATTATTCATCAGTGATGCAAATGCATCTTCACTGCCGGCAACAAATTCGGCCATCGCAACAGTCGCGTCATTACCAGACTGAATAATAATACCCTTCAACAAACTCTCTACATCAATTTGTTTACCGACCTCGACAAACATGCGAGAACCCGGCATACGCCATGCTTTTTTACTGATAGTAACCTTGTCTTGTAACGAAATATTACCAGCCTTCAATTCATGACCAATAACATAGGTTGACATCATTTTAGTCAGACTCGCGGGCTCCATTCGTTGATCACCTTTGTTTTCGGTGATGACCTGGCCACTATTAAAATCGAGTAGAACATAGCCGTTTGCTGCGAGTGTGGGTGCCGCAGGGATGGTGTTCGCTGCTTGTACTAATGCAGAGGCGAATATACAGCCTGCAACGATACAGTGAGTGATAATTTGGTTGGCCAGCATATGTAGTTTCATAAAGTGAGTCTTTTGTCTGTTGATTTTGTATTGTAACGAGTCAGGGTACGGCTGGCTATGTTGCCAGATGAGCAAATTAGTCAATAACAACGCGTGTTTCATTAATGCCGAGAGCCGAAAGTTGGTCTACCAGTTGATCGGCCTCATCGACAGTCGACAAGGGGCCGATACGTACACGATAAACCGTGTTGCCATTTGGGGTTGCTGAAGTTATGGCCGTACGTTGAAATGCGGCATTAAGCAGTTTGTTGTGAAGCCCTTGGGCATTAGTTTGGCTTGAAAAGGCACCAACTTGTAGAAACATGCTTGGTGTGGCGGTTTCATTTGAAGTTTTGACTTGCTCGACTGGTACGCTTGGGTTTAGAGCTCGGATTTGAACTAAGCCTGTTCCACTCGCGGTGATACCCAGCCGTGTAGCTGCGGCATAGGATAAATCAATGATACGGTTATCATGAAAAGGGCCGCGGTCATTGGCTTTGACGATAACACGTTTGTTATTGCGTAGATTAACGACCTCAAGGTATGTCGGCAGCGGCAGTGTTTTATGTGCAGCTGTCATTGCATACATATCATAGGGCTCCCCACTAGATGTGCGACGGCCATGAAATTTGGTGCCATACCAAGAAGCGATTCCGCGTTGGGTAAAGCCCGTGTTGCTATCTCTTACATAATAGCGCTTGCCTCTCACGACATAAGATTTAGGATTGCCATAACGGCTAAAGGGTTCTACGCGCGGTACCGCATCAGGCACACCGGAAAGATCTCGGTGTTGGCTTGGTGCGCTATCGCCATTTTCATAGATTATCGAGCTACTGCCGCAGGCGCTTAACAAACCCAGGTGTAGGCAAAGAATAAATGGTTTAAATAATTGTTTAGGCATCTTGATCGCTCACAGCTTGTCGATGTTGACGAATTTTTTGAGCGAGTTGGTATACCGCCATCGCGTAGAGGGCGCTATGATTGTAACGGGTAATGACATAGAAATTCTTCAAACCCAGCCAATGCTCTGGAGCTGTTTTTCCTTCGAGATTAATAATAGCAGCGAGGGCCTCATCATTAATGCTTTTATTTATGTTAGTGAATTGCTTGGGACGAAGGCTCGCAATAGTGTGTGTTGGCTTAAGTTTTTTTTCTTTGAGAAGTTTTTGATCTATCTGGTCCGATGCAAGAATAGTTTGGGTGATGGCTTCTCCACGTTGCCAGCCATGTCGTGAGAGGTAATTTGCAACGCTACCAATAGCGTCTGCAGGGTTGTTCCAGATGTCGCGCTTACCGTCGTTGTCAAAGTCGATGGCGTAGCTACGGAAGCTGCTAGAGATAAACTGTGGCTGTCCCATCGCACCAGCATATGAACCTTTTAACGAGAGCGGGTCGACTTTTTCTTCCCGGGTCATGAGTAGGTAGTGTTTAAGCTCGCTACGGAAAAATTTACTGCGCGGAGGGTAATCAAAACCCAATGTCGCGAGCGCGTCAATGACACGGTAATTACCAGTATGTCGACCATAACGGGTTTCAACACCAATGATGCCGACAATAATCTCTGGGTCAACACCATATTGTTGCTGTGCTTGTGTGAGCAGATCAGCATGTTTATTCCAAAACTCCACGCCAAGGTCGATGCGTGATTGAGTAATGAAGATGGGGCGATAGTCATGCCAGGGCTTTCGCTCTGCAGGGCGAGAAATGGCTTTAATGATTGACGGCTGCATGCGTGTTTGGGCAAACAGTTTATCAAGGGCCGCTTTATCAAAGCCGTGGTTTTGTTGCATTTCATTGATAAACGACTGAATATCTTTGCGTTTACTGAGATCATCGGCTGTTGCTGGCGAAACAATCAACGCTAGGCCGAGAAATGCGAAAAGGATTTTTGAAATTTTTGTGTAGTGAGACATATGAGCCCTATAAATTTGTTCTGGTGATTACTGTGACAACAATTTTCGGTGAGTGTGCAATGACATGAGGATACCGAAAGCGATCATTAACGTCACCATTGATGTTCCTCCATAGCTAATAAGTGGTAAAGGTAGTCCGACGACAGGTAATAAGCCGGTAACCATGCCAATATTGACAAATATATTAAAGAAGAAGGTGATCGCAATACTGCCGCCGACTAAGCGACCAAAGGTATTTTGGGCCTGAGTCGATATGTAAAGGCTGCGTGCGATAACAAATAGGTAGAGAATGAGCAGGAGTAAAATCCCCATCAGCCCGAATTCTTCACCATAAACGGCAAAAATAAAGTCAGTTGAGCGTTCGGGAAGGAACTCAAGGTGTGATTGTGTACCATTGAGCCAGCCCTTACCGTATAGGCCTCCAGAGCCAATCGCAATCTTGGATTGCACAATATGCCAGCCTGAACCGAGTAGATCTTGTTCAGGGTTCAAGAAGGTCAGTACACGTTGGCGCTGATAGTCATGCATGAAATACCAAAGTAATGGCGCCGCTGCGATGGCGGCGAGCATAGCACTGAAAACATAACGCCAACGGATCCCTGATAACAACAGAACAAAGATGCCAGAACTGGCAATGACTAACGATGTGCCGAGATCAGGTTGTTTAGCAATGAGTAGCGTCGGTATGATAATGAGAACAATACAGACGAACACGCGCGATGGTTTAGGTGGTAGTGCTGTATCAGCAAGATACCATGCGAGTATCATGGGCAGAGTGATTTTAATAATCTCTGAAGGTTGGAATCTTAATAGCCCAAAGTCTAACCAGCGCTGTGCACCTTTACCTTCTCCAAAGGCGAGTACTGCGATGAGTAATACAATACCAATTGTAAATAGCCAAGGTGTCCAGAAACGTAATTGCTGAGGCGAAATCTGAGCTACCATCACCATGACACCAAAGGCGACAGCAAGTCGTGTTAGTTGGCGAATAATAATGTCGTCATTTTGGTTGCTGGCACTGTAAAGGATGACTAGGCCGAGTGCGGCGGTGAGTAAGAGCCCGATGAGTAAGGGCACATCAATATGTAAGCTGTTTGCGAGCGAATAGCGACGTCGGTTTGCGGCGGAATAGCTATCTATGCTCATAGTTCTTTACCCAGTAAATAGGCATCAAGGACCTTTCTAGCGATCGGCGCGGCAACGTGACCACCACTACCTCCATTCTCGGCAATCACCGCAATAGCGATTGTGGGTTGCTTGAAAGGCGCGAAGGCAATAAATAGAGAATGGTCCCGTAAACGTTTATCAATTTCTTCTTCCTTATACTCTGCATCTTGAGCAATACCAAATACTTGAGCTGTACCCGTTTTGCCGGCGATCTTATAGCTAGCGTCTTGGCCGCTTGATCGAGCCGTGCCTCGAGAACTATGTAGGACGCGCATCATTGACTGTTTAACCAGTTGCCAATTCTGTGGGTTTTTAAGCAGCACTGATTTATAGCGAGTGGGTTGTCGTAGAATAGGTTTAATATCATCGCTACCTTGCAACGACTGAACAATTGAAGGCCGGAAGTGCAAGCCATTCATTGCAAGGGTTGCTGTTGCAGATGCGAGTTGCAGGGGCGTTGTTAATGTAAAGCCTTGACCAATGCCTGTTATGACGGTTTCACCGGGGAACCAGGCCTGGCCACGTTTCTTTCGTTTCCATTCACGCGACGGAAATAAGCCGGGTAGCTCACCGGTAATATCAATACCTGTTTTTTTGCCAAAGCCAAATAAACTCATAAATTTGTGCATTTGTGTGATGCGTAATTTTTTTGCAAGTTCGTAGAAATAAACATCACATGACTGAACAATAGCTTTATCAAGATTGGTATCACCGTGACCATGTTTCTTCCAATCGCGGTAACGTCGCTCATCACCCTCTAATTCAAACCAACCAGGGCAAAAAAGATTGCTATTAGCCAGACCAGCATCAAGTCCCGCAAGACCAATGAAGGGTTTGACGGTAGAGCCTGGTGGATATTGGCCTAGTATAGCGCGATTAAATAGTGGTTTGTCTGGCGAATTTCTTAAAGCGTTGTAGCTTTTTATATCAATACCCGTGACAAAGGGGTTAGGGTCATAGCTAGGGTTACTGACTAATGTGAGTAATTCACCGTTGCGTGGGTCAATAGCGACGATTGAACCTCGGTAGCCCTCTAAAATACGACTGGCATAAGCTTGCAACTTAATATCAATATTAAGGTGGAGGTTCTTTCCGGCAATGGGTGGGGTGCTGTCAATAATCCGTAAGGTACGATTCTGTGCATTGACCTCTTCTTGTTGATAACCCACTACGCCGTGCAGTTCTTTTTCATAAGAACGTTCAATACCCAATTTACCTATATGTGTAGTTGCGCTGTAGTTGGTTGAATTAATACGCTGTAACTCGCGAGTATCAATACGGCCAACATAGCCAATGGTATGGACACCCATTTCACTAAATGGGTAATAACGAATCAGGCGGGCTTGAATGCTAACACCTTTGTATAGGTGTCGATCGACCGAGAAACGAGCGACTTCTTCTTCAGTTAGTCGGTATCGTAAAGGGATGCTCTGAAAACGACGTTTTTGTTTAACGAGACGTTTAAAGTGTTGACGGTCGTTATCACTAATGGCAATCAGTTGGCCAAGGCGAGTTAAGGTTTCATCTATGTCCTTAACTTGTTCTGGTATTAATTCAAGACTAAAAGAAGGAATGTTCTTGGCGAGTAAAAGGCCATTACGGTCATAAATTAGTCCGCGAGTCGGTGGTAGCGGAACAATCTTAAGACGGTTTTTTTGAGACAGTGTTGAGAAATGTTGGTGGTTGTAAATTTGTAAGTAAACAAGTCGGGTAATTATTCCCAACATCATAATAATAACAACAGAGATAGCCACAATAGCACGACGTTTAAATAATCGTGTTTCATTACCATGATCTTTAATTTGAAGTTTACGTAACATATCTTATGTCACACGGAAGTGACGACGGGCGCCTCGCATCACCACAAACAACCATGGCCAAATGATGGCGCTACTTATCGATGGTAGCCAATAGGTCCAACTACCGGGCGTTGTGCCGGTGATGCCATGAATCCAAAGAACCAGTAACTGGCTCATTGCAACGAGTATGAGGATTGCGAGTGCTTGTTGTCCCGGGGGATAAACCCGTATACGTTGATACAGCTTGATCGTTAAAAAGGCGACGAGTGTCATAGTTAAGGCATGTAAACCTAACAAATCACCCAGTGTGACATCGAGCAAGAGTCCAGCAATCCAGCCCCAGCCAATATTGACCCGCGTTGGCAACGCCATGCACCAATAAATTAACACTAAAGTCACCCATTCAGGGCGAAAGGTTTGCGCCCAAGTCGGTAACGGCAAAATGGTCAGCAGTATGGCAATAAGAAAACTTGCGAAAATGACAAAGCCACCTTGATGATGTGTAGGCATTATTTAGCTCCCGTTGTGGATTCAGGAGCAGGGCCAGTGGTTGGCCAGACAACGAGGACTTCGCGACTGCGCTGCAGATGTGCAGTAGGCTGAGCAATAACTTCGAGGTAAGGTTTGCCGGGGTGCTTTAATGTGCGAATGACGCGAGCTACTGGATAACCAGCAGGGAAACGTCCGCCAAGGCCTGATGTAACGAGTAGTTCACCAACCGCAAGTTTGGTGTTACTGGGAATATGGAGTAATTCCAACTCTCCTGGGCGTCCTGTTCCAGTAGCAATAGCACGTTGTCCAGTACTATTTAACTGAATTGGAATTGCATGACTTGGGTCAGTGATTAACATCGCAGTGCTTGAGAATGGACTTACTTGTAAAATTTGACCAATAATTCCCTCTGAATCAAGCAAAGGTTGTCCTGAAAATAAGTCATCGTTACTACCCTTATTGATGACAATACGTCGAGTAAAAGGGTCAAGGTCAACTCGAAGTAATTCTGCAATAAGAACTTTCTCGCCGACTTTAAAAGACGAATCAAGTAATTCACGTAAGCGCATGTTCTCAGACTGCAAAGCTGCATATTTTTGTAGCTGCGCTTTGAGTAATAGATTTTTTACACGGAGCTCTTCATTTTTATCTAATAAGGTAGAACGAGATGAGAGGTTTTCGCTAACATCACTTGCGAGGGAAAAGGGTAGATTGATTACTTGGCGTATTGGTTCAATAACTAATGACAAGGTAGAGCGCACAGCATCAAGGTGGTGATAACGATGATCCATTGTCATAATGACAATGGATGTAATAATAAGCAGCAGTAAACGAGTGCCTAGTAGCGGACCTTGTGTAAACAGCGTTTTAATAATTAAACCTCTGCTAGGTATTACTCTAGGTCAAAAACATCGATACCATGTTCGTCGATCATTTCCAAGACCGTTCCACCACCACGTGCAACACAGGTTAAAGGTTCTTCCGCAATGATAACGGGTAGACCTGTTTCTTCGCTGAGCAATTTATCAAGATCAGTCAGCATAGCGCCACCACCTGTTAAGACCATGCCACGTTCTGCAACATCAGCGCCTAATTCTGGCGGTGTTTGTTCTAAAGCATTTTTTACTGCGCTAACAATCCCTGATAGGGGTTCCTGTAATGCTTCAAGAATCTCATTACTGTTGAGGGTAAAACTACGTGGAATACCTTCGGCAAGATTGCGACCTTTGACTTCCAGTTCTTTAACTTCATTGGCAGGAAAGGCAGTGCCAATTTCAAGCTTAATACGTTCTGCAGTTGACTCACCAATTAAGCTGCCATAGTTACGGCGCACATAACTAATGATCGCTTCATCAAGATGATCACCACCAATACGTACTGAGTCAGAGTAAACGATACCGTTTAAAGAAATGATGGCAACTTCAGTTGTACCGCCACCGATGTCGAGTACCATCGAGCCTTTAGCTTCACCGACAGGCATGCCCGCACCGATTGCCGCCGCCATAGGTTCATCAATTAAATAAACCTCACGTGCACCAGCACCTAATGCAGATTCGCGAATGGCTCGTCTTTCTACTTTTGTTGAGCCACATGGAACACAAACAACAACCCGAGGACTTGGGCGAAAAAATTTTGTTTCGTGCACTTTATGAATAAAGTGTTGCAACATTTTTTCAGTGACATCAAAGTCTGCAATAACGCCATCTTTTAGTGGGCGAATGGCTGTGATGTTTCCAGGTGTACGGCCAAGCATTAATTTTGCTTCTGCGCCGACCGCCGAGATGCTTTTTGCTCCGTTGTTACCCCGATCTTGTCTAATTGCGACAACGGATGGTTCGTCAAGAACAATGCCTTGGTTACGAGCGTAAATGAGTGTGTTAGCGGTACCAAGATCTATCGACAAATCAGTGGAAAACAGACCGCGCAAGGAATTGAACATACTGGGAATTATCCTTTTTCATACATAAAAATGCTTAAATATGGCGCTACTCTAACAATGCACAGGGTTTTCGGCAAGGTGCTAACTGTGATAAGTTTCGCATCCTGATTATTTAAGGATTTGTGTCCTGTCTGACATGAGTTTGAATGACGCGGAGTTGTTTATGTCTTTAACGCAAGATGATGTTAAAAAGATTGCCCATTTAGCTCGACTTTCTATCAATGAGGAGGACATCCCTTCTTATGAAAAAGAATTATCGAATATTCTTGGCTTAGTTGAGCAAATGAGTGCAGTTGACACAGATGGTGTGCTGCCAATGGCGCATCCTTTGGATATGGCGCAGCGCCTACGCGATGACGTAGTGACTGAAACGGATCACCATGAACAGTACCAGAGTATCGCCCCCAGCGTAGAAAACGACTTATATCTAGTGCCACAGGTGATTGAGTAAGGCTTTGGCCTCATTCAGCAACTATCAGATAATACCCAACATCGATATTAAAGATTATGCATAACAAGACTCTCAGTGAACTTTCGGCAGCGTTGCAGGCCGGTGAATTTTCCAGCACCGAACTAACGCAAAGTTATTTGGAACGCATTGCCAGCCTCGACCCGCAAGTGAATGCCTTTGTGACGGTGACCGAACAGCCAGCACTGGATGCCGCTGCCGCTGCCGATAGGCGTATTGCGGCAGGCGAGGCAGGGCCATTAACAGGTATCCCATTGGCGCAAAAGGATATTTTTTGTACGGAGGGGGTTAAAACCACTTGTGGTTCAAAAATGCTGGATAACTTTATATCTCCTTATAATGCGACCGTTATTGAGCACTTTAATGCTGCAGGTGCCGTCATGTTGGGTAAAACCAATATGGATGAATTCGCGATGGGCTCATCAAATGAAACAAGCTTCTACGGGGCAGTTAAAAACCCCTGGGATATCAATAAGGTACCGGGTGGCTCATCAGGTGGTTCAGCAGCAGCGGTTGCAGCAAGATTGGCGCCTGCTTCAACGGGTACGGATACGGGTGGCTCGATTCGTCAGCCAGCCTCTTTGTGCGGCATTACTGGACTAAAACCGACCTATGGCCGCGTCTCGCGCTACGGCATGATAGCGTTCGCCTCCAGTCTTGATCAGGCTGGCCCAATGACACGCACGGCTGAAGATGCCGCGCTGATGCTCAATTGCATGGCGGGCTTTGATGGGCGAGACTCAACCAGTGCGCAGCGTGATGTACCTGATTACACCGCGAATCTGGCTAATTCACTTGAAGGGCTGACGATTGGTTTGCCGAAAGAATACTTTGATGAAGGCCTCGATGCACAAGTTGGCAGTGCGGTAGAAGCGGCTATTCGGGAATACGAAAACCTGGGAGCCAAGGTTAAAGAAATTAGTCTGCCGAATACCCATCTTGCTGTACCAACCTACTATGTGGTGGCACCGGCTGAATGTTCATCAAACCTGTCTCGTTTTGACGGTGTTCGGTTTGGTTATCGCTGTGATGACCCTGTTGATTTGGAAGACTTGTATAAACGCTCACGTGGTGAAGGTTTTGGTGCCGAGGTGAAACGCCGCATTATGATTGGTGCTTATGCCTTATCAGCAGGTTACTACGATGCTTATTACCTGAAGGCACAACAGTTGCGTCGTTTGATCAGTGATGATTTCAAGCGTGCCTTTGAAGAGGTTGATGTCATTATGGGGCCGACCGCTCCGGGGCCAGCCTTTGGTTTAGGTGAAAAAGCAGACGATCCAATAACCATGTATCTATCTGATATTTATACTATTGCTGCAAATCTTGCAGGGCTTCCTGGAATGTCGGTGCCAGCGGGGTTTGTTAATGATATGCCCATAGGGCTACAGATTATTGGTAATTATTTTGATGAGTCGCGCTTGCTCAATGTGGCGCACCGTTATCAACAAGTCACTGACTGGCACACACGTGCGCCAGAACAGTTTAAGTAATATTAGCTGGGAATATTTTTATGGAATGGGAAGTCGTTATCGGGTTAGAGATTCACGCTCAACTCGCGACCAAAAGTAAGATTTTCTCGGGAGCATCGACTGCCTATGGTGCGCCGGCAAATACACAGGCCTGTGTGGTTGATCTAGGCTTGCCGGGTGTTTTGCCTGTGTTAAATCATGAGGCGGTACAGATGGCAATTAAATTTGGCTTAGCAACTAACTCAGAAGTTGCACAGCGCTCTGTCTTTGCTCGTAAGAACTACTTTTACCCTGATTTGCCGAAAGGCTACCAAATTAGTCAGATGGAATTACCGATTGTGGGCGAGGGTGCTTTAGATATTCGTCTTGAAGATGGCAGCGTGAAGAAAATCGGTATTACGCGCGCGCATTTAGAAGAAGATGCAGGTAAATCATTGCATGGTGGTGCACAAGGGATGACCGGTATTGATTTGAATCGTGCGGGCACACCTTTGCTAGAAATTGTTTCTGAACCGGATATGCGTTCTGCTAAAGAAGCGATTGCCTACATGAAAAAGATTCATTCAATCGTGACCTACATCGATATTTGTGATGGCAATATGCAAGAAGGCTCATTTCGTTGTGATGCCAATGTCTCGGTACGACCTAAAGGCCAAGAAGAATTCGGTACCCGTGCGGAATTAAAGAACCTCAATTCATTTCGTTTTGTAGAACGCGCTATTAATCTAGAGGTTGAACGGCAGATTGATGTGATTGAAGGTGGTGGAGAAGTTGTTCAAGAAACCCGGCTTTATGATGCAGACAAGCATGAAACGCGTGCTATGCGTAGTAAGGAAGAAGCAAATGATTATCGTTATTTCCCCGATCCTGATTTGTTGCCGGTTGAAATTGATAAAGAAACCATCGAGGCCGTTCGTGCTAACTTACCAGAATTACCTGATGCTAAGTTGCAACGCTTTATGCAGGATTATGCACTGTCAGATTATGATGCGGATGTCTTAACGTCAACACGGCCAATGGCAGACTACTATGAAGCTGTTGTGAAGTCCGCCGGTGGAGAGGCTAAGTTGTGTGCAAATTGGGTTAGTGGTGATCTAGCCGGTACGCTGAATAAAGAATCAATGGATATCAAAGAGTGCCCTGTTTCCGCTGAGATGTTGGGTGGCATGATTAAGCGCATTGCCGATAACACCATTTCAGGCAAGATTGCTAAGCAGATATTTGAAGCTATGTGGCAAGGAGAAGGTGACGCTGACAGTGTTATTGAGAGCAAGGGGCTGAAGCAAGTTACCGATACCGGGGCAATTGAGGAATTAGTTGATGATATTATTGCGAATAACCCGGCTCAGGTTGAACAGTATCGTTCAGGTAAAGATAAGGTATTTGGCTTCTTTGTCGGACAGGTAATGAAGGCCAGTCAGGGTAAAGCGAACCCTGCACAAGTTAATCAAATTCTTAAGGATAAACTTAAGTCTTAGTGTGCTGTTGGTTTTTGTGTTCTTCTCCATCTGCGTGGGTATGAATAATTACTCTGTTACGGCCGGTTTGTTTTGCAAGGTACAGTGCCTGATCTGAGTGGAGTAATAGACTGTTTAGAGATTGTTCTTTATCGCCAGATGGGTACTCCACACAAACCCCACAACTGATTGTCATCGAGATTTGCGCATCGCGGTAACGGATGGGTGTTTGTTCTGTGGCCATACGAATCTTTTCTGCAATGGCATGCACTCCCTCGGTTGTTTCTCCTAGCGTAATAATCAAAAACTCTTCCCCGCCAAGGCGGAATAAATAGTCATTAGTTCGGGAATGGCTACGCAGGAGAGCAGAAAACTCTATGAGGCATTGATCGCCAGCGAGATGACCATATTTATCATTAACCCCTTTGAAATGATCAATATCGATGATAATTGCAGCAAGCGGAGAATGGTCTCGTTGTGCTTGAGCCTGTAGTTTAGGAAAAACTTCAACCAAGTGACGTCGATTATAAAGTTCGGTCAGGCTGTCGGTAATAGTGAGTGTCTCTAGTTCTTTTTGCGCTTTGGAAATGAGGGTTTGTTTTTCTCGCAAGCTGTGAATCATGTCAGAAAAGCGATTAGTCAAAAAGTCAATTTCATTGCGAGGCGTGATCTTTCCAATATTCGGCAACTTCCCGTTGGCTACCTCATTAGTTACCGCAAGTAATTTTTTAATTGGTTTATCAAAGTCGCGAAGGAATAGTATGCCAAGCAATAAAACACCGATAATGCCAGATGCGACAATGAACAAGATTAATTGACTAAATTGATCGATATTATCGAGTAAGCGACTTTCTGATACACCAAGGTAGAAATCAATGTCGTGACTTAAAATATCACTCACATCGATCTTGTTTAGCATGAAGGTATCGTTCATGAATGACAAACTAGACATATTGTCGTTCAATGGATGCGCTATCATCGATGGTATGGTGCTGAGTGCAACTTTGTTATTGTCGGTGATAAATACACGGCCTTTACTGGTGTTTTCAAGTTCTCTTATCTTGTCCGTGTCATAAGTACGAGAAATGATGATGTGACCGAGTAATTTTTCTAAATAAATCACAGGGGCATTAGCAATTAATTCAATGCCTTGAGGAGTGCGAACATATTGCAGTCTAATGCCTTGCATATCTGTGCTTAGGTTAGCCATGTTAACAATTGAATTTTTAGGGTTACCACTGATAACCTTTTTATCAATAGTAACCAAGGCATGATCATCGATAGGCAGCCAGCCAAATTGTTGCTTGTAAAGTTTATCGAGAGGAGTGCTTTCTGCCCCAATCTCGACAACAACATACATATACTCTTGGATGCGTAAATTATCTCGCACAATCCCTGCGTAACGTTTTAGTTCTAATCTTTCGGCAATCAGGTAGGTATCCAGCAAGTGAGCTGTACGTTGCAACTGCTGGTCTGCTTCGGTTAATAGGATATTACGGGTATGCCAAAATGACAGTCCGAGAGACAGACTTAGAAAAAGGGATACCAATACAATATAAAAAATCAATCTGGCACGGAATGTCGCAAGCTTTATCATAAATATTTAAATTAATTTAGTAGGTCACAGGAACAGTCGTTGGTAGTAATTGATGTTCGCTGAATAATTCAGGGTGTTGCATAACGATCTTCTGAGCGTTACGCATCATATTCTTTAATTCGTCAGATGCGTCTTGCTTTGTAATAACCGAGAGTTGTCTAAAGAAGGGATAATTGCCATTTTTTAGATTAGCGCGCGTAGGTAAGAACCCATTTACACTGATGATCTTTGTATGAGAGTTATCACCTCGTAGCCAAGCAGTACCGGCGTGACCAATAGATGATTCGAAATCACCAACACGTTTCACCATCTCATCAGCACTTTGTACATTGATGCGCTTGCGAGTGAAATTGTCGGCTGTTGGTAAAATACGCTTCCAATGTCCGGGACGTTTCTTACAGTGCAGCCTTGTTACAACGACAATGGGTTTATTGTGACCGCCTACTGCTTGCCAGTTAGTGATATTGCCACTGAATATCGCCTTGACCTGTTTGATGCTCAAATTTGTGACAGGGTTTTTTTCATGACTGAGAATCATTAAGGGCTCTATGGCCAAAGGGAACACCTCTAAAGCTTTTTGACTCACTTCTTTGTCACTGAGTGAACAGCAGACCATGCCAAAACTTTCATGATTTGCGGTGCTTTGTGCAGTTGATTTTATTCCCGCATTACAACCCACACCGAGCATGGATTCTTTGCCGAATAGTTTCATCGCATGTCCGCTTTCTTTTTCTAGTAAAGGTTTAATTTTATTCAGGATGACCCATGAGGAATGCGCGCCAGCACCGGTAATAACATCGGTATTATTCGCCTTGCTCAGGGTTGAGGTAAACAATAGGGGAACCGACAGAATAAACAGGATATTTATCCAAGTAAGTTTAATATAACGCATTTGTCTCCTCCCCCCAGCTGACAGGCATTAATTGATTAAAAACCGCGCCTTAAGTACGTGATCTTGGATCAGAGGAAGCAAATGACAGGATCTTATAACAATTGTAGTTCAAAATAGCTCAATGTGGAGCTAAAGCGAGGAATTGCATGCGGCACAGCTAAGATCTTTCTTGAGTTTCATGCTGCGCCATTCCATGGTCATGCCATCAAAAAGCATGAGCCTGCCGGCAAGTGATTCACCTACATTTAGTAGTAGCTTTAAGGTTTCGAGTGCTTGCATAGAGCCAAGGATGCCAACCATCGGCGCGAGAACACCGTTGCTCGTACAATTGGTGTCCTCTTCCCCGGTATCCTGATAAAGGCATTGGTAGCAAGGCATTGTTGGTTCATCGCAACGGAATACAGAAATTTGTCCTTCCATACGGATAGCGGCAGCAGAAACCAGTGGTGTTTTTGCTACCAGACAGGCTCGGTTAACGGCGAAACGGGTAGAAAAATTATCACTGGCATCAACGACGACATCGGCCTTCTTAATGGCGGAGACAAGCGCATCACCTTCCAGTTTTGTATTGTGAATACTGATATTTATGAGCGGGTTGAGCCGTTGTAATTGCTGTTGAGCCGAATATGTTTTTGCTTGGCCGATATGATCAGTACTGTGGAGGATTTGACGTTGTAAATTGGATAAATCGACGTCATCAAAATCAACCAAATCGAGCTGGCCTACACCTGCAGCGGCCAAGTACATAGCAACAGGTGAACCGAGCCCCCCAAGACCAATGACAAGTACACGTGAATTGGACAAGCGCTGTTGTCCTGCCACATCGACTTGCGGCAACATGATTTGTCTGCTGTAGCGAAGTAATTCATCGTCGTTCATGCTTGTATCATAAACGATATAGCCTGTCCGTAGCAGTGGCGGATATTGAAATTTTAGAGATATTTACGCCAGTGACTCGGACGTTCATCACGACAACCGTGTGGTAAACGCTGGTATCGGCAAATATAGATATCACGAGTTGCTTTACTGTTTGGATGGTAACCCATATTGAGGCACTGGGTTTCTTCGGTATAGCGACACAGCGCACGACGCAGAACACACATCAAGTTATTGTCGAGATGAAAACCGACTTCACGTAAACCTGATTCAATGATGTCTAAAGTGACAAATCGTAAATCATAACTCACATGCAGACGGGTATTTGATTGGGGATGCAAGTTAAGGATGCCAGGGGCATCAGCGAGTAATAATGTTGCAAGATGTGAGGGAGGTTCATCCTGATCATGCAGCGGTGCGAAATGAACATCGCGGTGCTTAATATAATCGTCAGAAATAACATTCATAACTATATCCTAGAACTCTCCTACTAAGATGCAAGCTTATTTAGTAAATTAGAAAATCATGATATTCAATCGTGATTCTAAAAGGGTTTCAGAGCCACCGGCCTAGGCAGACACGATCATTATTACTAAGATCTTGTTTTGTTTCGACGTTTTTGAAGCCGTTTTTATGAAATAAATTCCTTACCGCATCAGCTTGGTCATAGCCGTGTTCAACGAGTAACCAACCACCGTGCTTTAGAAAACGCGGTGCTTGCGTAGTAATGCTGCGCAATGCATCGAGGCCATCTTTACCGGAAGTAAGCGCAAATTCAGGTTCACATTTCAGTTCGGGTGTGAGCATATGAGGATCATCTTTGGCAATGTAAGGTGGGTTGCTAATGATTATGTCGAAGTATTCATTATTCGAAAAGGCGCTACACCAATTGCTGTGAATAAATTTAATATTATTCAGCTGTAATTGTGAGGCATTGCTCTTGGCCACCGCAAGAGCTGCGGTAGAAAGATCAGTTGCGGTGATGTCACATTGTTGACATTCACTGGCGAGAGCAAGTGCGATTGCACCACTGCCTGTTCCAAGATCAGCAAGTTGGATAGGCGTAGTTTTTATTTCTTTAAGATATTGCAGCGCAGTCTCAACGAGTAACTCAGTATCTGGTCGTGGCACAAGGGTATCGGGAGTAACCTGCAGGTCCAGAGACCAGAATTCACGTTTGCCAGTGAGATGGGCTACAGGCTCGCCTGCTGCGCGTTGCGCTATGAGTTGTGTATATTTTTGCAAGGCATCTTGATCGAGTTTTTCTTCAGGGTAAGCGCGCAAGTAACTACGCTGCTTATTGAGCACGAGGGCAAGTAATATCTCGGCATCAAGTTGTGCCGTATCGCTATTGACAAGTTGTGACTTGGCAGCGTTTAGTAACTCGTCAATACGTTGCATCGTCGACTACCTTAGTCTCCCATGGCCGCAAGTAGATCAGCCTGGTACTCATGACGTAAGGGTTCGATTACCTGATTAAGATCGCCTTCTAAAATTTCTTGTAGCTTATAAAGGGTTAGGTTAATGCGGTGATCCGTTAAACGACCTTGCGGGTAGTTGTAAGTGCGAATACGTTCGGAGCGATCACCGCTGCCGATTAGGTCGCGGCGTTGCTCGGCCTGTTCGCTATTTTGTTTATCAGTTTCTGCAGCGAGTAAGCGAGATTGCAATAATGACATCGCCTGTGCCCGGTTTTTATGTTGCGAGCGCTGATCCTGACATTCGACCACAGTCCCTGTTGGTATATGGGTGATGCGGATGGCAGAGTCAGTTTTATTAACATGCTGCCCGCCTGCACCAGAAGCGCGAAAGGTATCAACTTTCAAATCAGCTGGATTGATCTTAATCTGCTCGACATCAGCAATTTCGGGCATGATAGCAACGGTACAGGCAGAAGTATGAACACGTCCTTGAGACTCTGTTTCAGGTACACGTTGCACACGATGACCGCCAGACTCGAATTTCATAATTGAGTACACGTCTTTACCGAGAATACGGGAAATGATTTCTTTGTAACCACCGTGTTCTCCCTCATGCTCATTAATGATTTCAAGTTTCCAACCCTGTCGTTCAACAAAGCGGCTATACATACGGAATAGAGCGCCTGCAAACAGAGCTGCTTCATCACCACCGGCGCCGGCACGGATTTCAATGAAGACATTGTTTTCATCAAGGGGGTCGGTTGGTAGTAAGAGAATTTGCAACTCATCTTCGAGGCGTTCAATGATTGCTTTAGCCGATTTTATTTCTTCTTCCGCCATTTCGCGCATCTCGGCATCATCTTCTTCAAGCATTTCTTTAGCCGCTTCATAGTCATCAAGTGCGTTACGGTAATTATTGAAGGCCATCACGATGGGATTGAGTTGAGCATATTCTTTTGAAAGATCACGGAACTTATTATTGTCCGCAATGGTTTCTGAATCTGAGAGCAGGGCATTGATCTCTTCAAGGCGTTCAGAGAGGGTATCAAGTTTTTGACGAATAGATGCTTTCACGTTGTAAAATCCGAATAGTTTTTCATAAAAAATTACGTAACAGCATGTGTTACGCAGAGGTCGAAAAGAAAGTTAAGAATAGCTAGGTTTCTTCGCCGAGATTATATAGTTCACGAACGACATCGAGGACATCACTTCGGCCATCGAAACATGCTTGACGCATACGGGTGCTGGGTAAGTGTGTGAGCTTGTTTGTGAGTAGCCTGGCTAATTCTTCGAGTACAACATCAGGCTCATCGCCATTACGGATACGCTGTAATGCCCGGAATACAGTTTCATCACGAAGTTGTTCGGCATGGTCACGAAAATCACGAATAGTAGAAATAGAGTCTAGTGAGCGTAACCAGCCCATAAAATGTTCAACTTGCGTGTCGATGATTTCTTCGGCTTGGTGTGCCGCGTCTTGTCTTGATTGGAGATTTTCTTGAATAATTTCCTGTAGATCATCAACACTGTACAAATAAACATCGTCGAGTTCATCGACTTCCGGCTCAATATCACGTGGTACAGCAATATCGACCATAAACATAGGTTTGTGTTTGCGCTGTTTTAATGCACTTTCAACACTACCCTTGCCAAGAATCGGTAGGCTACTGGCGGTTGAGGAGATAATAATATCTGCTTCAGCAAGGTGGTTTGGCATTTCAGATAAAGGGATTGCAAAGCCATCGAATTGGCTGGCTAATGTTTGAGCACGCTCAACGGTGCGGTTAGCGATGATCATCCGCCCCATGCCTGATTCGCTTAGGTGTCGTGCGGCCAGTTCTACGGTCTCACCTGCGCCAACGAGCATGGTGGTGAGTGGGCTGAGATCGCCAAAGATTTGTTTTGCTAACGCAACAGCAGCAAATGCGACAGAAACAGGGCTATGGCCAATGGCTGTATCGGTACGGATTTGTTTGGCGACGGAGAAAGTATGCTGGAATAGCTTGGATAATGTCTTGCCGATGGTACCAGCACTGCTGGCCTGCTGGTAAGCATCTTTCATCTGTCCAAGAATTTGTGGTTCACCTAACACGAGTGAATCCAAGCCGCTAGCGACGCGTAGCATGTGACGCACAGCAAGCTGTTCGGGGTGGAGATAGATGTAGGGTTCAAGTGAACCGCTGTCAAGTTGATGGAACTCCTGCAGCCAATTGAGGACTACACTACTGTTAGCGGCATCAAGTTCGCAGTAGACCTCGGTGCGATTACAGGTAGAAAGAATGGCTGCTTCTTCGACTGGAGTGCGCTCCGTGAGGTCCTGAAGTGCTGATTGCATGGATTCTGGACCAAAAGCAACGCGCTCGCGGATTGCGACGGGGGCTGTCTGATGATTGATGCCAAATGCAAGAAGGGCCATAACGTTATGTATCTAAAGGTTTTTTATATATCTTTTCAGGCTGAAATGGTTTTTACAGCACGATAGACGGTTAACATACTATTAAAAAAGTTATTATACTAAAAATATCGTCGAAGATTTCCTAATTCATACTATTTTTATATTAGGGAGTAGGCCAAGAGGGTGAAGCGGGACGCTAAACCAGAAATTAGATGAGAAAATGATGACAAGAAATACCACGATTCAGCTTTTATTTTTAACCAGTAGCTTATTGCTATCCGGTTGTGCGTTAGTGGAGAAAAATGAACCAGTTGTTGCCAAGAAGGCAAAACAGGTAGTAAAAAAGGTTGCTCCCGTCAGGTTAGATTTGCCCGATGTTAATCTCGATGCGGATTTATTGTTTACCTTATTATCCGGTGAGATAGCAGGTTATCGTGGTGAGCTTGGCCTTGCTACGGAGCAATACCTACAAGCCGCTAAACAGACGCGTGACCCCCGCGTGATCGAGCGTGCGATTAGAGTGGCGAGTTATGCAAAATTACATAAACAAGGTTTGGAAGCGGCAAGACTTTGGATTGAGATCGAACCGGATAGTGACGCAGCGCAGAGTAACTTAGCGATTCTATTGTTACGCAATGGATTAAATGCGGACGCATTAATCGCATTTGATAGAGTCATTAAAGCAGCAAAGAATAAACATACACGTTTCATTAAACTCGGTAAGAAATTGTTGAGTGAAAAGAATCGTCAGCAAGTGTTGGAGATGACTCAACAGCTAGTAGTGCGTTATCCCAAAATAGCAGCCGGACATTTCATACTAAGTTCTTTAGCAGAACAGGCAGGTAAATTGGCATTGGCTGAAAGTGCGGTGCGTCAAGCCCTTGTCCTTAAGGAGGGCTGGACAAACGCACAGAATCAATTGGCACGAATTTTACATCTGCAAGGTAATACGGTTGGTGCGATTACTTATTTAGAAAAAATACTAAAAAATTCACCCGATAACATATCAATTCGTTTGAGCTATGCACGATTATTGGTCGATGCAAAAAGATTAGATGACGCACGTAATGAATTTGAAAAGCTAGCAATCGCATCACCGGAAAATACAAATATTTTATTTGCACTCGGTATTCTGGCACTGCAATCAGACAACCTAGAGCATGCTGAAAGATATTTTGAGAAAATAAAAGGCAAAGGGCGTCGCGGGTTGGAGGCGAATTATTATCTTGGTCAAATTGCCGAAAAAGCCAAGAATTACACCAAGGCCATTTCGCATTATAACCGTGTTTCTCAGGGTGAATACGCGTTTGATGCACAAATGCGTGTGGCACGTTTGCTCGCTAAACAGGGTAAGTCAGAGTTAGCGCTAACCGCATTAAATAATATGTCGATACGCGGCGAGGCCCAGTTAGTGAGTGTCATATTGGCAAAAGGCGATATTCTTCGTGATGAAAAACGGTTTGCAGATGCCATCGAAATTTATAATCAAGGCCTTGAGAAATTGCCGAATCAAACTGACTTGTTGTATGCCAGAGCATTGATGGCAGAGCGAGTTGACCGTATTGATATCTTGATGAACGACCTAAAAACAATATTGAAAACTGAACCAGATAATGCGCATGCATTAAATGCACTCGGTTACACCTTAGCTGATCGAACAGGGAAATATAAAGAAGCACTTAAATATATTAGTCGGGCACTAGAATTGCTGCCGGATGATCCTGCAATTATTGACAGTATGGGGTGGGTACAATATCGATTAGGGAATCATGATGCCGCCCTTAAGCATCTGACACGAGCCTATGATCTAAATGACGATGCCGAGATTGCTGCGCATCTTGGTGAAGTACTCTGGGCTCTGGGTGAAAAAACACGTGCCAGTAAAGTATGGCGCGAAGGTTTAAAGCAATCTCCTGACGATGAGCGTTTGCTTGAGGTTATGAAACGTTTAGAGCTATGAGACACCTGTTAGTTTTAGTCTGTGTAGCTGCTTTGAGTGGCTGTGAATTATTGGTTGTATCGGAACCGGCTGCGCCGCAAGCTAAGACGATTGAAGAGGCATGGGTATCACATAATAGAAAACTTGCACAACTTGAAGCGTGGAATATTGATGGGCGGATTTCATTACGTCTTGATGAAGAGGCATGGCACGCAACTCTGTTATGGCAGCAAATTGATCAGGCGTATCATATTCGCTTGTTTGGTCCTTTTGGGGCTGGTGCAATTCAGTTAGACGGAAGCCCTCAGACTGTTGTCCTGACTCAAGAGGGTGAACAACTACATTCACAAGATCCCGAACAACTCCTTTCTCAGCGACTTGGCTGGCATGTGCCAATTAAAGGTCTACGTTATTGGGCGGTTGGACAAAAAATGCCAAATAAGTCAGCAAAAGTTGATCTTGACCAATTTGGACATTTAGCGAATCTTGAACAAGATGGCTGGAAAATTCGCTATCGACGTTATGTGACTATTGATGGTTATTCATTGCCGAGCAAAATATTTATGGAGAATAAAGGTCTGGATATTCGCATTGTCATTGATCGCTGGAAAATTACAGGGCAGAAGGCGTGAACAAGCAAGATGACTGGTTAACTAAAGCCGCTCCAGCAAAATTAAATCTATTTCTACACATCACAGGGCGTCGTGATGATGGCATGCATAACCTACAGACTGTTTTCCAGTTTTTGGAATATGGCGACGATATCGCCGCAAGATGCCGTCAAGATAGCGACATATTGTTGCAAAATAAAATCCCTGATATAGCCGAAGAAGATAATCTGGTGGTCCGGGCGGCAAAACTTTTGCAGCGAGAATGTGCAACTCGGCTAGGAGCCGATCTCCGTTTACACAAGCGCTTACCAGCAGGAGCAGGGCTCGGAGGAGGCAGCTCTGATGCGGCGACCACCTTGGTTTTGCTCAATGAACTATGGCAATGTGGGCTTTCTCGACAGCAATTAGCCG
>Ga0316207_10000674_pt1 | contig 50174 bp, 40 predicted proteins | sample 6weekpyrite_MG_FD_204943 | JGI IMG/M metagenome (GOLD analysis project Ga0316207, IMG submission 204943) | Microbial mat bacterial communities from mineral coupon in-situ incubated in ocean water Damariscotta River, Maine, United States -... | ecosystem: Environmental > Aquatic > Marine >...
CGGGTCCGTCCGCTGAAGGACAACAATGTAAATTTGGAAATATCTGATTTCGTCATAATGGCTCCTAATGGCTTCAGGAAAATATTGAATGGCTCAATGTATGAAACGCAATGGCCGTGCCAGTTCCAAACTTGTTGAATTTTGGGGTTTTTTCAGATAAGTGGATTTTATAACGCCTAAATAATAGGCAATTATTATAAAATGATTATTATTTAATCATTGATAGCGTGATTTTTTGAAAATGTTCCGCAGTCTGTGCATGGCCCGTTGGGTAACAGATTGAAATAACACATTAAAAAATATTCTTTGCTTATTTCCGGGCTTGGCACGGCTGTTGCAATCTTATGCCTTGAAAAGACGTCGTTAAATTAAAGGAGGGACGCCCCGAATGTCACAATCCGCCCCGTCACAACAGAGATTGCTGGTCATCGGTAACGGCATGGCCGGTATGCGTCTGGTCGAAAACGTCCTTGATCGCGATAAAAACCGGTTTGCCATCACCGTTGTCGGTGCCGAGCCCCGGGTCAATTATAATCGTATCATGCTGTCCCCTGTTCTGGGCGGGGAAAAAACCTTTGATGATATTATTATTCACAGCAGGCAATGGTACCGCGATAACGATATCGATCTTCATGCCGGAGACGCCATTGTTTCTGTTGACCGCTTGTATAAAACGGCGGTTTCGGAAAACGGTGTCCGTTTCGAATATGACAAATTACTGATCGCCACCGGATCAAGCCCGTTCATCATACCGGTTGCGGGCAAGGATTTGCCGGGGGTGGTGACATTTCGTGATCTGGATGACGTGGAAACCATGCTGGATGCGGCCAAACACAAATCCAAAGCCGTGGTTATCGGTGGCGGTCTTTTGGGACTGGAAGCGGCAACCGGGCTCAAGGCACAGGGCATGGATGTCACCGTTGTGCATTTGATGGCCACATTGATGGAACGTCAACTGGATGAAGCCGCCGGGTTTCTGTTGGCGGCGGAACTGGAAAGCCGGGGTATCAAGGTATTGCTGAAACACAATACCAAAGCCATCATCGGTGACACCAGTGTCGAAGCCGTTGAATTTGAAAATGGTGATGTGCTGGACGCCGATCTGGTGGTGATGGCCGTTGGCATCAAACCCAATGTGGATTTGGCGCAGGCGGCCGGGCTGGATGTGGACCGCGGCATCATCGTTGATGATGTTTTGCAAACGTCCGATGAAAATATTTACAGCATCGGCGAATGCATCCAGCACCGGGGACAAACCTACGGTCTGGTGGCCCCGCTTTATGACATGGCCAAGGTTCTGGCCGACAATCTTTGCACTGAAACAAATGCATCGTTCGAACCGGCGGTGACGTCAACCAAACTGAAAGTCTCGGGCGTCGATGTGTTTTCCGCAGGCGATTTTACAGGCGGGGAAGATTGCGAAGATATCGTTTTCCGGGATGCGGCCCGTGGCATTTACAAAAGATTGATCGTGAAAGACGACAAAATTCTGGGCGCCGTTCTTTACGGCGATGCCACGGATGGCCACTGGTATTTTCAGATGATCAAGGATGGCCGTGATGTTTCCGCTATCCGCGATACCCTGATTTTCGGTCAATCCTTTGACAGCGGGGATGGAGCCGACCCTTTGGCGGCGGTGCGCGCGCTTCCGGGGGATGCGGAAATATGCGGCTGTAACGGGGTTTGCAAGGGCGATATCACGGGTGCCATCAAAACCAATGGCCTGACAACACTGGACGAGGTCAAGGCCGTTACCAAGGCTTCCGCGTCCTGTGGCGGGTGCAGCGGACTGGTGGAACAGCTGCTGAGTCTTGAACTGGGCGACGGTTTTCAAATCCATGATGTCAAACCGGTGTGCGGCTGTACCAAACTGGGCCATGACGATGTCCGGCATCTGATTACGGCAAAGGCCATGAAATCCATCCCCGAAGTGATGCAGCAACTGGAATGGTCAACGGCCAACGGTTGCGCATCGTGTCGCCCGGCGTTGAATTATTATCTGATTTGCGCGTGGCCGGGCGAATATGTGGATGACTATCAGTCCCGCTTTATCAACGAACGGGTCCATGCCAACATTCAAAAAGACGGAAGTTTTTCCGTGATCCCGAGAATGTGGGGCGGGATGACGTCGGCTTCGGAACTGCGCGCCATCGCCGATGTGGTGGATAAATTTGAAATTCCTGCGGTCAAAATCACCGGCGGACAGCGCATTGATTTGTTCGGTGTTGATAAAAAGGATCTGCCCGCTGTCTGGGCCGACCTTGGCAAGGCGGGCATGGTATCGGGCCACGCCTACGGCAAATCCCTGCGTACGGTGAAAACCTGTGCCGGATCGACGTGGTGTCGGTTCGGGACGCAAAATGCCATTGATCTGGGTATTCGGCTGGAAAAGAAAACATGGGGATCGTGGACGCCGCATAAATTCAAGATGGCCGTTTCCGGGTGTCCCAGAAATTGCGCCGAAGCCACCATCAAGGATTTTGGCGTGGTCGCGGTTGACAGTGGGTTCGAGCTCTATATCGGCGGCAATGGCGGCATTGATGTGCGGGTGACGGATTTCCTGTGTCGGGTGGAAACAGAAAATCAGGTCGAACAGTACGCCACCGCTTTTATGCAGCTCTACCGCGAAGAAGCCCGTTATCTGGAACGCACGGCACCGTGGGTCGAACGGGTCGGGCTGGATCACATCCGTGAATGCATTGTTGATGATGCCGATCAACGGGAAAAACTGAGCGCCCGTTTTTTGCATGCCCAGGAAAGTCTGCAAAAAGATCCATGGCACGAACGCGCCCGGGACAACAAGGACGCCCATGAATTTGCGGCGCTTAAAGTTGTTGCCTGATTTGCAAGTTTAACGGAAGAACAAGGAGAAAGCAAAATGTGGGTTGAAATTGGAACCGTTGGTGATATTCCGAAACTGGGCGCGCGGGTTGTTGAAAGCCCGGCCGGCGACATTGCCGTTTTCAGAACCGCGGACGACGAAGTGTTTGCCTTGTTTGACCGTTGCCCGCATCAGGGTGGGGCCTTGTCACAAGGCATTGTCCATGGCAAAGCGGTGGCTTGTCCGTTGCACAACTGGGACATTGATCTTGAAAGCGGTGAAGTGCTGGGGCCGGACAACGGTTGCACGCGACAAGTTGCGGTGATGGTGAACGGTGATGTGATCAGGCTTGAAATGCCGGGCGCTACGGGCACACATGGCTGATAACGCGGACGCTATCCGGACCACCTGCCCTTATTGCGGGGTCGGGTGCGGCTTAAGGGTATCTGAAAACAAGGACGGCGGGTTTGTTGTCAAGGGCGATCCGGATCATCCGGCAAACTTTGGAAAATTATGTTCCAAAGGGGCGGCGTTGGCGGAAACCTTGGGCGATGAAAACCGCTTGCGGTTTCCTTTGGTGGATGGAATGCGGTCCCGGTGGGACGATGCCCTGAACCACGTGGCGATGACATTTAAAAATGTGATCCGGGAATATGGTCCGGACGCGGTGGCGTTTTATGTTTCCGGGCAGTTGATGACCGAAGCCTATTACGTCGCCAACAAACTGATGAAGGGCTTCATCGGTTCCGCCAACATTGACACCAATTCAAGACTTTGTATGTCATCGACCGTCGCCGGGCATAAACGCGCGTTCGGTTCGGACACGGTGCCGACCACCTACCGGGATATGGAAACAGCGGATCTGGTGGTGATTGTCGGTTCCAACATGGCGTGGTGTCATCCGGTGCTGTATCGCCGCCTTGTCGAGTCGCGCAAAAAAAATGGTACCCGTGTGGTTGTCATCGACCCCCGGAAAACCGCCACCTCGGATATTGCCGATCTCTATTTACCCATTAAACCCGGAACGGACGTTAAATTGTTCAATGGTTTGTTGTCCCATTTGGCGGCCAAGGGGATAATGGACTGGGACTTCACGAAAAACCATACCTCCGGATTCAAGCATACGGCAATGGAGGCTTATCTGGAAGGGAACAAAATGGATGGCGTGGCCGAAATTTGTGACATCCCCGAAAGCCGGGTGCGCGAATTTTTTGAAATGTTCGCCACAACGGAAAAAACCGTGACGGTATTCAGTCAGGGCATCAATCAGTCGTCTTCGGGGACGGATAAAGTCAACGCCATTATCAATGTTCATTTAATGAGCGGACGCATCGGCAAGCCGGGACAAGGACCATTGTCGTTAACCGGGCAACCCAATGCCATGGGCGGGCGCGAAGTGGGCGGGTTGGCAAATACGCTGGCGGCCCATATGGATTTTGACGCAGCCTCGGTGGACCGGGTCAAGCGCTTCTGGTCGGCACCGAACATGGCGCACGCACCCGGTCTGAAAGCCGTTGATATGTTTGCAGCCGTCAAATCGGGGCGCATAAAGGCATTGTGGGTGATGGCCACCAACCCGGCGGTCAGTATACCGCACAGCCTGAATATCCGGCAAGCCATCAGGCAGTGTCCGTTTGTCGTTGTTTCCGATTGCAGCACCCGGAGCGACACCCTTAAAGATGCCGATGTTGTCCTGCCCGCCGCCACATGGGGCGAACGGGACGGCACGGTGACCAATTCCGAACGCATGATTTCAAGGCAGCGGGCCTTTAAAAAAGCCCCTGGCGAAGCCCGCCCCGATTGGCGCATCATTTGTGATGTGGCGGGTTTCATGGGTTATCAACCGGCTTTTGATTATCAAGGGGCGGGTGAAATTTTTGCCGAACACGCGGCCTTGTCGGCTTTTGAAAACAACGGGGATCGGGATTTCAATCTGTCCGGATTGACGGGTTTGACAAAATCCGGCTATGACGGTCTGGAACCCGTTAGGTGGCCCGTTGCCCCCGATGCCAAAGATCGATCCGCCCCGCAAAGGCGGCTGTTTCAGGATGGTGTTTTTTTCACCCCTGATCAGCGCGCCCGCTTTGTTCCGGTCAGGTATGCTCCGCCGCCTGTGGATGTGAGCGACGCCTTTCCGTTGATCCTGAACACAGGGCGGGTGCGGGATCAATGGCATACCATGACCCGCAGCGGATCAAGCCCGATGCTGGCCCGTCACCGCATGGAACCTTTTGTTGAAATGCACAGCCTTGATGCAAAACGCTATGGTTTGCGGGCGGGCGGACTGGCCCTTGTAAAAAGCCCTTTGGCCGAAATCTGTGTCCGAGTCCGCATAGATAACGGTATCCGGCCGGGAACGGTTTTCACGCCCATTCACTGGAGCGATACCAACACCGCCAACGCAGTTGTCTGCAAACTGATCCCGGCCAATGTTGACGCCCTGTCCGGGCAACCTGAACTGAAAACCACGCCGGTATCGGTTGTGGCGTTTGACCCAGTTTGGTCCGGGTTGGTGGTGACGCGCCGGGATGTGGCTGCCCCCCAAGTTGATTACTGGACCAAAACCGCCGGTAAGGGGTGTTCACTGATGACCTTGTCCGGCTCGGGTTCGCCGGAAAGCTGGCAGATCTGGGCGGAAAATCTTGTTCCGGGGCAAACCTTTGACTGGATAAGCTATTCCGATGACAGCCGCAGTATCCACCGCTTTGCCGCTTTCAAGCAGGACCGACTGGAACTGGTGGTGTTTATTTCAAAGGTGCAGGATTTGCCGGATTTTGGCTGGATCGAGCAGCAGTTTTCCGAACATTCCATGGACGCTGCTATGCGCTCCGGTGTTCTGGCCGGAAAATCGGCGGATCCGGATATGAACAAGGGGGCGCTTGTTTGTTCCTGTTTCGGTATTGGTATCAATCAGTTGCTGAATGCCATCGCCCGTGAAGGCCTGATCAGTGTCGATGACGTTGGCCGGGTGCTGAAAGCCGGTACCAATTGCGGATCGTGCCGACCGGAAATACAGGCTTTGCTGGAAAACAGGCAAGCCGCATGATGGCTTTGTAAGCTATTGATTACAAAGTTAAATAGAACCATTGTAAAAGAGTCTTGGATTCTTAACCGAACTGCACTATGCTGATAACAGATTTAAGGAGAAGCCTTTGTCTGTTGAACTCGTCGAACAAATACGTGATCTTGCTGCAAAGAATTTTGACAACGCAGGGTCCGGTGAAAATAAAATCAGTTTGGACCCCGTCGGTGAAGCAAGTTCGCCGGATGGTTTTTCTGTGACTGAACCCGAATCAAGTCGCGTTGCTTCCAGCGACGGCCCCAGTGACGGTTACGGTATTTTGGGCCGTTTTCAGGTGATGGAAGGCAGCGAGGCTGTCGGTCTGACATCGGCGCAAGCGGACCCATCCGCCAATACACCTGCAACAATGCCAGCCACCATAATCGAAGCCACGTCCGGGGATGCCATCGAATTTGACGGCGAGCCATGGTTTTTGTCGGCCGACTTTGCCCGCAGCGGATCGGATCTGGAAATCAGGGGCGAAGACGGCCAGTTCACCATCATCGAAAATTATTTCACGCAATCGACGCCGCCTGATTTAACGACGGCGGACGGGGTTGTTTTAAAAGGTGCCATTGCCGCGCGTCTGGCCGGTTCATTGACACCCGGTCAATACGCCCAAAGCGCACCGGGCGAAGCGGCCAGCCCCATTGGTCAGGTTGAAACGTCCACCGGGGATGTCAAAGTTATTCGCGCCGACGGAACAGAAGAAAAAATTGCCGAAGGCGATCAGATATTTTTGGGCGATATTCTTGAAACCGGGGCCGATGGTGCAATCGGCATCACGCTGGCCGATGAAAGCAATTTCTCCCTCGGTGAAGATGGCCGCGTCACCATGGATGAAATGATTTATGATCCGGGGGCGCAAACGGGATCGCTGGGCGTTTCCATATTACAGGGCGCGTTTACATTTGTCTCCGGGCAAATCGCCAAGACCGATCCCAATGCCATGGAGATCACCACACCGACCGCGACCATTGGTATTCGTGGTACGGCGGGGGGCGGCAACATTGACGGCGCGGGCGTAACGACGGCGGCGTTGATGCCCGAAGCATCCGGTTTCACCGGGGAAATGACCATCGGCAACGGCGCCGGCAGCCAAACCATCAACCAGCCTTTGCAAGCGGTCAATATTGCCAGCGTCAACGCTCCGCCGACGCCGCCTTTTGTCATGACCCCGCAACAAATGGGACAAACATTTGGTGCGGCGATGTCGGCTTTACCCAACGTTGCCGCCATTGCCGGTAATGTGGTACAGGGTGCCGCCGCCGGACAAGCCCAGCAACAAGCCGCCGAACAGGCCGCCGCCGAAGCCGAGGCGCAGCAAAATCAGGCTGCCGCCGCCGCGGATGCCGCGCAATCCGATGCCGAAGGTGCATCTGCCGAGGCCGCTGCTGCCGAAGCCGCCGCCGCCGCTGCCGAAGCCGCCGCCGCCGAGGCTGCCGCCGCCGCCCAGGTGCCCGGAGCCACACCCGAACAACAAGCCGCTGCCGAAGCCGCCGCTGCCGAAGCGGCACAGGCGCAAGCCCAGGCCGAGGCCGCTGCCGCCGCCGCTGCCCAGGCCCAGGTCGCCGCCGCCCAGGCCCAGGTGGATGCTGCCCAGGCCGCTGCCGAGGCCGCTGCTGCCCAGGCCGCTGTTGTTGAAACCAGCCCGACCGGTGCCATTGCCGGTGCGGCTCTGGCCGCCGGGATTACCGTGCCGGGGGCCGATGATTTACAGGCTGCCCAGGCCGCCGTGCAAGCTGCCGAAGCCGCCGTTCAGGCTGCTGAAGCCCAAGCCGCCCAAGCCGCCGCCGCTGCCGGAGTGCCGCTCGATGCCGGCCCTGCTGATGGCAATGCCCCTGCCGATGGCGGACCCGGGGACGGTGGTCCACCCGTTGATGACGGCGGTCCCGTTCCCGATGGTGCGCCGGGACCGGATGCCGGTGTTCCGCTTGACGGATTGGGGCCGAATCTGTTTGCCGAAGTGTTTGCTGATCCGCTTGCCGATCCGTTTGCCGATCCGTTTGCCGACCCCTTGGCCGGGCCTGCTGATTTTTTTGATATCGCCTTTGATCCGGCGTTTGATCCGGCGCTGGACCCGGCGCTGGATCCATTTCTGGATGTGCCGCCACCCGATGATTTGCCGCCTGAAGAGCCTCCTGCCGATCCGGGATTTACGGATTTTACCGCGACTTCAGGTTCCATCACCCTGACCGATGGCGTTGATACTATTGTTACATCCGGGAACAGCACGCAAACGGTCTCGCTCGTCGGGGCAGCAGCACTGGGTGACAGTTATGATGCTGATCTGGTCGCTGATAATCTGACGCTGGATGATCTTGGCAATGTGCTTGAAGTCAACGGCACCTTTACAACGCTCACCGGCGGCACCGGATCTGATGAACTGGATCTTGGCTTTTTTGGTGCCACCATCGGGAATATGTCCGGCATTGAAACGGTGGTTGGCGGCGACGGTACGGATTCCATTACTTTCGCCGGAGCCACCAGCGGCCTGACATTGTCGGGCGGTATTGAAACCGTGGCTGGCAGTTCCGGAACAGACAGTGTTACGCTGGGTGCGGCCGGAGCCACATTATCCGATGTTTCGGCGGTGGAAACCATCACCGGCGGTGCCGGAATTGACACGGTGACCGTCAGCGACAGTACCTCGACCAATATTCATGGCGGTGCCGGGGCCGATACGTTAACCGGCGGTTCGGGAAACGATTTGATCACGGGCGAAGCCGGGGCTGATATTTTAACTGGTGGTGCCGGGAATGACCGCTTTGATTATACGGCGGCCAGCGAGTCCACCAGTGCCGCATCCGATACCATTACCGATTTTGATGCGGTCGACAACACGGAACAGATTTTCTTTGAGAAACTGCAAACGGGAACGTTTTCGTTCATTGGCGCTTCGGCTTTCAGTGCCGGATCAAACAGCGAGGCCCGTTTTGACGATACCACCAAAGTTTTGCAGGTTGACCTTGATGGTGACGGCACGGCCGATATGGAAATGGTCTTGACCGGTGTCAGTCTGGCGGATCTGGGTGCAGCTGACTTTAAATGGACCGGGCCGGATTTGACGGTGACGGTCAGCGGCACGCAATCCTATACCTTGACCGCGTCCCAGGGCGAAATTATCACTGCCAGCGCATCGGCGGATAAGATTTCTCTGGTCGGCAACGCGGAATCCGGTGATAGTTTCGACGGCGGCGCCGGATCGGATGAATTGATTTTTGCCACGGCTTCAAACAATACGATCACCGTCTCCAATACGGAACTTGTGACCGCCAAAGAAGGGGCCGATAACATCACCGTGGGCGCGGCAACAACGGATATGGTGATCCGCGCCGGCAATGGAACCGATTCGGTAACGCTGGCCGACGGCACCAATTCGGTAGCGATAATCAATGCGGAAACCATCACCGGCGGCACCGGGAACGACACGGTCAGAACCAGCATCAGCGGTCCCTCGGAAGCATTAACTTTTGACGGTGTGGATGATATTGTCAATATCACAGGCGCCACGAAACTGGCAACGGGCACGGGTGACTTTACCTACGAAGCGTGGATCAGAACCACAGAAGCCACAAACCGGGAAGAGATTATCTCTGTAGGTGATTATACAACAACCGGGGCTGCCGGGTACCTTTTTGTTTATGGAGGTCAACTCAGATTTGATTTGGCGAATACCCAGGGCCCGACATCAACTGTAACGGGTGGTATTGCCGATGGTGTCTGGCACCATGTGGCGGTGACCAATAGCAGTGGCTTGATACAGCTTTATGTGGATGGTGAAACCACCGGGCCGACGCAAACGATGAGCCCGAACTTTACATTGTCCACTGTTGCCTTGGGTAACGCGGTTCAGGGTGGCAGTGCCTTTGACGGTGAATTGTCCACTGTCCGGGCATGGACGGCGGCACGGACACAGGCTGAAATTCAATCGGGTATGTTGGTCAGCGGGTACAGCAGCGCCAGTGGTGATTTAACAAAAATCGCCGGACAATGGCTGTTTAACAATGGCACGGGGACAACGGTAACGGATGATTCCGGGAATGGCTATAATGGCACTCTTGCCAATCAAACCAGCGGTTCGGAAACATGGCTGGCCGGACAAGCCGGTAGCCGTTTGGATGTGACGCAATATACTGCCATCGATCTGGGTGCGGGCACGGACAGCATGAGTTTCGCCAACGGCACCAATACGTCAACCATATCCAACACCGAAACCATAACGGGCGGCACTGGCAACGACACGATTACACTGGCTACGGCGATTACGTCAGGCAACGTAGATTTGGGCGTCGGCACCGACAGTTTGACTTTGGCCAATGGCACGAATTCTGTAACCGTCGCCAATATTGAAACGGTGACGGGTGGTACCGGGGCCGATACGGTGACCATGTCGGCGGTGGCGTCATCGGGCGATATTGTCGATCTGAATGGCGGAGCGGACAGTCTGACCCTGGCCAACGGCACCAACACCCTTGATGTGCGCGATATTGAAACGGTCACCGGTGGCACCGGAAACGATACCCTGACCATCAGCACCACCGGCACATGGAATATTGATTTAAGCACAGGAACCAATTCCATCACCATTAATTCCGGTGTGTCGGGAACCTATAATTTCACCCTTGCCAATGTGTCGGCCATCAATAATGGATCAAATGGTGCCGATACGGTAACCTTGGCCAATTCTCAAAGTGGCCTGTCCGTGCGTCTGGGCGGCGGTGGTTCGACCGATACCCTGAATCTGGCCGATGGCGGCAATACGGTTTCGGTGTGGGAAGACGTTGAAATTGTCAATGGCGGCACCGGAAATGATGATGTGACCGCAGAAACCGCGCTTTCCAACAATTACAATTTTTATAATCTGGGTGCCGGTACGGATTCCGTAACACTGGCGTCCGGCACCAACTTTTTAACGGTCACCGGTACGGAAACCGTTACCGGTAACGCAGGCGCCGATACCATTACGGTTTCCGATGGCACGGCAACGACCATCAACGCCGCCGCCGGGAACGATACCCTGACCGGTGGGTCCGGAGCGGATACCCTGACCGGTGGGTCCGGTGTCGATACCTTTGTCATATCGGATGCCACCGGATTTGGTGATACCATTACCGATTTCCTTGATGGCGGCTCGACGTCCGGGGCCGATGTGTTTGATTTGGGGGCCAGTATATCGGGAACCAGCCTGCGCGGGACCGGGGCCAGTTTTCAAACCACGACAACAGCCAGCGGAACCACCCTCGGTACGGATACCGGCTTGTTGGTCGTATCAGGCGCGGTGGCCGGACTATCAGCATCCGTTGCCTTGAGCGAAGCCAACAATCTGTCGGGCGGGATTACCGCAAGCGATCAATTCTATATGCTGGCATCGGCGGGAACCGACAGCACCCTTTACCGTATCAGTGACGGCGGTGACGGGGGAGTCTGGGACACGGCGGAAACGGTGGCGACATTTACCGGCGTCAGCGACACCGATCTGGCGGCCATAGACGCGACGTCCTTTTCCGACTTTACCTGAACACGGAAAAAACCGTCATTTGCCTTTTTTGCCGGGTCTGTGATAGACCTGAGGTAAATATTTTTTATATTGTTAAAAAGGTATAATCGCTTGTCCGGACGCTTGCAGATATGGTTGCGGGTTAAACGGGGATTTTGCCCATCGGTATTGCTGTTGGCATCGTTTGTTATGCTTGCAATGGCGCGCCCGGCTTATCCAAAATCCGATGCGCCGGTGTCGGTGACGGTTGTTGTGCTTGAAAATTTCCCACCCTATTATTTAACCAATAAAGGTCGCCCGGCCGGTCTGGCCGTTGATGTGCTTGGTGAAGTTGCCAGGCGGGCCGGACTGGATATCAATTACCGGATTGTCAAAAACTGGTCCGATGGATACCGGGCTATCCGGTCTGGCAAAGCGGATATTTTCCCAAATGTGGGTATTTCCGATAAACGCCGGGAATTTCTGGATTTTTCCATGCCCTACGACGTTTTTTACATGTCTCTGTTTGCCCGCGAGGGAGCCCGCAAAAACCGGAATTTGAACGATTTTGCAGGCAAAACCCTGGGCGTTCAGGCAACCAATGTATTGATCCAAAAATTACAGGCTGAAAATAAATTCAATATCAAAACATACGCTACCTTTGAAGAGGCTTTTCTGGCTTTGCTGAAAGGCGACGTGGACGCGGTTCCCGCTCCCGATGACACGTTTAAAGAAATCGCCCGCAAAACCGGTCTTGAAGACCGCATTGTCACCGTTGGCAAGCCGCTTCTGGAAGTCAAGCGTGCCATGGCAGTGAAAAAAGGCAACGAAGTCTTGTTAAAACGGATTAACGTCGCCTTGAAAACATATACAGACAGCGCCGATTATCAAAAAATTCTCAATAAATGGCATGGAACGCCGATGCCTTTCTGGACCGTGCCCCGGGTGGCGGGTGCGATGGCCACGGTCTTTGTTGTGTTTATTTTGCTCGTTGCCGGATGGCGCTTTCATGTGTCGCGCAAATTGTCGAAAACCGAGCAACAGCTTTCCAGAACCGAGGCACGGTTCAAGGATTTTGCCGAAGCGTCAAGTGATTGGTTCTGGGAAATGGATGCGGGTTTCAGGTTTACCTATTTTTCACCCCGGTTTGAAGACATAACCGGGTATAAAATAGCTGACTGGATTGGCAAGAGGCGCTGGGAAAATATCAATCAGCCCTATCGGGATGAAGAATGGGAAACCCATTTGCAAGACCTGAAAGCCAGACGCCCTTTCAGAAATTATGTGTTCTTTCTGGGCGTCAACAAGGATGACAGGGACGGTTTGTTCGTCAGTACCAGCGGCATGCCCTTTTATGATGAAAATGGAACGTTCCTGGGTTACCGCGGCAGTTCAACCAATATCACCGAACAAGTCCGGGCCGAACAGGAACTGTCCAGAAGCGAGAAACGGTTCAAGGATTTTGCCGAAGCGTCGGGAGACTGGTTCTGGGAAATGGATGCGGATTTGAAATTCACCTATTTTTCATCCCGCTTTGAAGAGGTTACCGGATTTAATATCGAACAAAGGCTTGGCACCAAACGTTGGGATTATGCCAACCTTGAACGCGATAAAGACTTGTGGGCGCGTCATAAGGCCGATCTGGAGGCCAGACGCCCGTTCAGGAATTTTGAATTTTATTCCGAGCTTGAGAAGGCGGGAAACTATTATTTAAGCGTAAGCGGCGTCCCCGTTTTTGATGATAACGGGACATTTGCTGGTTACCGCGGGACGTGTACGGACGTCACCGAACGCAGACTGTCCGAAGAAAGAAGGCGACTGAGCGAGGACCGCTTGCGCATCGCCATGATGGCCTCCAATGCCGGGTATTGGATGCGGGATGTGCCGTTGACAAAAGTTTTCTGGTCCGAAGAAAATTTCCGTCTGTTGGGGTACGAACCGGGCGAAGTCGAAGCCAGTTATGAAAACTGGATCGGGCGTATCCATCCTGATGACCGTGATAAAGCCATCCAACAACTGGAAAACTGTATTCATGATCAAACCGATATTGATATGGAATACCGGGTCAATTTGCCGGACGGCACAATCCGCTGGATTCATAATGTCGGTAAAAATCTGTTGGGCCCCGACGGCCAGTCCCGGGTTTTGGCCGGGGTACAGACGGATATTACCGATCGCGTTCATTTGCAGCACCAACTTGGTCAATCACAGCGCATGGAAGCCGTTGGTCAATTAACCGGCGGCGTCGCCCATGATTTCAATAATTTGCTGGGCATTATGATGGGCAATGCGGAACTGCTGAAATACAGTCTGGATGGGGATGATAAAGCCGTTCATCATGTCAAATCCATATTGGCGGCCATTGACAAGGCGGCGTCATTGACAAGCCGGTTGCTGTCATTTTCCAGAAAACAGGCCTTGTCACCGGTGACAGCGGATTTAACAGAATTGATTTCCGGACTTGATGACATGCTGTCGCGTGCGCTGGGGGAACCGGTTGATCTGAAAATCGTTCACGGCGACAATTTATGGGACGTTCTTATTGATGTTCACCAGTTCGAAAATGCTTTGGTCAATCTGGCGTTGAACGCCCGTGACGCCATGCCCAACGGCGGGGTTCTGACCATTGAAAGTGAAAATATCACCCTTGACGAAAGCTATACGGATTTATTTGATGATGTCGTCCCAGGCGATTATGTTTGCGTCGCCGTCAGCGACAACGGAACCGGGATGATTGATGAGGTCGCGGAAAAAGCGTTCGAGCCATTTTTTACCACCAAGGATGTGGGACAGGGCAGCGGGCTGGGATTAAGCATGGTTTACGGCTTCGTCAAGCAATCGGGCGGCCACATTACCGTTTACAGTGAACTTGGCCAGGGCACGACCATCAAACTGTATTTACCGCGCTCCCTGTCAGAAAATACAAATGGTGAAATTTTTGCCATCGAAAACATCCCGGAACAGGGGACGGAACGGATACTGATTGTCGAAGACGATGACGGAGTCCGGGAAATTCCGGTCGCTATTCTTGGGGCCCATGGCTATCATGTGACAGAGGCCCGAGACGGCATGGAGGCCATCAAGTTGTTGAAACAACTGGAATTTGATTTGTTGTTTACGGACGTGGTTTTGCCGGGCGGGGTCAATGGCGTTGACATTGCCGAAGAAGCACAGCGTTTGCAGCCGGGGATCAGGGTGCTTTATACCACCGGGTATTCGGAAAATGCCGTCGTTCATGACGGCAAACTGGACGAAGGCGTGGAATTGCTGAGCAAACCGTACCGCAGAAACGAACTGCTTGAGAAAGTCAGAGCCCAGCTTGATACTAAACCTTGATCGAGGCCACGACTTTGCTGCCGCCGTCAAGATAGGACAGTTCATTAAAAACAACAGCTTTTGCCAGTGCGATACCCCGGCCATGCAGGTCCTGGGAGCGCATCGGGTCAAAATCCAGATAGGATTCGTAATTAAAGCCGTTGCCGTCGTCGGAAAATTCAAACTGGATTTTGTCCGCGCTTTTCGCAATCGATGCGGTTACGGATTTGCCCTGGTTTTCAGGCAGCGAAAGTCGTCTTTCCACTTCTTCTGTCCAGGTTCCCTGTTTAAGAAGCTCGGTTTTCAATTTATAGCCAACGCCCAGATTGCCATGTTCCAGCCCGTTGATCATAATTTCGATGATCCCGACGATAACAAGGTCCGGTTCCGGGCACATGTTGGCCAAAATGGACGACACCCGTTTGGCGTCATCAAGGGTTTTTACGCAAAACCGCGCATCCGTTAAATTTGAAAAATTGACATCGGATTGTGATACCGTGGCGGTTATTTTACGGTAGTGCTCGATCAGGGTGTCCAGCGACTGGTATTCGCCAACGGCACTGGACTTGTCTTTGAACAGAGGATCGAAGGATGATTTCAATTTCGAGCGCAACAGGGTCAGTTGTCGTTCCCGGTAACCGAGGCGTGAACGGATCAAGGCCGTTAACAGGTCAAACTTCACCGGTTTGTTCAGGTGCCCGTCGACGCCCAGATTAAGGTTGTTGACCTCGTCATTGTCGTCGGCTTTCCCGGTCAGGAAAATAAACGGGATGGCGGCAAGTTCCGCCGTTTCGTTTTGCAGGCTTTTAAAAAAATCGATACCGTTCATTTCCGGCATGGAGACATCGGATATAATCAGGTCCGGTTTGATCTTGCGGGCCTGTTCAAGGCCATCCTTGCCATTGACGGCCTGGTGGACTTTGAATCCTTCGTCGGTCAGGTGCTCGCAAAAAACTTCGCGGATGGCTTGTTCATCTTCAACAATTAATAACTCGGTCATAGAGTTGCTCCTCATAGAGTTGCTCTTGGGGGCCGTATTCTGTATTTGGGCCTGCTGTATTGTGTTTCAATGAAAATCCCGGGCGCTGTTCTGGTGCAATCCTGAAAGTTGCCGTAAAACATCACCTCGGAACGTTCGTTCACGTCCCCCCAATTAATTGTCTTCATATGTGTCGCATCAAATCTGTGTGGATTTTATCTTGATGCGGACGGGCCATCCTCCTTTGCCTGTGTGCGGTTTTGTTAGCCAGTTGATTTATTAGACAGTTGTTTAGTTAGCCTGTGGTGTTCGTGTGTTGCCGCAAAATAGGGTTTAATCTTTCAACAATCCCCAACGACGGCAGATAATACAGGGGTTCGTCCCAGGAATCCATACCTTTCATGAGGGTATATGCAATACTTGCATTCTTTTGGCGTGAATCCGACTGCGGGTGGGGTTTTATATATTATATCCGGCCCGGTTTAAGGAATGGCCGGGGAATCAGCGTTTGAAAAGCCCCATCAAGGCCGCCTTTTCAAGGGTATTGAAATTGAGCATGAAACCGACGACGGCGGGCGATGTGTCAGCTTCAACCGCAAGGCTGTCCAAAGCAACGGCGTGAACGGTAAAAAAATACCGGTGGGCGTGATCGCCTTCGGGTGGGCATGGGCCGCCATAGCCGGGCACGCCGAAATCGGTGCGGGTCTGTAATGCCCCGTTCGGCATGGTTCCGCCCGCGCTACCGGCGCCCAACGGCAATTCCCGAATGTCCTTGGGAATATTGACCACCACCCAGTGCCAGAAACCGCTGCCCGTCGGGGCGTCGGGATCAAAGCATGTGACGGCAAAACTTTTCGTTCCCTCGGGTGGATTGCTCCATGTCAGATGGGGTGATTGATTGCCGCCCGCACAGCCGAAACCGAAGTCTTCGGAGAGGATGTGTTTGGCCTTGATAAATTCACTGTCAGTCAGATTATTACTGGTTAAAATCATTTTGCCCATGACCGTATCCCCCCGATAAAAAATCTGAAACAGATGTAAATATTATTTGGGCACACCGGGTAAATGTCAACGGCCATCTTGGTGGATGCGTGGATGATAAGGCTGTCAATGCAGGTGCAAATTCCAATTGACTTGTTTCGGCAACGCCCCCTACCATCCGGACGATGACCGAGGAGAGAAACAAAAATGACCGCACCATCGTTATCCATTTCCCGCCGCATCCGTTCGACGCCGTTTTCGCGCCGGGTCGAAGCCGCCGGGGTCAAGGCCTATACGGTTTATAACCGGATGTTGTTGCCGACGGTGTTCTTCTCCGTCGAAGACGATTATCATCACCTCAAACGGGCGGTTCAGGTATGGGATGTGTCGTGCGAACGCCAGGTTGAACTTGCCGGGCCGGATGCGGCGAAGCTGGCGCAGCTGATGACGCCGCGGGATCTCGGCCGTCTTCAGGATGACCAATGCGTCTATACCCCGGCCGTGGACGAACAGGGTGGCATGCTGAACGATCCGATGACCATGCGTATCGGGCCTGATCGCTACTGGGTCTCCATTGCTGACAGTGATTTACTGTTTTGGGCAAAGGGTTTGGCCCTTGGGCGTGGGCTTGACGTCAGTGTCAGCGAACCCGATGTGTCCCCGCTGGCTGTTCAGGGGCCGAAGGCCGATGATCTGATGGCCCGGGTGTTCGGTGATGGCGTCCGTGGCATTCGGTTTTTCCGCTTTCTCAGGTTGCCGTTCAGGGGGCGGGAATTCATTGTCGCCCGCTCGGGGTATTGCAAACAGGGCGGATTTGAAATTTACGTCGAAGGGGATGATTTGGCGGAACCGTTGTGGGACGCTCTTTTTACCGCCGGAAAGGATCTGGATGTACGTCCGGGGTGTCCCAATTTAATTGAACGGATTGAAGGCGGGCTGTTGTCCTATGGCAATGATATGACGCTAGAAAACAATCCCTATGAATGCGGGCTCGGTCGGTTTTGCAAGCCCTCCGTTGCCGTTGACTGCGTCGGCCGGGATGCATTGTTGCAACTGGAAACCATTGGCCCCGCCCGGGAAATGCGCAGTTTTGCCATTGACGGTGATGCCCAGCCCCCCTGCACAGGTGTATGGAGGCTTTGGGCGCAAGGCCAACAGGTCGGCACCGTCACCTCGGCGGCATGGTCACCGGATTTTGAAACCACGGTGGCACTTGGCATTATTAATGCGTCCCATTGGGCGGACGGCACAACGGTTGAAGTTGAAACCCCGGACGGCATGCGCACGGCCCGGGTTCATGAACGCCCGTTTATCTGAATACAAAAAAGAATTTTTGAAACGACCCCGGCATCATTCGGTGCAAAAGTGTTCCCTGTGTCTCCGGTCCGGACAAGCTTGGTAATGGCGGAGGGAGGGGGATTGTAGAAATCACCTTTTGCAAGCTGATTTCTATCCTTCACGTTGTTCAGGACCGCCTTAGGCGTCGTCGGAAGCAACGCTTCCTCACGCGTTCCCGGGGTTCAAATCTGATCCCCTCCCGTCCGGTCAATACAAAACCCCGCCGATGGCGGGGCTTGGTAATGGCGGAGGGAGGGGGATTCGAACCCCCGATACGGTTTCCCGCATACACGCTTTCCAAGCGTGCGCCTTCAGCCACTCGGCCACCCCTCCTTGATCAAGCACCTTGGATGTCAAAGATCGCTTGCGGGGCGCAAACTAACCGAGCCGGGCGGTAAGGGCAATGATTTTAAATCACGTTTTCATAAAAAACCGGGGGCGAAGCGGATTTTCCTTGCATTCCCTTGGAATTCGTTAAAATAGGCCCATGATTGTGCTTTTTTATCTGGGCTGGCTTTTGCTGGTATTGGCCTTTGTCGCGGCTGCGTCCGAAAGCCTGATGACCATTTCACCGCTAATGAGCTTGTTTTGGGTATCAGCCTATGATCTGTGGCACACGGTCTGGCCAACGGGTCCGGTGATTTTGCAAATCCGGCTGGAACGTTACGCCCCGTTTCTATGGGATCCAATTCTCAAAAACCTGTTGATGTTACCGGCGTGGCTGTTATTCGGTTTGCCGGGGGCGTTGTTGGCATGGTATTGCCGCCCCGGGCGCGTTTGGACCCCGGAACAGGAAGAAGAGTTCAGAAAACATGAAATGTCGCTGAAACTGTATGATGCTTTGGCCGAACAGGCCCACCACGATCGTGACCCCGAAGAAGGCCACGTTGATGACCGGGAACCGGATCATTCCGGCCATGATGCCCTTGATGATCTGGTGGAAAATCCTGTGCTCAGCGATGATCAACTGCTGAAATCCATGGAGCAGGATAACAAACCCGAATAACCGGTCCTTGTTTTCAAAGGGTGGCTTGAGATTAGTGCCGGGGAATGCTACGACCCCCTGTTATGAAACACGTCATGAAAACAGATTTAAAACATATCCGCAATTTTTCCATCGTTGCCCATATTGACCATGGAAAATCGACGCTGGCCGACCGCATGATTCAATATTGCGGCGGTTTAAGCGAACGCGAAATGAAACAGCAAGTGCTCGATTCCATGGATATCGAACGCGAACGCGGCATCACCATCAAAGCCCAGACTGTGCGTCTGGAATACAAGGCCGATGACGGAGAAACCTATATCCTGAATTTGATGGACACGCCGGGTCACGTTGATTTTGCCTATGAAGTCAGCCGTTCGCTGGCTGCCTGCGAAGGCTCGTTGCTGGTGGTCGATGCCTCGCAAGGGGTCGAGGCACAAACGTTGGCCAATGTCTATCTGGCCATGGAAAACGACCATGAAATCATTCCGGTCCTGAACAAGATCGACCTCCCCGCCGCCGAGCCGGAACGCATCCGCGCCCAGATCGAAGACGTTATCGGGCTGGACGCAACGGACGCCTTGATGATTTCGGCAAAAACCGGGATCGGCATCAAAGACGTGCTCGAGGCTCTGGTTAAAAAATTACCGGCCCCCACAGGGAACGCTGACGCCACATTGAAAGCCTTGCTGGTCGATAGCTGGTACGATCCCTATCTGGGTGTGATGATTTTGGTGCGCATCAAAGACGGGTTTTTGAAAAAGGGTATGAAAATCCGTATGATGGCTACGGGGGCTAGCTATCTGGTGGACCGGGTCGGGCATTTTCTGCCGAAACAGACCGCCTGTGATGAATTGGGCCCCGGCGAAATGGGTTTTTTCACGGCCGCCATCAAAACCGTCGCCGATACCCGCGTCGGGGACACCGTAACCGATGACAGACACCCCTGCGACGAAGCCTTGCCCGGTTTCAAGCCATCCGTTCCCGTGGTGTTTTGCGGCCTGTTCCCGGTCGACAGCGGCCAATACGAAGACTTGCGCGACAGTCTCGACAAACTGCACCTGAACGATGCCAGTTTCCATTTCGAAGCGGAAAGTTCAGCCGCCCTTGGCCTTGGTTTCCGCTGCGGATTTTTGGGCCTGCTGCATCTGGAGATTATTCAGGAACGGCTGGAACGTGAATTCGATCTTGATCTGATTACCACCAGTCCGTCGGTGGTCTATCACATATATCTTCGCGACGGCACGGAAATGTCCTTGCACAATCCGGTTGATATGCCGGACGTCACCCGCATTGAAAGGATTGAAGAACCGTGGATCAAGGCCACCATTATGGTGCCCGATGAATTTTTGGGCCCGATCCTGCAACTGTGTACGGAACGGCGCGGTGAACAGGTTGAACTGACCTATATGGGATCACGGGCGATGGTGGTTTACCGCTTGCCGTTGAACGAAGTGGTGTTCGATTTTTATGACAAACTTAAATCCGTATCGCGTGGTTACGCCAGTTTTGACTATGAACTGGATGGCTACAGCGAAAGCGATCTGGTCAAGGTGTCCATTCTGGTCAATCAGGAACCGGTCGATGCGTTGGCGTTCATGGTTCATTCCAGCCATGCGGAAAGCCGCGGCCGGGCCATTTGCGAACGGCTGAAAGACCTGATTCCCAGGCAGTTGTTCAAAATTGCTGTACAGGCGGCCATTGGCGGTAAAATCATTGCCCGGGCCACGGTCAATGCCATGCGCAAGGACGTGACGGCAAAATGTTATGGCGGTGACGTATCCAGAAAGCGTAAACTGCTGGATAAACAGAAAAAAGGCAAAAAACGCATGCGCCAGTTCGGCAATGTGGAAATCCCGCAGTCGGCCTTTTTGGCGGCCCTGAAAACCGGAGACGATTAACGCGCTAACCCAATGAATTCATTGATTTTGCTGCAGATAATGCTGCACCATAGGCCGCAGCATAAAGTGCAGCATTTTTACCCGCAGCGAAGGAAAAATAATGACCGGTGATTGGCAGCAAATTCTAACAACGCTGATGAACGTCATCAGCATTTACGGGCTCGATGTATTGGGCGGGCTTGTCATTCTGGTTACGGGCTGGATAGCGTCCGGTTGGGTTGAACGGGGATTGTCCCGGGCTCTGGCCAAAACAAAACGCGTTGATGATACGCTGACCGCATTTTTTGCATCGACATCGCGTTACGTTGTTATGGTCTTTACCGTTCTCGCCATGCTGTCACAGTTTGGCGTCGAAACCACCAGCTTTATCGCTGTGCTGGGAACGGCGGGTCTGGCCATTGGGCTGGCCTTGCAGGGGTCCCTTTCCAACGCCGCCGCAGGGGTTATGTTGCTGCTGTTCCGGCCATTCAAAGTCGGGGATTATATCGATGGTGGTGGCGTTAGTGGCAGCGTTTTGTCGATTACCCTGTTCGTGACCGAAATCAATACGGCGGATAATTTACGTATTATCGTTCCCAACGCGCAACTGTGGGGTCAATCCATTACCAATTACAGCATCAATGACAACCGCCGCGCTGATATTGCCGTGGGCATCGGATACGGTGATGATCCGGATCAGGCCAAATCTGTCATTATGGGGGTTTTGGGGGCCGACCCCCGTGTGCTACAAGACCCGCCTCCGGTTATCCTTGTTACTGCATTAGGGGCCAGTTCCGTTGATTTGACCGTGCGTTTCTGGTGTGCGCGCGGTGACTTGACCGGGCTTAAAAGCGATTTGACTCAATCCACAAAACAGGCCCTGACCACGGCCGGGATTTCCATTCCCTATCCGCAACAGGACGTGCATATTATCAAACAATGACAGAGTTTTAATGGCTCGCCGGGAGTTCGGCGCGCAATTTTTGCCGGTAAACATCAATGGGAACCAGCTTGCCTTTTTGTTCCGCGTACCAGAATTGCCAGCCGTTGCAGGCCGGGGCTTTTTGCACAAACGCACCAACCTGATGGATGGAACCGTTGAAACTGGACGCCGCCAGCGTTCCGTCCGCACGGACCCTTGCCGAATGACGGCGGCGTTGATCAAACAGCGTTTGTCCGGGTTTTAAAATCCCGCGCTCCACCAGCCAGCCAAAAGGAATGCGCGGTTGCGCCCGTTTATTGGGGGTCTTCAAGAGTTCCAAATCATCCACCTGTTCTGTGTTTTGAAGTCGCTTTCGGGCGACGTCTGCGTATTTTTGTTCCCGCTCCAAACCGATAAAATGCCGCCCCAGCATTTTTGCCGACGCGCCGGTGGTACCGGTGCCAAAAAACGGATCCAGTATCACATCACCGACGTCGGTCGATGACAGAATAACCCGGTGCAGTAATGATTCCGGTTTTTGCGTGGGATGGGCTTTCTTGCCGTCATCACCCTTGATTCGCTCCGTGCCTGTGCATAACGGTAACGTCCAGTCGGAACGCATTTGTAAATCATCGTTTAGTGATTTCATGGCTTCGTAATTGAATTTGTATTTCGATGATTGATCGCGTGCACACCAGATCATGGTTTCATGAGCATTTGTAAACCGCCGGCCGCGAAAATTCGGCATGGGGTTGGTTTTCCGCCAGATGACATCGTTGAGCATCCAGTAGCCGAGATTTTGCAACGTCGCCCCGACCCGGAAAATATTGTGATAGCTGCCGATTACCCAGATGGTGCCGTTGGGTTTCAGAATCCGCCGCGCCGCCATCAGCCAGTTTTCCGTAAATTCGTCATAGGTTCTGAAATCGTCAAAGCGGTCCCATGCGTCATCAACGCCGGATACTTTGGAATGGTTGGGGCGCAACAGTTCACCGGAAAGCTGCAGATTATAGGGCGGGTCGGCAAAAATCATATCGACCGAAGCTTCGGGCAGGGCGTTCATCAACTGGATGCAATCGCCAATGATAACCTGATTCAAAAAATCCGTCACCGTTTCCGATGGTTTTAATTTTATATTCTGTTTCATGGAGCCGACAATGCCGAAGCCGGGACTCTGCGTCAAGAAGCAAATGGATTCAATGACTTATAAATTTTTCTTCGACCTATATATAGGAGTCACGTTAAATCCGGGCGCAATATCTTGCGTATCGGTGCAAAAGATTTTCTGTGGTGATTGCTGATGCCCAACCGGTGGATGGCCTCACTGTGTTGCCGGGTGCCGTAGCCCGCATTATTGGCCCAACCGTAACCGGGATGGGTTTTATCAAGCTCTGTCATGATCTGATCACGCGTTACTTTGGCAATGATGGATGCCGCCGCAATCGACAGGCTAAGCCCGTCGCCTTTGACAACAGCGAGCCCATCGCAGTCAAGTTCGGGCATGCGGTTGCCGTCGATCAGTGCGAAGTCCGGCTTGGGATTCCCAAGATTTTCAAAAGCCCGTTTCATGGCCAGCATGGTGGCTTGCAGAATATTCAATTCATCAATTTCTTCGACCGTGGACAACCCGACGGCGGTGCGCATCTGATCCATGATCAATGGATAAAGACGTTCCCGTTTTTTGCCGCTGATTTTTTTGGAATCGTCCAGCCCGGTCAACAGTTCATCGGATAGTTTTGCCCGCTCTATAATCACCGCCCCGGCGATGACAGGACCGGCCCACGGTCCGCGCCCGGCTTCGTCAATGCCGCTGATGCGGTGATAGCCTTGATCACGGGCTTTGTCTTCGAACGCGAAATCAGGCATCGGGCGGTGCTTTCGGTGTTGATTTCTTTTGTAAAATTTCAAGCCGGTTTGGTCGTTTGATTTTTTTTAAGCGCTGAACAAAAAACCGCATCAAACGTCCGCCCCGGGTGCGGGCTTCATCAAAGGTATCCACCACCAGTTCGGCTTCCGGTCCGTACACCAATTGCAATAATTCTTCTGCTCCGGTGACGCCATATTGAATAAGGGTTTGCAATCGCCGTCCTGTAAACACCCAAAGCGGTGAGAACACCAGACTGACCACGGTGATGGCGACGATCAACTGACTTTCGCCTGTATCAATAAGTCCGGCATCAACGGCGACGACAGATAGCAAAAATGAAAACTCTCCGACCTGTGAAACCATCAGGCCCGATAAAAAAGCGTATTTCCATTCCTGTCCGAAAAGCCTGAGCAAGATGACGTTGAGCGCCGTTTTGAAAACAGCGATAAACAAGAACATTAAAACGACGACACCAAGGTTTTGCCAGATATAATGCAAGTCCACCAGTAAGCCGATGGAAACAAAAAACACCATCATCAGAATGCTCTGGATCGGTTTGACGGCTTCCAGCATCGGGCCACGGTCGGTGCTGTTGCCGATCACCAGCCCTGCGATAAAGGCACCGTACGCAGCGGACAATCCGGCCAATCCCGAGAGGGCGGCAAAGCCAAAGCACATGACCAATCCGGCCAAGGGTTTCAAATCCACATTGCCGGCGGCGATTTGCAGCAACGGTAATCTTATTTTTTTACCCCGGCTCAGGTAATAAATCAGCGCGCCCAACAGCAGAACCGAGAAAATGATTTTAACAATGACTGTCCATTGAAACCCGTCCCCGCCGAGGGATGATATCACCAGCATCATGGGAACCACGGCCAGATCCTGGGCAATCAGAACACCGATGGCAATGCGCCCGGTGCGGGTCCTGAGTTCGCCCATGTTTTCAAGGATTTTGATGGCCACTGCCGTGCTTGATAAGGCGACAACGAAACCAAGGACAACGGTATAAGCGAGGCTCCAACCGAAAATGATGGACAACAAAGCCATTAGAGATGTGCTGACAAGTATTTGAAACAGCGTTGTAAAAACCGCCAGTCGCCACAGTAAGCGAAACGATCGTAAAGACAATTCCATACCGACCAGAAACAGCAGCATGAGAACGCCAAGTTCGGCGATGGTATCAATGGTGTCGCGTTCCGGGATAACGGCAAACACGGATGGCCCCAACAGCACACCGGCCAGAATGTAACCAACGATGGCCGGTTGTTTCAGACGTTCCAGAACGATGCCGCAAACCAGGGCGGCCAGACTGATCCCGGCAATTGCGGTTAATGATGAATGAACGGTTTGTTCCATAGCCCAAGGCTATCACAAATCACATCAACATTGTGATAACAAAAATTAAGAAAAATATCGGATAGGGTGGGGATGGTGTTTTTTTGATAAACCGGACAACCCTTGATGCGCTCAAGAGCAGGACCATGTCCGTTTATTTTCCAAACCACCATCCCCGGGAGGAACTTCTTATAAAATCAGGCGGCATCCTGTTTGATGATGGCGTTGTCTTTGATCCACGGCATCATGGCGCGCAGTTTTTCACCAACCTGTTCGATGCCGTGTTCGCTTTCACGGCGCCGGGTGGCTTTGAAACTGGGCTGCCCCGATTGGTTTTCCAGCATGAAATCACGGACAAAACGACCCGATTGAATGTCTTCGAGCACGTCTTTCATGCGTGCTTTGACATCGGCGTCGATAATCCTGGGACCGGATACGTAATCACCGTATTCCGCCGTGTTGGAAATGGAATAACGCATGTTGGCGATGCCACCTTCGTAAATCAGATCAACGATCAGCTTGACTTCGTGCAGGCATTCGAAATAGGCCATTTCCGGGGCATACCCGGCTTCGACCAGGGTTTCAAAACCGGCCTTGATCAACTGCGTCAAACCGCCGCACAGTACGGCCTGTTCACCAAACAGATCGGTTTCGCATTCTTCGCGGAATGTGGTTTCTATGACGCCGGAACGTCCGCCACCGATGGCTGATGCATAAGACAGCGCCACTTCCAGTGCGTTGCCGGTGGCGTTCTGATCAACCGCCACCAGACAGGGGACGCCGCCGCCGCGCTGGTATTCGGACCGGACCGTGTGGCCGGGACCTTTGGGGGCGATCATGAACACATCCAGATCGGGACGGGCTTCGATCAGGCCGAAATGAATATTGAGGCCATGGGCAAAGGCAATCGCAGCACCCTCGTTCAGATTGTCGGCCAATTCATCGCGGTACAATTGGGACTGGCTTTCATCGGGGGTTAAAATCATCACCACATCGGCAGATTTTACGGCATCCGATACAGGTTTCACCTGAAATCCGGAATTTTTTGCCGCAACGGCGGACGCCGAACCGGGACGCAGGGCAATGGTGATATCCTTGACCCCGGAATCGCGCATGTTCAAAGCGTGGGCGTGGCCCTGGCTACCATAGCCGACGATGACAACTTTTTTTGATTTGATCAAATTGACATCGGCATCCCGGTCATAATAAACACGCATAATGAACCTCTTGTGTTAAGGAATTTCAGGAAAACAGGCGGATAAAAGACACCACCTGCCTTGATTTGAAGTCCGGTCATACTATCAGGGCTGTAAAAAATGTGTTTCTTATGTTGGGGGGCAATTTCCGGTTTTTGGATAAATAATTTTATGCAAAGGGTCAGGGTCGGGCAAATCTTTCTGTCAGTCTCCGGCTTTGGCATCGGGCTTGAACAGCAGTTTGCCATTGATGCGAAACGATCCAATGGCGGTTTGTCCGTCTTTTGAAATCAGCCAGTCTATAAATTTTTGTCCCATTGCGGTTTTGACGTGCGGGAATTTTTTCCCATTGACCAGAATAACCCCGTATGGATTGAGTAAACGGCTGTCGCCTTCGCTTAGGATCGTCAAACCCTGACGGTTTTTGAAACTGAGCCATGTCCCCCGGTCCGACAGTGCGTATCCGCCCATGGCGGCGGCGGTATTTAATGTGGCGCCCATGCCCGATCCGCTTTCCCGGTACCATGCGCCCGAACTTTTAACCGGATCAATGCCGGCTTCGTGCCATAGGAATTTTTCTTTTTTGTGGGTGCCGCTGTTATCGCCACGGGATACGAATATGGAATTATGGGCGGCAATTTTTTTCAAGGCATCGGCGACATTGCTTTCGCCCTTGATTTTGGCCGGGTCATTGTCGGGACCGACAATGATAAAATCATTATACATGACATCATAGCGTTTGACGCCAAAACCGTCTTTGACGAATTTTATTTCTGACGGTTTGTGGTGCACGAACAGCACATCGGCATCCCCGTTCCGGGCCATGCGGATGGCTTGCCCGGTGCCGACGGCAACGATGCGGACCTCTATCCCCGTAGCCGTTGTGAATTTCGGCAAAATCCAGTTGAACAGTCCGGAATTTTCCGTCGATGTGGTTGAAGCCACGGTGATAAAATTCTGTCCGGCATGGGCGCCTTGCAATGTCAGCACAACCACGGCAGAAAGGATAAACAGGGGTTTCAAAATTTTCATATTCGTGATTTCCTGTCATGGTATTGTGTTTAAAATGAATAAAAGATTACGAGGCCGTTTTGGTTATGACAAAATTATCATAACGGGTCAAGGGTGTTGAAAATGTCAACAAACAAAGGGGTCAATCAACACAAACCGGGAGCGGATATCCGTTTCAAGCTGATCATTGGTGACGCGGCCATTGGTCCCGGAAAAATTCGCTTGCTGGAAAAAATCAGGCAATTGGGTTCCGTATCCGCTGCTGCCCGCCATATGGACATGAATGTGCGCCGGGCCCAGTATCTGATCAAGACCCTGAATGATACGCTGGGCCGGGATGTGCTTGAAACCGCAAGCGGTGGCCGCAAAGGCGGGCATTCCATGTTGTCCGGCGTGGGAAAACACCTAATCCGTCAGTATCATCAAATTGACGCGGATATCAGAAAAGTGACAAATGGGCATTTGCAGTCTTTACCGGACGCATTGCTTGAACCGGTTAATGACAAGGACGACACCTGATGAAAGTGATGATTACAGGGGGATGCGGTTTTTTGGGCCTGCAACTGGCAAAACGGATTTGCGCTGTCGGGCAACTGACAACATTTGGCGGGACGCTTCAGGTTGTTGAAGAAATTATATTGTTCGATCCCTTTGTTCCGGATCATCTGCCGGGTGGACTGGATGACCGGGTGCGGATGGTTAAAGGTGATATCGGGGACAGCAATCGCATTAAATCCCTGATCAAAGGGGATGATATTTCCGTTTTTCATCTGGCATCGGTGGTCAGTTTTGAAGCCGAGCAAAATTTTGATCTGGCGTCAAAGGTCAATATTCAGGGCTTGTTGACACTTCTGGATATATGCCGAATGCGGAAAAATCCGGTCAAATTTATTTTTTCAAGTTCGCTGGCTGTTTATGGCGAAGACTTGCCGGACTTGACAGGTGATGATGCCCGGCGCAACCCGGTGACCACATATGGCATGACCAAGGTGTTTGGCGAATTGCTGGTTAACGACATGACACGGCGTGGTTTTATTGATGGCCGCACGGCGCGATTGCCAACGGTGATTATCCGCCCCGGTCGCCCCAACAAGGCGGCGTCAAGTTTTATCAGCGGCCTGTTCCGGGAACCGTTGAATAAAGAACCTGTATGCATTCCCGTCAACGAAAACCTGAGGCTCGCCGTGATCGGGGCCAGAACTTGTATCGGCGGGCTTATGGCATTGCATGAACTGGATGGCGGGGCTTTTGAAATGACGGACCGCACGGTGACCTTGCCGAGCCGGTCATGGTCTGTCGGGGAAATGGTCGCGGTTTTAAATCAGGTCGCAGATCAGAAAAATATAACGCTGGGCCCGGTCCGTTACGACCATAACCCGGAAATCGAACGTATTGTCGCCTCGTGGCCGGGACGGTTATCAAGCGAACGCGGGTTAAAACTGGGCCTGCCACAGGACAGTGACCTTGAAGGCATCATAGCTGAATACATCGAAGACTTTATGCCATAAATCCGGGCGTGTGTTTTTTACCGGGTCGGCTCCGGCGTGTCGCCGGAATAATCATAAAAGCCACGGTTGGTTTTACGTCCCAGCCATCCGGCTTCGACGTATTTGACCAATAACGGACAGGGCCGGTATTTGGTATCCGCCAAACCATCGTGAAGCACGTGCATCACCGCCAGACAGGTATCCAGACCGATAAAATCGGCCAGTTCCAACGGACCCATGGGGTGGTTGGTGCCAAGTTTCATGGCCGTATCAATGGCGTTCACCGAACCGACGCCTTCGTACAGGGTGTAAATGGCTTCGTTGATCATCGGCAATAAAATTCGGTTGACGATAAAGGCCGGGAAATCTTCGGCATTGACCGGTTTCTTGCCCAGTTTAAGCGCCAGTTCATAAATAATTTTATAGGTGTCTTCGTCCGTGGTGATGCCGCGGATCAATTCCACCAGCGCCATTTTTGGAACCGGGTTCATGAAATGCATGCCGACAAATTTACCGGGCCGGTCGGTTTGTGCCGCCAACCGGGTGATGGAAATGGACGATGTGTTGGAGGCAATCAGAATATCATCGGGCAAATTTTCACAGAGTTTTTTGAGGATGGTTTTTTTAATCTGTTCGTCTTCGCTGGCGGCTTCGATCACCAGATGGCAACTGGCAAAACCTGCGTAATCCGTACCGGTTTCAATCCGCGCCAGAGCCGCTGTTTTATCGGCTTCGGTCATTTTTTCGCGGGCAACCAGCCGGTCCATGGTCGAGGCGATCTTGTTGATCCCTTTTTCAAGGGCTTCTTCGGATATATCCAGCAAATAGACATCAAATCCCTTGACCGCAGCAACGTGGGCGATACCGCTTCCCATTTGTCCGGCTCCGATAACGCCAATTTTTTTGATTTCCATAGACATGTTCAATCCTTGTTAAGTGAAGGCGCTGATTAACTGTCGAGCGCTTTTGAAAGTTCAGGTACGGCGTCAAACAAATCGGACACCAGTCCGTAATCGGCAACCTGAAAAATAGGGGCTTCTTCGTCTTTGTTGATGGCGACGATAACCTTGCTGTCTTTCATTCCGGCCAGATGCTGGATGGCGCCGGAAATACCAACGGCAATGTACAAATCAGGCGCCACCACTTTTCCGGTTTGCCCGACCTGATAATCATTGGGCACGTAGCCGGCGTCAACGGCGGCCCGGCTGGCACCAACGGCGGCACCCAGTTTGTCGGCGATGTCTTCCAGCATATGGAAATTATCCCCCGATTGCATGCCGCGACCACCGGAAATAATGACTTTGGCACTGGTCAGTTCAGGCCGTTCCGATTGCGTCAGATCCTGACTGACAAAGGATGATTTGCCTGCATTTTCACCGGCGTCAATGGCCGTCACGGTGGCCATTCCGCCGGTGGCGTCGGCCGCATCGAATGCGGTTGTGCGCACGGTTATGATTTTGATGGCATCGTTTGATTTAACGGTGGCGATGGCATTGCCGGCGTAAATCGGACGCTGGAATGTGTCCGCATCTTGAACGGCGGTAATCTCTGAAATCTGGGCCACGTCCAACAAGGCGGCGACCCGGGGCAACGTGTTTTTACCGGACGTGGTCGCCGGGGCCAGAATATGCGTGTAACCGGACGCCATGCCGACAATCAGCAGGGCCAGATTTTCCGCCACCGGGTGGCTGTAAATTTCATGATCGGCAACAACTACGGTGCTGACACCGTTTACCGCGGCGGCCTGTTTGGCAACATCCTGACAATTGTGACCGGCCACCAGAACCGTTACATCGCCAAGTGCAAGGGCGGCGGTCACCGTGTTCAGGGTTGCGGGTTTGAGAACACTGTTATCATGTTCGGCAATGACAAGAACGCTCATGCTATGACCTTTGCTTCATTTCTCAGTTTTTCGACCAGTTCGGCGACGTCGGCGACAATGATACCGGCTTCGCGGCTGGCGGGAGGCGTCACCTTCAGTATTTCAAGACGGGGGTTGATATCGACGCCCAAATCATCGGGCGTCATCACATCAATGGGTTTTTTCTTGGCCTTCATGATATTGGGCAGGCTGGCATATCTGGGTTCATTGAGGCGTAAATCGGTGGTGATCACCGATGGCAATGTCAACGCCAGCGTTTCAAGGCCGCCATCGACTTCGCGGGTGACGTTAATGGTGCTGTCCTTGATTTCAAGGTTGGAAGCAAATGTGCCCTGTGACCAGTTCAATAGGGCTGACAGCATTTGTCCGGTCTGGCTGCTGTCGTCATCAATGGCCTGTTTGCCAAGAATGACCAGATCCGGGTTTTCCTTATCGACCACGGCTTTCAGGCATTTGGCAACGGCCAACGGTTGCAGGTCCTGATCACATTCCACATGAATGCCACGATCAGCCCCCATGGCCAATGCCGTGCGGATGGTTTCCTGTGATGATTTGGCACCGATGGAAACAGCGATCAATTCCGTAGCCGATCCGGCCTCTTTTAAACGAATGCCTTCTTCGACGGCAATTTCATCAAACGGGTTCATGGACATTTTAACGTTGGCCGTTTCAACGCCGGTCTCGTCGGATTTGACCCGGACCTTGACATTGAAATCAATAACGCGTTTGACAGCGACAAGAACTTTCATGAGCAACCTTCCGCAACAATGGGCCTGGATAAACAGGTTAAACGTAATCGTTAAAGACGCCCGCGATGATACCCAACTGAACATGACAAACGGAACGTCTTCGCAACTGCACAATAAGAGCGCAAAAACCGCAGGTCAAGGTGGCTTTATGACAAAAATATGTCGGAGTAATTACAATGCTTTGCAAAACAATATTTTACAAATGCCGAAATAACGGAAAATCAGACTACGTATGGGCACCCGGTGTCCACAAGACGTCTTTCTGGCCATTGTCATTCAGCATCCGGGCCAACTGAAACAAATGATCCGACAGCCGGTTGACGTATTCGATGGCCACCGGATTGACGGCTTCGCTGTAGTTCAGTTCCGTTATCAATCGTTCGCACCTGCGGACCACGGTGCGGGCCAGATGCAATGTCGCCGATGCTTTGCTGCCCCCCGGCAAAATAAACGATGTCAATGGCGCCAGATTTTTGTTCATGGCGTCGATTTCTTTTTCCAGACGTGTGACCTGATCCTTTGTCACGCGCAAGGCACCGTCATTTTTTCGGCCATTTTCAGGGGTGCACAAATCCGCACCGAGATCAAACAAATCGTTTTGAATGCGGGCCAGCATGGCATCCGTATCGGCGTCATCCCCGGTATGAAGGCGCGCCATACCGATGACCGCGTTGGCTTCGTCGGAAGAGCCATAGGCGGCGACGCGGATGTTGTGTTTTTCAACGCGCACCCCGTCGCCGAGCGACGTCTGTCCCGTGTCACCGCCGCGGGTGTAAATCTTCGTTAATTTGACCATGTTTGGTGTTTGACCATTATCAGGCAGCAAAGGTCAGCAAAATGGCGGCAAGGATCGCAAGCGCAATTCCCTGGAACAACACCCGGAGCTGCATCAGATGGTTGGAATGACGCCGGTAGAATTCACCGTGAACGGCAAAGGAGACGACGCCCAGAACCAACACGCCCAATGTGGCGGCCATGGCAATAACGAGTAAATATGGCATCAAAGTAGTCATGGGCAATATTATACGCCTTTCAACCCCGTTCGTCATGGTAAAAATGACGGGGCATGTGTTTGTTGTGGTTATTCTGTTCTGTTAAGCCCGCTTAATATGGCCTGTAACGACGCCTGGACCGTATTGGTATGCTTGCCGATACCGAACAATGTCGGGCCGTTTTCCATGGCCAGTTCCAGATAGGCCACAGCCACGGCATCGGCCCCGGTACCAAGGGCGTGTTCATGATAATCGGCGACTTCAAAATGAATGCCGGCATATTTTTTCAAGGCATCGACAAAGGCATCAACGGGACCGTTGCCTTGGCCTTCGATCTCGACGGTTTTGCCGTTGTCAACAATGGTTGCCGTCAGATTGCGTAATTCGGACGCGTGTGCGGCCTGTCGGGTGCGGTGTTCGACAAACTGAAACCGGCCATCCGTGTTCAGGTATTCCTGATTGAAAATGTTCCAGATGTCTTCGGGCCGGACTTCTTCGCCCGACTGGTCGGTGTGGTTTTGTACCACTTTGCTGAATTCGATTTGCAGGCGTCTGGGTAACGTCAGGCCGTAATCGGTTTCCAGAATATAGGCAATGCCACCCTTGCCGGACTGGCTGTTGATACGGATGACGGCTTCGTAATCACGGCCCACATCCATGGGATCAATCGGCAAGTATGGCACTTCCCATAATTCGCTGTTGCTTTTTTCCCGCGCTGCGAACCCTTTTTTGATGGCGTCCTGGTGGGATCCGGAAAACGCCGTAAACACCAGGTCCCCGGCATAGGGATGGCGCGGATGCACCGGCAAACGGTTACAGTGTTCAGCCGTTCGGCGGACGTTGTCGATGTCGGAAAAATCAAGGCCCGGCTCGACCCCCTGGGTAAATAAATTCAAAGCCAGCGTCACCAGATCGACATTGCCGGTACGTTCCCCATTGCCGAACAATGTGCCTTCAATGCGGTCGGCGCCGGCCATTACGCCCAGTTCGGCCGACGCAATCCCGGTGCCGCGGTCGTTGTGGGGATGCAGGCTCAACAACAGACTATCGCGGTTTTTCAGATTACGGCTCATCCATTCGATTTGATCGGCGCCGATGTTGGGCGTCGACATTTCCACCGTTGACGGCAAATTGACGATCGCCGGATTTTCCGGGGTCGGCTGCCAGACATCCATCACCGCATCGACGATGTCTTTGGCGAAATCCAGTTCCGTTCCGGTGAAGCTTTCCGGTGAATACTGAAACACGATTTCGCTGTCTGTGACCTGATCGGCCATGGCTTTGACCTTTTTCACACCTTCGACGGCAATTTCAATGATGCCGTCACGGTCCATGTTGAACACCACCCGGCGCTGGACCGTGGATGTGGAATTGTACAAATGGACAATGGCGCGTTTGGCTCCTTTGATGGCTTCGAACGTGCGTTCGATCAATGCGTCCCGGGCTTGCGTCAAAACCTGAATGGTGACGCCGTCCGGGATCATGTCGCCTTCGATAATTTCGCGGACAAAATCAAAATCCGTTTGTGAAGCGGCGGGGAAGCCGACCTCGATTTCCTTGAAACCGATATCCAGCAACGCCTTGAACATGCGCATTTTGCGCTCGGCCCCCATGGGTTCGATCAGGGCCTGATTTCCGTCCCTTAAATCGACGCTGCACCAATGGGGGGCCTTGGTGATGGTTTTTCCGGGCCATTGCCGGTTAGGTAAATCAATCGGGGTAAACGGTTTGTATTTGTTTTCTGCCTTGGTTTTCATGGGTTTATGTCTCTGTCTGTTGGGCCGGGCAATGCCGGTTTGGGTTATTAGGGGTGGCAGAATTCGGCCGCCGGGGACCACGGTTCATTATCCCGGCGACCGCTAATAAGTCGCCGTGCGCAAAGCACGCAAACAAGATGATAGCTGGATAAGCGTAAAAATTTCGTTGTCATCAATTTTTCCGGGGGTCTGTTTGTTCAATCTGAAGGGCCGTTATTGGGCCCAAGCCACGTAAAATTTCCCGATATCCCTCAGGACACCGGGCCGCTAAGCAGGTCCAGCGCAACGTTACTTGAAACGTTATCTATGGGCGTTTGAACAATCATGCTTTCACGTTAGGCAATGATAAAGCCGCCGTCAAGAGCTTGTTGGTCTTTTAATGAGAAGTACTTTGAGAAACGTTAAGTTCGGCAATCCAATCCTCAATTGTTGAATTTTGCCACTTGCATTCCATTCCAACCGCTTCTTTAATTCGATTAAAGCTTTCCTCTGATGGGTCAACGACCGTTACCGTAGCTTTTCCAGTGGAAGGCATCCTGGTACCGTCTTTTTTGAGTTCTCCATTCTCTTGATTATAAAAACTACACCGAAGTATGAATTTTGAATGGAAATCCGCAATTGGTAGTGAATAGCCAAGGAAGCGTACTTCAGTTGCTGTGCTCAATGCTGAAACAGTATCTTGCCAAAGACGACGAAACAAATCTCTTTTAAATGTTTTCATATATGTCGGAGGTATAATCAGAGGCGTATAATCTCGTTTTGAAGATTTTACGGGTCTAAAGGGTAAAAAAGCATAAATTCTAGTTTTTTGTTTTCCGAACAATAAAAACTTTCTGTCCTTTTTTAAATACTTTCCAGTCAAATTTCTATGCCAATTTAATGAGCCGTGGGGTTTGATGAGACGCATTCCTTTTGTGCGCCTGTCTAGTCCATAACTTTGCTTGCATAATTCATCGTCAAACAATAGCTGATCCAGAACAAGGTCCCAGTTAAAAGATATTATTACAGCTTTTTCTTCATTCATTTGCTCTGTTAACAGGTCAAGCCATTTAGGTTTGTTTTTTAATGCCTCATACTGTAATTCATGAAACCAATTTGTGATCTCAAGTAAAAGTTTTTTTTGCAATTTTTTCAGCATGTCTTTTTTGAACCCACCTGCTGCAGGGCGGCTTGATTCAAAGAGAGCAATATTAACGTCCATTCCTGAAAGAAGTTGTTCGATGTTCGGGAATGTTTCCTTTTTTGAAACTTTAAAATTGGGGTGATGGAATTGAATGACCTTAATTAACTCGTCGCTAAATTCCGCTTTTTCGATGCGAGGCCACATTTTGCATAATAAATTTTCAACAGTTGGAAAACCAAGGCCAGCTGAAAAACCGGCACCAATCACGTATACAATATTTTTTTTGGTAGTTTCTAGCATTTAGTTTAGGTGCATTTAATCGCTATAATTTAGGATGGTATGACAGTATCTCATAACCACTAATGAATGTAAATGGTATCGGCTATCATTTAAATAATAGAAAAGCTGAATTCCGAATGTGCCGACAATATCACGAATTCCCGTGGGCGGAATGCAATGTTGATATTCCGGCATATGCCGTAGTGCCGATATTTAAAAACTGCCTTGAAATACCTTTTGTTCCCATTCCGTCAGGCGATGCAAAGCGCAGGGTCCGCCTAAACGAAACCCTTGACTATTCAGGCTTTTCAAGTTTTGATCGCAACGTTTTCATAACCTCAACAACATGGCCGCTGGTCCCGGTGGCTCTTTTTACAATGAGTGCACCTTGCAGAGTATCGAGGACAAGCTGTGCCATTGCGGCGGGCTTTCCGGTAAAATGGAATTCGCCGTTTTCCAGTCCACGCTTTAATATGTCTTCCAGCCATCTGAGATGGCCATCAAAAAACGCGGCGACTTCTTTTTGCATGACTTTCGGCAAAGCCAGAAATTCCCCGGCCAAGGCACCACACAGACAAATTTTTTCTTTGTCGCCGCCGTAATCCAGATAGGGCGTACAGTAAAAATCAAAGGCGTCCATAGCCGTTTTTTGATCGTCCTCGGCAATCGCCTGCAATGCAGCAGAGAACACCTCGCGGTAACGCTTGACCACCGCCTTGCCCAAATCGGCCTTGCCGGGAAAATGATGAACGATGCTGGGTTTTTTAATGCCGACTTTTTCTGCGATATGATTGAAACTAATGGCATTGTATCCCCGGCGCTGGATTAAATCCTGGGTCACATCCAAAATGCGCTCAGCCGTATTTTTTGCCTGATTGTTCATATCAACACCAAATGTAAATGTCCTGTTTCAAACAGAATAGCCGTGTCGCCTTCGTTTGTAAAAGCAGGTGCGGGTGATTTTCAGGCAGGTAAATATTTTACATGCAGCCCGGTTTACATGATGCCAAGGGCGGCATGACCCAAAGTCAACTGACAGACAAAGCCGATAAAAAAAGTAACCGTTCGCAGATATGGAATGCCCACAGTGTAAACGATGAAATGGGCCAATCGTGCCCAGAAATAAACCATCGCGGCCGATGCCGTAAGCGCTGTGCCGACACCGCTTATGTGCACGGCTATTGCCAGAGGGGCGAAAACCACCAGATTTTCAACCGCGTTCATGTGCGCGTTCATCATCCGTTTTGCCCATGGCGCATCCGGAGACGGATCGGCATTGGGGTTGGACAGAGCCGGGATAACGCCCATTTCCATAAAGCGGTTTAAAATGTAGGGAACCCAGAAAATGGCCGTCATCAAGGCCGTAACCGTTAACCAGTAAAGTTCTTCACTCATAATTTTCTCCTGATTGTCTCTGTTGCACATATTGATATTTTATATCTACCTAACGTTTGGTAGATGAGTCAACAAATAAAATATATGAAACCCCAAACCCGGGATCATGTGACCTCGAAAGTTCGGGGATGCGGATTTCAGGTTCAGGCCTTTAATTGCGGGGGCTTAACAATCCCCGGGCGATAACATGGGCCTGAATTTCCGCAGCGCCTTCAAAAATATTGAGAATCCGTGCGTCACACAAAACCCGCGAGATGGGATATTCAAGCGCATAGCCGTTGCCGCCATGAATTTGCAAGGCATTATCTGCATTCGCCCACGCCACCCGGGCGGCTAATAATTTCGCCATGCCCGCTTCGATATCGCAACGGCGGTCGCTGTCTTTTTCTCTCGCTGCAAAATACGTCAGTTGCCGGGCGATCATGGTTTCCACGGCCATCCATGCGATTTTTCCGGAAACGCGCGGGAAGTGATAGATGGATTTGCCGAATTGCTGACGATCTTGGGCATAGTTGAGACCCAGTTCCATGGCCGATTGGGCGACGCCGACGGCGCGGGCGGCGGTTTGAATGCGCGCCGCTTCGAATGTGGCCATTAGTTGCTTGAAACCCTGTCCTTCTTCCGTTCCCAGTAATGATGAGCGCGCAACCCGCATGCCATCAAAACCCAGTTCGTATTCTTTCATGCCGCGGTATCCCAGCACTTCGATTTCGCTGCCGTCCATGCCGTCTTTGGGAAACGGGTTTGCGTCCGTACCGCGTGGTTTTTCCACCAGCAACATGGACAATCCTTTATAACCCGGCTGATCGGCATCGGTGCGCACTAACATGGTCATCATATCCGTACGCGCCGCGTGGGTGATCCATGTCTTGTTGCCGGTGACGATGTAATCATCGCCGTCCTTGACCGCCCGGGTTTTCAGGGATGCCAGATCGGACCCGGTGCCGGGTTCGGTGAAAACGGCCGTTGGCAGAATTTCTCCGCTTGCCAGTTTGGGTAAAATGTCCGTTTTTTGCTGTTCCGTGCCGCCAAGACGGATCAGTTCAGCGGCAATTTCGGAACGGGTTCCCAACGATCCGACGCCGATGTAGCCGCGGCTTAATTCTTCGGTAACCACGCACATGGCGGTTTTGCCCATGCCCAGCCCGCCCCATTGTTCGGGGATGGTCAAACCAAACACGCCCAGTTCGGACATTTGGTCAATAACATCATCCGGGATCAGTTGATCCTGTAAATGCCATTCATGGGCAAAGGGAATGACTTGCTCTTCGGCAAAGCGGTGGAACTGGTCACGCACCATTTCCAGCATTTCATCATCCAGCCCCACATGGCCCCAGTGACCATCGGCGATGTGTTCGGCAATAGTCATGCGCACGGCATTGCTGTTGCCTTGTTGTTTAAGGTGGGCAACGCTGTCGTTTTCTGTGCCTCCAAGACCATCTAAGCCCAGGCTTTGCACCCTGAAAGCTTCCCCCTGTGACAAGGCAATCCCGCCGTCAATTTGATTTAAATATTCACCAAAGGCCGCTTGCAGAATCAGCTGTTCCAGTTCGCCAAATTGCCCGGCAGCTTCAAGCCGCGTCCCCCAGCCATGCATTTGTTTCAAGCCTTCGACATAAGTCGCCAGCCAGGACAATCCGTGGGCGGAAAACTGTTCCTGTTCAAGCCGGTCGTCTTTGATGCGGCCGTTTTCCGTGACGGTGTCTTTTAAAACCGTGCGCACCCGGCTGTATAAATTTTCGCAGTTGTTTAAAGCGTCGCCGGTAACGTTTAATAAATCGTCGAAGATGATGTTGTCAAAAGCCATGAATTTATCCTTCGATACAGTCTTCCAAGGTCCGCCTGCCGGGAATTTGGGCTTGCACCAAAACGGCCATGTTGCCGGGCTTGTGCTGGTTTTTGAGCATTTTGGTATGCGCCGCCGGGATATCGTCCCAGGAAAAAACTTCCGACATCACCGGATCAATACGCCGCTCGATCACCAGTTCATTGGCCTGGGACGCCTGCTTCAGATTGGCAAAGTGGCTGCCCTGAATACGTTTTTGCCGCATCCAGACAAAGCGTGCGTCCATGGTCAGGTTAAAACCTGTGGTGCCGGCGCAAAACACCACCATACCGCCGCGTTTGACCACATTGCACGAGACCGGGAACGTGGCTTCGCCGGGGTGTTCAAAAACAAAATCAACGTCGTTGCCTTTGCCGGTGATGTCCCAGATGGCTTTGCCGAATTTGCGGGTTTCTTTCATGTAATTGGCAAAGCCTTCGCCGTTGACTTCGGGCAACTGGCCCCAGCAATTGAAATCCTTGCGGTTGATGACGCCCTTGGCGCCCAGTGACATGACAAATTCGCGTTTGCTTTCGTCCGATATGACGCCGATGGCGTTGGCCCCGGCGGTGGCGCACAACTGGATCGCCATCGATCCCAGCCCGCCTGATGCGCCCCAGATCAGTACATTATGGCCGGGCCGCAAAATATGGGGACGGTGACCGAACAACATCCGATAAGCGGTCGCCAGCGTTAAAGTATAACACGCGCTTTCTTCCCACGTCAGATGCCGGGGCCGGTGCATGACCTGTTGGGTTTGCACGCGTGTGAATTGCGCGAACGAACCGTCCGGTGTTTCGTAGCCCCAGATCCGCTGGCTGGTGGAAAACATCGGATCGCCGCCGTTGCATTCTTCATCATCACCATCATCCTGATTGCAATGGACAACGACTTCATCACCGACTTTGAAGCGCGTAACTTTTGTTCCCACCGCCCAGACGATCCCCGCCGCATCCGATCCGGCAATATGATAATCGGCTTTATGCACATCAAAAACGGATATGGGTTGTCCCAGTGCCGCCCAGACGCCATTGTAATTAACACCCGCCGCCATCACCATCACCAACACATCGTGGCTGTCCAGTTCCGGCGTCGGTACGACTTCGATCTTCATGGCCTGATCCGGCTCGCCATGGCGTTCGCGGCGGATGGTCCATGCGTACATGTTTTCAGGAACGTGACCCAGCGGCGGAATCTCGCCCAGTTCATAAAGATTTTTGCCGACGGGTTTGTTTTCAACGGGAGCCTCTGTTTGTTTTTTAGCCATTCTCATTCCTTTCGCCATCGTCATCTGGGAACAAAGTTACTGTTTAATTGCTTTATGCATAACTTGTTGATGCGTTATTCGCAATGCACAATTTGACAAATTACGTCTGCTACGGTTACTGTGGAATATAATTTCGTCAGGTTTGATTATATTTCAATGAATTAGCGATTTTGTGGCTTAAAAGAGGAAAATTTTATGTCAGATACCTTAGCAGATGCAACAAACAGGGCGCATGACAAAGACCGACCCTGGCTTTTTCGCACCTATTCAGGGCATTCTTCGGCTAAGTCTTCTAATGAATTGTATCTTAAAAATCTCGCCAAAGGTCAGACCGGGCTGTCCATTGCGTTCGATTTGCCGACGCAAACCGGATATGACAGCGACCATCCGCTGGCCGCCGGAGAAGTGGGCAAGGTTGGCGTTCCGGTCAGCCATCTGGGCGATATGGAAACCCTTTTGCATGATATTCCCCTTGATAAAATGAACACGTCCATGACCATCAACGCGCCGACGCCGTGGATGCTGGCGCTATATATTGCAGCGGCGGACCGCCAAGGGGTGGCGCGGGATAAACTGTCGGGCACCACACAAAACGATATTTTAAAAGAATACCTGTCACGCGGTACCTATATTTTCCCGCCGCAAGCGAGCATGAAACTGGTGGCGGATGTGATTGCCTTTACCTGCAGGGAAATCCCCAAATGGAACCCGACCAACATCTGTTCCTATCATTTACAGGAAGCGGGCGCGACCCCGGTACAGGAATTGGCCTTTGCCCTGTCCAACGCCAAAGCGGTGCTTGATCATGTCAAAAAATCCGGAGCCGTCAGGGATGAAGATTTTCCGGCGGTGGTTGGTCGCATCAGTTTTTTTGTCAACGCCGGGATCCGTTTTGTCACCGAACTTTGCAAGATGCGGGCATTCTGTGAATTGTGGGATGAAATTACCGCAAACCGCTACGGCGTTGATGATCCTAAAATGCGGCGCTTTCGCTATGGGGTACAGGTTAACTCGCTGGGTCTGACCGAGCAACAGCCGGAAAACAATGTTTACCGGATTTTGCTGGAAATGCTGGCCGTGGTGTTGTCGAAAAACGCCCGCGCCCGGGCGGTGCAATTACCGGCGTGGAACGAAGCGTTGGGTTTGCCGCGTTCGTGGGATCAACAGTGGTCATTACGCCTGCAGCAAATTGTCGCTTATGAAACCGATCTGCTGGAATATGGCGATCTGTTTGATGGCTCCCATGAAATTACCGCAAAGGTCGAAGACCTGAAACAACAGGCCCGCGAAGAAATGAAGCGTATTGAGGATATGGGCGGGGCGGAAAATGCCATTACCTATATGAAACTGGGACTGGTTGAAAGCAATGCCCGGCGCATGCGCGCCATTGAAAGCGGTGATCAACAGGTGATCGGTGTCAATGTTTTCAAAAACAGCGAACCATCCCCGTTATCAGGCGAAGCGGCACCGATTTTAAACGTCGATGACGGGGCCGAAAATGAACAGATCGAACGCCTGCAAACGTGGCGACAAAACCGCGATGACGATTTGGTGGGGAAAACCCTGACTGATCTGGAAACGGCGGTGACCAATGGTGACAATATTATGGAGCCGTCCATCGCGTGCGCCCACGTCGGCGTGACCACCGGGGAATGGGCGGCTGTGTTGCGCCGTGTTTTCGGCGAATACCGCGCTCCGACGGGCGTGCAAAGCGGTGCCGGCGGAAACACCGATGGTGACCGGAAAAAATTGCAGGATGTTCGCGAAAAAGTCGACGGACTGGCAAAATCTTTGGGCTCCCGACCCAAAATTCTGGTTGGCAAGCCGGGGCTGGACGGTCATTCCAACGGTGCCGAACAAATCGCCGTCCGCGCCCGGGATTGCGGTTTTGAAGTCATATACGAAGGCATTCGCCTGACGCCACAGGAAATTGCCAGTGCGGCTTTGCAGGAAAGCGCCGATATCATCGGCCTGTCGGTGTTATCAGGCTCGCATGTGGCTTTGGTCCAGGGCGTGATGGATGAATTGAAAAAACGGGGTCTGGATGATTTGCCCGTGGTCGTCGGCGGCATTATTCCAGCCGGGGACGATGAAACACTTTTGCGTTCGGGGGTGCGCCGGGTTTATACGCCAAAAGATTTCGATTTGTTCCGGATTATGGGTGATCTGGTTGAAATCGTATCCGAAGCCGCCTGATAAAATCAGAACTGTTTTGGTTTGGGCATTTTGGGTCCTGTGGCCCGCTTGTTTTCTTTGGGGGCCATGCCGGGCGCATAGACCGGGATCATGTCAATTTTCAAATCTTTATAATGGGTGTCGGGGTCGGGGGCTTCGGGATTGTTGACCTTTGGTTTCAGGGCAAGGGTTAAAAACGCCACCACGCCTTGCTGAAATTCTTCCCGTATCAGGCACCATGAACAGAACAGGTTGCCGCGGTCACGGTATTCAAGAATGTCTTTGTCTTCGCCAAATTTGTAAAACGATTGCGCCAGGTCCTTGCTGGCACCGATATAGACCCAGCCCGGTTTGACGCCGGTGTGCCAGATGGCAAAAACGCCGGACAAACCTTTTAACCCGGCGGCTTCCGGGTCAAGGTCGAGAAATTTCGGGAACCGCCCGCCTTCACCATGAACCCATTTCGGGTCTTGTGGTGCGCTCAGGTGTTCATTGTATTTTTTTCTGCCAAAAAGTGCCATAAATAATTGATTCCAGAAATCGCGGTTTTATTCAAGCCCCCATCATGTGCGATTTGAATACAGTTGTCGATTTATTTTAACCGCTGCTGCATAATCCATGCATATACAGGCCGAAGGTATTCAGGACAGGTGCGGAAATGACCGTTGATATGTGGGTTTTGTTATTCGCCTTGACGGTGATTGGCCTGATTTTTTTTGCCACGCTGTTGACCGGATCGCCGCCGATGCCGACGTCAAGCCGGGCTTTGAAAACCATGATGGCGGTTTTGCCGCAACGTTTGCCAGGGGCACCACGGTCACATATCTATGAACTGGGGTCCGGCTGGGGCGGGCTGGCCGTGGCGTTGGCAAAAAAATACCCGGATCATACCGTCACGGGGTTCGAGCGTTCACCGTTGCCACTGGTTTATGCAAAAATCAGATCGTTTCTGAATAAATCCGCTCATCCGGAATTTAAAAACAAAAATTTTCTGAAATGTGATTTACGGGACGCCGGTCTGGTTGTTTGCTACTTGATGCCCCAGACCATGGCCCGGCTTAAAGAAAAATTTGAAGCCGAATTGCCGGACGGCTGTCTGGTTTTGTGCAATACCTTTGTTGTCCCCGGCTGGACACCACTGGACCGGGTCCGGGCCAATGATTTTTCCGCATCAGAGATTTACCTTTATGAAATGGGCATCAGTCAACAGCCGCCGTCTGTTCACGTAACCAGCTTTCCTGATCTCCGTTCAAATGCGGACTGATGGTTTCAAATACCCGGGCGTGGTACGAATTGATGAGGTTTTTTTCCGCACGCGTTAACAAGGATGCGTCGATCAGGGCCCGATCATACGGAGCCAGTGTCAGCGTATCAAAACCCATCATGCTACGTTTTTCCGGGGTGCCCGGAAAATCTTTTTCCCGGACACAGACCAGATTTTCGATGCGGATTCCGTATTTGCCGGTGATATACAGTCCCGGTTCGTTGGAAATGATCATGCCCGGTTTCAAGGGTACGCTATCCGGTGCTTTGGAAATCCGTTGCGGCCCTTCGTGGACGCTTAAATAGCTGCCGACGCCATGCCCGGTGCCGTGATCGTAATCCAGCCCTTCGGCCCATAACGGGGCCCGCGCGAGGGCGTCCAGTTGGCCGCCCTTGGTGCCTGTCGGGAATATTGCAGCACCCAGCGCAAGGTGACCTTTCAGCACCAGTGTATAATGGCGTTTCATGTCCGCTGTTGGTGAACCAACGGCCAAAGTCCGCGTCACATCGGTGGTGCCGTCCAGATATTGTCCCCCGGAATCGACCAGATACAGCGAACCGGGCGCGATTGGTTTGGCTGTTTCCCTGTCCGCACGGTAATGGACAATAGCCCCGTTTTCGGCGAACCCGGTGATGGTCGGAAAGCTCAAGCCCTGAAACAAATCATTTTTCCGGCGGAAATGTTCCAGTTTGTCGGCGGCGTCCATTTCATCAATCCTGCCCCCGGGCGCGGCGACAGAAAACCAGTGCAGAAATTTCACCAGCGCCACACCGTCACGGATATGGGCATGGATGGCCCCTTTGATCTCGGTCTCATTTTTGATGGCTTTCGCCAAAATACAGGGGTCCTGTCCATGAACAACGGTGGCGCCGCCGACTTGAAGGTGCCGGGATAAAATATCCGGGGCCAATGCCGGATCCAGCCTGACCGTGCATTTGTCCCGCCCCATGCGTTCAAGCGCTGTGATCATCCGCTCCGGGGCAACAATGCGGACATCCTGGCCAAGATGTTCACGCACAGGTTTCGAAATTTTATGTTCATCGACAAACCAGTCCATACGGGCATCGTCGTACAGGATGACAAAGGACAAAACCAACGGTGCAAATTCCACATCCCCGCCCCGGACATTCAACAGCCAGCAAATGCTGTCCGGTGTGGTGATCAGGATCGCGTCCGTTCCCGATTGTTGAAGGTCGTTTGCAAGGGTTTCACGTTTTTCAAGGGATGACAGCCCTGAATACTCTATCTCCTGTATGCATACCGGGGCAGTGGGCGGCTTTGGCTGATCCGGCCAGATGGCGTCAACGGGATTTTCATCAAGCGCCACCATTTCCATATGGATTGACCGGCATTCTGATGCAAAGCGTTCGACCTGATCGGGGCTGTGAAGCCAGCCGTCATAGCCAAGCCGGGACCGTTCGGACAGGTTCCGGCAAAGCCAGTCCGTGGCCGAAATATCGGCCATGGCACAGATATCAAACAGCGTACTGTCAACTTCATTTTGGGCCTGCAACGTATACCGCCCGTCGACAAAAATAGCGGCTTTGTCTTCAAGCACGACGGCAATGCCGGCTGATCCGCTGAAACCCGTCAACCATCGCAATCGTTCCGAATGGGGGGCAACGTATTCGCCCTGATGTTCGTCGTGGCGGGGGATGATAAAGCCATTCAAGGCATTCGTTTTCAGGCGCGCGCGCAGTTTTTCCAGGCGTTCAGAGCGATTGGATAGATGTTTTTTCATACACCGAAACTATGGTGTTAAAGCGGTTCTGACAAGCGGCAAAAAGGGCCGGTTTCAGCTATGCAGGAAATGCATTGCTGCACTGCAACAAAAACGGTTTTCCTGCGCATAAAATCAGACTAGATACAGTTTTGAAACAGGCGCAATTGTCTTTTCGGCAATATAAGGCGGCCTAAATGGTTTAAGGATTGATACAATGTCAAACGTTATGAAAAAAACATCTGCAGACCCGGCTCTGACGGGCTTGCAGTCGGTCACGTCGCCTTTGGTCCGTTGGGTTAAACGCGGGCAATTGCGGCTTCGTCTTGAACAACTTGATAATCGCCTGCTCGAAGATATCGGCATTACCTATGACGAAATTCCGGCATTTGTGAAACAGGTTTACCCGACTTTCAACTGGACGAATGTTTTGAAAGCCGTTTTTAAACCAATTGCAAAGTGGCAGGAACGGGCCCGTTTATTGGCTGAATTGCAGTCCATGAGCGATTATATGCTGCAGGATATCGGCATTACCCGTGGCGATATTCATAATGTGGTTTACCGGGGCATGGAACGGCCAAAAACGTCGCCGGTTGCGGAAAACGTTCACTTCCTCAATACAAATAGGTTCAACAGCGACAAAGCCAGCTCCGGCAAACAGGATAGCGTTAAACGCAAAGCCGCATAAGCCGGATTTGAAAACTGTATTTCAGGAAACGTCGGATCAATTTCTGGTCCGGCGTTTTTTTTAGTATACTTATGAAGCGGGGCGGTAACCGCGCCGGATCAGGCAACGCCGGGTCAGTGATTTGACGCTTTGCTTGTTGTCATACCTTTGCATGGACGATTGCCAGCTTGATAAAGCGCCGCCGGTTGAGCCATCGTCAAAACCTTGATCATCCAGTTGTTTAAGCGCTTCTGCCTTGGCCCAGCCCCGGCAATAGGCGGCATCAACGGCACGGGTATCGGCGTCAATGCCGGGTTTGACAAGGGGCGTGGTTTTGGCGGCACACCCGGTTACAATCAAAACCAATAAAGCACGTGTTAACACGTGTTTCACGATGTTGGCGACAGGCATTTTTTTAAATACTCAACGATTTCCGGCGCATCCCATTCGGCGGCACCCAGCACCCGGGCCATTTCTTTGCCTTCGGGGGAAATCAGCAAGGTGCCGGGCAAGCCGATAACCCGAGAATCCCGGATCAGTTTTCCCTGGCGGTCATGATGAATTTCCAGATTGTTCAGCTTGTTCATCTGATAGAACGGGCGGATTATTTTTTCACCTTCGCGGTCAATGGAAACGGTTAAAACGTCGATGCCCTGATCTTTGAGGATGGCTTTCAGGTTGTCCAGTTGCGGCATTTCGCGAACGCACGGCGGGCACCACGTGGCCCAGAAATTAAGAACCAGCCCCCGGCCCCGGTAATCCTTGATCCGTGTTTCCTTGCCGCCTTCGGCGAAAAACGGCAATTGGGATACGGGTTGTCCCTGTTGATGAACCACCAGATTGGGGATGGCTTTCAGTTTTTCCGGGCATTTTTTCGTATCAACGCTTGCATAGCCGGGTAAATTGAACAAAATCCCCGAAGCAAACAACCCGGCCCCGCCTGTAACAAGGGATTGCGTTATCTTTCTTCTGGAATATTTTTTCTGCACCATGGGACGGTTTCCTGTAAACAGTGATCGTGTTGTGGCCTTGATAAACGAATTATTGGGACAAAGACAGCGTTGATAACGTAAAATAGTTGTGAATACATTTAAAATATGAATTGAGACCATTTAATGACGAAAAAATCTGATCAGGGAACGTCATCTGCCAGCACCATCTGGGGCGGACGTTTTTCCGGTGGCCCGGCTGAAATCATGGAAGATATCAATGCTTCCATCGGATATGACCAACGTCTTTACAGGCAGGATATTATGGCATCGAAAGCCCACGCAATGATGCTGGCCGCCACCGGGATTTTGCAGCAAAGCGATGTCGATGCCATCAACAAGGGTCTGGATACGGTTTTGCAGGAAATCGAAGACGGAACATTTCAGTTCAAGCGCAGTCTGGAAGACATTCACATGAATGTGGAAAACCGTTTGCGGGAATTGATCGGGGAAGCCGCCGGGCGTTTGCACACGGCCCGGTCGAGAAATGATCAGGTCGCGACGGATTTCAAATTGTGGGTGCGTGATCAATTGCAACAACTGGATCTGGATATTCAGAACCTGCAATCCGTTCTTATTGATCAGGCCGAAAATCATGCTGCGACCATCATGCCCGGATTTACACATCTGCAAACGGCGCAGCCGGTGACATTGGGCCATCATTTGCTGGCCTATGTGGAGATGCTCGGTCGTGACCGTGGCCGGGCCATGGATTGCCTGAAAAGGCTGAATGAAAATCCGCTGGGGTCCGCCGCACTGGCCGGAACGTCGTTTCCGATAGACCGCGACATGACCAGCGGCGCATTGGGGTTCGCGCGACCAACGGCAAATTCGCTGGATGCGGTATCGGACCGTGATTTTGCACTGGAATATTTGTCGGCGGCTTCCATAGTGGCGGTGCATTTATCCAGATTGGCCGAAGAAATCGTCATCTGGTGTTCGACCCAATTTGCCTATATGCGCCTCGGGGATGATTTTTCAACCGGCAGCTCGATCATGCCGCAAAAACGCAATCCTGATGCCGCCGAGTTGGTGCGCGCCAAGGCCGGGCGCATTATCGGCGCTTTGAATACCCTGCTGGTGGTGATGAAAGGCTTGCCGCTGGCTTATGGCAAAGACATGCAGGAAGACAAGGAACCGGTTTTTGACGCTGCCGATACATTATCATTATCACTGGCCGCCATGTCAGGCATGATGGCCGGGGCAAAGTTTGATGAAACCCGTATGATGGACGATGCCGGGCGCGGGTTTTCAACGGCAACCGATCTGGCCGACTGGCTGGTGCGGGTGGCGGGCATGGCTTTCCGCGATGCCCATGAAGTCACGGGAACGCTGGTGAAAATGGCGGAAAATAAAAATTGCGGGCTGGAAGATTTGTCGCTGGATGATATGATTTCCGTATCGGACAGGATAACCAAAGACGTCTATGATGTTCTGGGCGTGGAAAATTCCGTGAAAAGCCGCATTAGTTTTGGCGGCACCGCGCCCGATCTGGTCCGGGATGCCTGCGTCGATGCACGCAGGCGGTTTTTGTAAATTTTTTTGGCGGAGCTTTTATTGATGCGTAAATATTTAATGCCGGTTGTTGCTGTTTTATTGTTGGCAAGCGTATCCGCCTGTGGGGTCAAATCCGCGCCACAGGCCCCGGACGGATCAAGCTACCCCCGGCAATATCCCGCTGAAAAAAAGAAATCGCAATTATTGCCTGCCGGGCAACCCCTGTTGAATGCGATGAAAACCGGATAAGTTTTTATGGATCATTTTAATTATCAGGGTGACGCGCTGTTTGCCGAAGATTGCCGCCTGTCGGATATGGCCGAACAGGTAGGTACACCATTTTATTGTTATTCGACAGCCACATTAAGGCGTCATTACCGGGCGATCGCCGATGCGGTCAATGGGCTTGATTGTTCGATTTTCTATGCGGTTAAAGCCAATTCCAATATTGCCGTCATTGCCACGCTGGCGGCTATGGGTGCCGGGGCCGACGTGGTTTCAGGCGGGGAATTCAAGCGCGCCATCAAGGCCGGCGTTGCGGCAAACAAAATGGTTTTTTCCGGTGTCGGCAAAACCGCCGATGAAATGAAAATGGTGCTCGACGCCGGGATCTATCAAATCAATGTGGAATCGGAACCGGAACTGGAGTTGCTGTCCGCTGTGGCCTGTGAACTGGGAAAAACAGCCGATATCACATTGCGGGTCAATCCCGATGTGGATGCCCGCACCCACGAAAAAATCACCACCGGCAAGGCTGAAAACAAGTTCGGTATCAACCTTGATCTGGCGCGGGATATTTACCGCCGGGCGGCAAAAATGGACGGCATCGCCATCAAAGGGGTGGCCTTGCATATCGGTTCGCAATTGCTGGAGCTGGAGCCTTACCAGGAAGCCTATACCCGGATTGCCGAATTTATCGGCGATTTGCGGGATCAGGGCTTAAAGGTTGAACGCCTTGATCTGGGCGGCGGCCTTGGCATTCCCTATAGCGGTGAAAAAGCCCCAAGCCCACAGCAATACGGTAACGTCATCAAAAACACCGTTGGCGATCTCGGCTGCCATCTGGCGATTGAACCGGGCCGGGTGATGGTCGGTAATGCAGGGGTGATGGTGACCCGCGTGATCTATATGAAACAGGGCACGAAAAACCGCTTTGCCATCGTTGACGGCGCCATGAATGATTTAATCCGGCCAACGCTTTACAATGCCCACCATGATATTGTCCCCGTCGTGAAAACAGCGGATGACGGGGGGGCTATCGACGTGGTTGGCCCGATCTGCGAATCCGGGGACTATCTCGGCAAAGGCCGAAAACTGGGGTCTTTGCAAGCCGGGGATTTGTTGGCCGTGCGTACGGCGGGGGCTTATGGCGCGGTGATGGTGTCGGCCTATAACAGCCGCCCATTGGCGCCTGAAATTCTGGTCGATGGAGATCAATTTCAGGTCATCCGGAAACGGGTTGATATCGAAGACATGCTTGATCTGGAAACCATCCCGGACTGGATAGAAAAATGACAACGGACAAAACCCGGAACAGTTTGAAAGCTGCACCGGACTTGTCAGGTGATGCCGGTTTCAGACGCTGTTTTGCCCGCACGCGCCGGGCTTTGCTGTGGGAACGGTTATGGCCCCGGTTATGGCCTTTGCTGGGCGTTATCGCGATGTTTGCCAGCCTCGCCATGTTCGGGCTGTTTCGTGAACTCCCCGTCCTATGGCACGGGATTTTGCTGGCCTTGTTTGCGGGCTGTACTGTTTTGGCCCTGAAATATTTATACAATGTTGATGTGAAAATTTGCGCTCAGGACGTTTTCCGCCGTATGGAACGGGATAACAGATTGCCGCACCGTCCGTTTGATGTCATCCATGATCAGCTTTTCCGGCAACAGGGGCAAACGCCTGAAACGATGCGTTTGTGGCAGGAACATGTGCGTCGGGC
>Ga0316207_10000675_pt1 | contig 50158 bp, 47 predicted proteins | sample 6weekpyrite_MG_FD_204943 | JGI IMG/M metagenome (GOLD analysis project Ga0316207, IMG submission 204943) | Microbial mat bacterial communities from mineral coupon in-situ incubated in ocean water Damariscotta River, Maine, United States -... | ecosystem: Environmental > Aquatic > Marine >...
TCGGCGGCAACGCACAGGCCGGTTTCGCTTGTTTCAATAATATTGCTGGCTTCGCCTTCGGGGGCGGCCAGAATTTGACACCGCCCCATGGACATGGCCTCAAAAATTTTGGACGGGATCACGCCGCTGAAAACCGGGCTGTTTTTCAGATGCACCAAAGCCACATGGCACAAACTCCAAACCGCGGGCATGGCGTCCTTGTCTTGTGCAGGTATGAAACGAACATTGTCCAGCGCCAGATTTTTGGCTTTCTGCATCAATTCGGTGCGTTCGGCCCCGTCGCCGACGAACAAAAACAAAATATCCGCATCGTTTTTTAAAATCTTTGCGGCGTCAACAACATTGCCCAGCGCATGGGCCATGCCATGGGTGCCGATGTAGCCGATGATGAATTTGCCGTGCAAATGCCATTGTTGGCTTAATGCCGGATCGGCCTCTCTTGGGCCGTAACGCCAGATATCGACACCGTTGATGACAACGGCGATTTTTTCAGGATCGATGTGACGGCGGATCAGATCGTCTTTGAACGACCGGGTCAGGGCGACAACGGCGGCGGCGCGGCGATAAAGAAAAAGTTCCATTTTTTCCATCAGACGGATGAACGGGCTGTCTTTCATGGCGCCGACGGCGCGGATCGATGCGGGCCATAAATCGCCCAGTTCAAAAACAAAGGGCAAACGGCGCAAGGCGGAAACGGCCCATGCGGAAACGGCACAAAAAAACTGCGGTGATGTGGCGGCGATGATATCGGGGCGTTTCTGCACCAGTCCGGCAAAAAAAGCCGTCACCATGAAACTTGTGAAATCCAGCGTTCGTTTGATAAATCCCTTGTTGGCGGCGATATAGGTTTTGACGCGAACGACGCGGATGCCGGACAGGGTTTCTGTCTGGTACCATTTGTTATGATAGCCGTCATGTAATTTCCCTTGCGGAAAATTGGGCGCTTGCGTGATGACGGTGACGTCGTGACCGGCCTTGACCCAGTAACAGGCGCGCTCATAGACCCGGGTGGCGGCGGCGTTGGTTTCAGGCGGGAAGTTTTCTGAAAAAAACAGAATTTTCATGGCGTCGGGTCGTTATCAATGGGCGGTTTGCGGAACAACCGCCGCCCGGGCTTCAACGGCATCCGTTTCAGGTAAAGGAAAAACCCGGCAACAGACAGAAAAGCCAGAAACACGGCTGGTAATGGCCGTTCTGTGGACGCCAAGGCGAGGGCGATTAACAGTATATTCAGCATCAAAACGGCAAAGCTGACCCGGTTATGGGAGATGCCACGGGCGACGGCTTGCTGGTAAAAATGCTGGCGGTGGGCGTGCCATATTTTTTCGCGTTTGATCAGACGTTTGACCAATGTCCAGCTGGCATCGGCGAGATAATAAAGCGGCAAAATAATGGCGGCTGCCAGATAACCCTTGGCGGCGATGACGATCAGCAACCAGCCCAGCAAAAAACCCAGCGTGACGCTGCCGACGTCGCCCAGAAAAATCGCAGCCGGGGACCAGTTCCAGATTAAAAAAGCCAACGCGGCGGCTATTAAAATCAACCCCGGCAGTATCAGGGCGGCATCGGGCGCGCCTTTGAAGGTTCCGATTAAAACGGCACCTGCGCCGATGCTCAACGTTTCAACCCCGGCCATGCCATCAATTCCGTCCATAAAATTAAACAGATTGATGAACCACACCCAGCCGATCACAATCAGGGCGAATTGGAAAGGCAAGGGTATCATTGAAAGTCCTGGCACAGGGCCGGCCAGGGTCCAGAGGGCGGCGATAATGACCACGATCAAATGCGCCGAAAACCGGAATAGCGGGCTTAACCCGTGGCTGTCGTCCCGCCACGAGACGGCAGCCAAAACCAGACAAAGAAGTATAATCCCGATCCATTCCATAGCTGGACTTTGTGCTGAAAAAGACACCACCAGCAAGGCCGGCAGGATGGCCGCCAACATCGCCAGTCCGCCGCCCCGGGGCGTTGGCGCGCTGTGGCTGGAACGGGCATTGGGGTGGTCCAGCAGATCGCGGCGTTTCAGCCAGTCAATAACAACCCGGGTGCCGGACCATGTTGCGATAAAAACACCGGCGGCCAACATCCATGCCAGTGTCCAGTCAAAATTTGTTTCCATGGGCTGTTTATAATGGATTTATTGATCAAATGAAACGGCCGTTATTCGCGGCCATAATGGTCATCAATGCGGACGATATCGTCTTCGCCGATGTAGCTTCCGGATTGCACTTCGATGATATGAAGTGGTTTATCATCGGGATTTTCAAGGCGGTGGTGGGTGCGGGCGGGAATATAGGTGGACTGGTTCGCGGTTAAATCAAATACGTCATCGCCATTGGTAACCCGGGCCAGTCCTTCAACCACGACCCAGTGTTCGGCGCGGTGGTGATGAAATTGCAACGACAGCCGGGCGCCCGGATTGACGGTGATTTTTTTGACCAGAAACCCAGGCCCGCTTTCAAGATTGCTGTAACTTCCCCACGGCCGATAAACGGTGGTGTGGCTGAGATGTTCTTCGCGGTCGTTTTCGGATAGTTGTTCAACCAGCAATTTAACGTCCTGTGCCTGTTCCTTGGGCGCAACCATAACCGCATCATCGGTGGCGACGATGACCATATCCTTGACGCCGACGGCGGCAATCAGCGGTTTTTCACTGCGTACATAACAGCCCGATGTGTTTTCAAGCATGACGTCGCCCAGTTTGACATTGCGGTTTTCGTCCGCATCGCCAATATCATAGAGCGCCGACCATGACCCGATATCGTTCCAGCCCATTTGTACCGGGACTACGGCACCGTTACCGGTTTTTTCCATAATCGCGGTATCAATGGATTGGGGCGGTGCCTGACGGAACGCGGCTTCATCCAGACGGATGAAATCAAGATCACAGCGGGCGTTATCGACGGCTTCGGTAACGCGGTCCAGTATCTGCGGGCAATGGATTTTGCTTTCATCAATCAGGGTTTTTACCGACATTAAAAACATGCCGCTGTTCCAGAGATAATCACCACTGGACAGATATTTTGCCGCCGTTTCCAGATCGGGTTTTTCAACAAAGCGTTTGATTGCGAAGGCGCCCGTTTCATCATCAATGGCTTTTCCCTGTTGAATATAGCCATATCCGGTTTCGGGCCTGTCCGGGGTGATGCCAAATGTTGCCAGATAGCCGTTTCGGGCGGCGGCGGCACATTTTTTGATGGCCTCCCTGAAGGCGGCGGCGTCTTCAATGACATGATCGGACGGCAGCACCAGCATCAAGGCATCGGGGTGGGTGTGATAAATTTTCAAAGCGGCGGCGATAATGGCGGGGGCTGTGTTACGGGCCACAGGCTCCAGCATAATGGCATTCGGCGATATTTTCATATCATTGAAAATTTTAGCCACCAGAAAACGGTGTTCGCCGTTGCACAGCACCACGGGATCGCTCAGCCCGGCCCGTTGCAGACGGGTAATTGTGTTTTTGAACAGGCTCTCTTGATCATGCAGGGGTAAAAACTGTTTGGGCCGTAATTTACGCGACAGCGGCCATAACCGGGTGCCGGACCCGCCCGATAAAATAACGGGAATGATGGTTTGCGGGGCGGGGGTCATTGGGGTTCGGGCTCCGGATCAAGGCGGGTTTGACAGTGTTCAAGATGGGCGCATACCTTAACGCCAAGTTCAAGACTTTCAAGGTTGCAGTCATTATCGTTAATGGCTTTGGCAAATAAATCAATGACGCAGTCAAGGGGAAGCCGGGTTGATACCGGGATCACGGTCCGGGATGGCAGTTCTGTCAATTTATCATCTCCGGGATCGTCGTAGATCAGCGTGTGGTGATCAAAATAAACTTTGAAAAGCCGGGTTTTTTTATCCAGGATATTGCTCAAGGCAAGATCAATTTTTGTTTCTGCATCGGCGAACGACAAAGCGATGGTTTGTCCGGCGGCGTTTTCAGGTGCCCCGGTTTCTATCACCGAAGCCGAAGTCAGCGCCGGCAGTTCAGGCAATAAATCCAGACACATGGCCAGATCATGGGCGCCCCAGTCCCATAAAACGGATACGTCTTTGCGCACGGGACCACGGTTGCCGGCGATCCCTTCGATGCGCCGGATGGGGCCCAGATCACGGGCGCGCGCTTTCAGGGCCTGAAAAGCCTGGCTATAGACATGAATATGATCGACCATGACGGTGGTTTTGTGTGTTTTGGCCAGTTTTAATAATTGCTGTGCCTGCCCCGCATCCATGGTCACGGGTTTTTCAATCAAGACCGGGATGCCGGACTGGATAAACCGGGATGCCATTTCAAAATGGTTTTGTGGCGGGGTGGCGATGATGACGCCGTCCGGATTTTTATCCTGCAACAGGCTTTGCCAGCGATCGGTGATGCGGCAGCTTTGCGGTACACGGCCCTTGTTCTCTGGATTGCGGCTGACCAGATGGGCAAGATGGGCGTTTTTATGGCCGCTCAGGGTTTTCATGTAAACCCGGCCCCAGCGTCCGCCACCGATCAACCCCAAAGCCAATGACGTCATTTCGTTTTCCCGCTATCTTTATTGTTCGCCGCTGTAGACGCCGTCGCTCCAGCTTAAGAATCGTTTCAGTCCGCCTTCAAGATCAACAACGGGTGCAAAATCCAGTTGCAGCCGGGCTTTCCGGATATCCGGCGCGCGGCGGTTGGGTTCGTCCGCCGGGTAGCTGTCCGGGTATTCAATGATATTGCAACTGACGTTTTGATCGGAAATGGCGGCAATGGTATCGACCAGTTCCAGCATGGAAATTTCCGGTTTCGGATTGCCGATGTTATAGGCTTCCCCGGCGACACCTTTTAAAATCACCTGTAAAAATCCAACCATGGCGTCGGTGATGTAACAAAATGTCCGGGTCTGGTTGCCGGTGCCGTAAACATTCAACGGCAATCCGGCTTTGATGCGGCTGGCAAAATTCGGCAACACCCGGTAATCGGTTTCCTGCATGCCCGGTCCATATACGTTAAATGGCCGGATGGTGTTGGTGTGGGTGCCTTGGGTGGTGTGGAAAATATAACACAGTGTTTCACCGACCCGTTTGCTTTCATCATAGCACGCGCGCGGACCCTGACAGGATACATTGCCGCGGTAACTTTCGCTCATGGGCACGTGTTTGGGGTCAGGATCGCCGTAAATTTCGCTGGACGAGAAAAACACCACGCGGGCTTTTTTGCGTTCCGCCAGTTCCAGCATATGACGGGTGCCGGTTATGGCCACTTCCAGCGTTTGCAATGGATAGGCGCGGTAATAATAGGGGCTGGCGATGCCCGCCGCATGAATAATAAAATCGATATCGCCGTCATATTCAAAAGGCGTGATAACGTCGTGCTGAATAAAGGTGACGTTTTCAAATTCCGGGATGTCCGCACCTTCGGCCCCGGCGGTGATCAGGTTATCGAGGGCAACAAGCGTAACCGGCTTCTGAAGGCTGTCTTTGTTGAGACGGGCGAAAACCTCCATAAAATAGCGCCCCAAAAAACCACGCGCGCCGGTCAACAATACGGTTTTGCCGGAAAAGGCCTGTGCCTGATCCTGAATACGCTCGGCGATTTCAATAATATCGGTTTCAAGCAGGAACGCGCTCATGATTTAAACAATCTCCACAGTCGGTAATGGCACAACAAATTGTCCGCCGGCATTTAAAAAATCCTGATGATTGCCGATAATCGTTTCGGCAAAATTCCACGCCAGAATAACAATCATATCCGGCTTTTTATCATCTATTGCCCGGGATGACAGCACCGGAATATGCATCCCCGGCGAATACAGTCCCTGTTTCAGCGGGCTGTCGTCGATAATAAAATCAATAGTGTCCGGACCAAGGCCAAAATGATACATTAACGTGGTCGCTTTGGCCGGCGCACCGAAAGCGGCGATGGTCTTGTCATGATCTTTGGCTTTTTCAAGAATTTCCATCAGTTGTGATTTGATCTGATTGATTTTTGCGCCAAAGGCGGCCCATGTTTCCGCTTTATCAATACCGGTTTTATGCTCAAGGGCGATCAAGTCAGGCGCGCTGTTGTCCCTGGCATGATCGCTGTTTTTTCTGGCGACAATGCCACGCAACGAGCCGCCGTGGGATGCAACCCGTTTGGCCGATATGAAACGAAGACCGTTCCGTTCAAAAAACCTTTGCAGGGGTTTGAGCGAATGATAGGCCAGATGTTCATGGTAAATGGTATCGAACAGGGTTTTTTCGTAGACATCGAGCGCATAGGAAACTTCAAAAACAAATACGCCCTGATCGTCCAGTAAAACTTTGACGCCGTTCACGATGCCTTGCAAATCATCCCCGTGGGCGAACACATTGTTGGCTGTGATACATTGCATAGGGCCGTGTTGCTTTAATATTTCCGCTGCCCGGTCTTTGTTGAAAAAATCGGCGATGGTCGGAATCCCGTCATCCGTGGCCTGTTTGGCGATATCCTTGGCCGGGTCGATGCCGAGCACGGTCATGCCCCGTTTTTTGAAAGCTTTCAACAAGGTACCGTCGTTGGAACCGATATCCAGCACCCGGCCTTTTTCAAGATGATCAAACCGCCCGATCAGGTTTTCGGCGTAATCTTCGAAATGTTGGACAAAAACCGGCGACGTGCCGGATACATAGACATAGTTTTCAAACAAAACCGATGGATTAACCACGTCCAGCAGTTGCAGATGGGCGCAAGCCTGACAAAAATAGACATCAAGGGGAAAACAGGTTTGCGCCGTGTCTTTGTCCGCTTCGGATACAAAAGCGTTGGCCGGTGGGGTCGGCGTCAGTTCCAGCACACGGGTCAGGTGATCCGATCCACACAGGCGGCAATTATTGCGATGATAACAAAGTTCAGTCATCAGCGCTGTCGTCTCCGGTGGGGTCGCCCGGTTTCCACGATGTCAGGCCCGCATCCGACATCATGTCAACGCGCACCACGTCGGCTTCGTATGTGGCCTGATCTCTGGGGTTGCGGGACAATGTCAGAAACGTCGTATCAACCGGAAACGTCATGCCGTGATCAAACATCGGCGGCGTAAATACCATTTCCCCGGCTTTGACGGGTAATGTTTCCGGCTCCTGATCGCTGCCGGTGGGGCGATGGTGATAATCGATTTGTCCGCTTAACACATAACAGTAATGCCAGTCGGTTTTGTGGTAATGATTGGCGCGTAACGATCCGGCTTTGCTTTCGATCAGAACGGCGCTTCGCATCATTTCATCAACCAGCGGCTGGATGCTCCCGCGGGCGTCAACAAACGGCTTTTCCAGCTTGACCACGCCGTGGGCGGGCCAGCGTTTTTTTTCGTCTTCGCTGACGGGTTCTATGATGACATCGCTCAAAACATGGTCTCCCTGAAAAGAAATAAATACATTATCTGAAAAACCGCCGTACGATAATGGTTTTAATGACGGCAATGACATGATGGGCGCGGATTTTTTTGCCTTCTTCGACGGTGCGGCCATGATAGCTGATGGGGACATCGTACATGTTGCCGCCGTGGGTCACGGCGCGGGACAGGATTTCCGCGTGTTGTTCCCAGCCCGTCGTTGTCAACGCACCGGCATCAACCAGCGAACGTTTATACAAAAGATAACAGCTGTAAATGTCCGTGAACGTGGTGTTGTTCAACAGATTGAAAACCAGCGTGATAAAGCGGTTGCCGACCTTGTTCCAGAAATAGGCAACGCGGGTGTATTTGGGTGCGAGAAAACGGCTGCCCATGACAATATCGGCACCGAATTTCAGAACCGGCGTTAACAGATTGCCGTACTCGGCGGGATCATATTCCAGGTCGGCATCCTGAAACAGGATATAATCACCGCTGGCGGCCTGCAGCCCGGCCTTGACCGCGGCACCCTTGCCGCCGTTTTCGGGCATTTTTATCAAGCGGTCATATAAATCCGGATTTTGTTCCAGCAATTGAATGGTATCATCCGTTGATCCGTCATCAATAACGATCACTTCAAAGGCAACGCCGGTGACTTTGGCGGCTTTTACCTTGCCCAGAATTTCAACGATGGTGGCCTGTTCGTTATAGGCGGGCATGATGACACTGACGGTGACTTTTTGTTTTGCCATCAGGCACCCCCATGGATGGGGGTCAATTTCCCCCATGGTGTCCAGGTCATGGCGTTGGTGGGCGTTAAATCATCACGCAGCAAAATCGATGTGACTTCGCCCAGCATCATCATATGCGTCCCCAGTTTCACTTCACCGATCAGTTCGCATTCGAAATGAATGGGCAATTGCGCCAGTTGCGGTGCCGGTTCGCGTTCATAAACGTCAAAGCCGCCGTTTGTGACCTTGTCCGGGTCACTGGCATAAGACGTGGTTCCGGTATAGCGGATGGCCCGGGTCATATTGTCATCAATATAGGCGACACCACAGCCGAAAGATTTTTTCAGGTGGATCATGTCCAGCGTCACCCGGGGCGCGTAGCGCTCGTTAATCGGGCTGTAGGATATGCAGGCGGCGACAACCAGCGGATGGCGGCTGACAAATGTGGTCGATCCGCACGGCATCAAATTGGCGCGCCCGTCATCGGTCCATGTTGTGATCATGCCGGTCGGGGACGGGAAAAAGCACGGCCAACGGGCGCGGTCATTATCAATTTCGACCTGATTTTCCGGCAACGGATCAAGAAATTTGACAGCCATTCCATGGACGGTTTTATCGCGTTCAAAAGCAATGGTGCCGGGGGCCGGAAAACGGTAGTCGGGTGTGAAGCCTTTTTGATAGTGCGCGCCCATGCCCTGTTTCGGCGTAATGTCGCCGACGTTTGGCCGGGATTTGTCAACTCCGTTGCCGGGCGTCCAATCCGGCAGGCTTTTCCAGCTGATTTGCGTTTTACCGCTGGCGATGTCGTCCTGTAACTGGATGGCGGTAATTTCGATAAAATAGACGCGGTGACTGCCGACGTCCTGATAAGGTTTGTCAAAAATGGCATCCCCTGAAAAATCCTTGCCCGGTTTGACCAGACGCCCTTCATAAACCAGATAGGCGTCTTTTAAAGTCGGCGCATCGACGGTTTCGCTTGTTCGGGTTTCCAGTTCTGCCGCCTGAAACCGTGCGCCGCTTTGGCTTTCATCAACGTTTTCGATGGCGTTCAGCGCACGGGACAGTTTTTCGCCTTGATCCAGAAACTGGATGGCAACGCTTTCGCCCTGTTCCAGAAGTTCGGTGAACTTACGGCGTACATGATGGCGGGACGACAACCGTTCGCGGCAAAAACTCAAGGCCGCGATATAGGGAAACCGGTTAACAATCGAAGGCCCGACCACTTTTTCAAGCGCCATTTCATCACCGGATGCCGTTGTCACCAGACAGATGGGGGACGGGAAAAACGCGGGCCAGCGCGAATCTTTTTCCAGTTCCGCCCGGCTTTCCGGTAATTTCCGCCCCAGAAAAGCCGTCCGGGGCATGGGTTTCCAGTCCGCAGATTGGGCGGGATCGAAACCCGGCCATTGATAGAGAAAGTCTGATGTCATGTTCAAGCGCTTGTATAAAAAGGGGCTGTTATCATTTGTTTTTAGTGCTTCTGCGGCAAAAGCCAAGCCCTGTCAACCTTCGATCGGACGGCATAGCAGATCAGACAGGAAAATAATTTTGCTGGATGCGGCACGCTTCCCTTGATATTCAAGGCCTATGACGGATGAAAATAACCGGGACTGGCGGGCCGATTTGCGCATCGCTGTTGAAAACAAAGACGGCCCGTTGGCACAGGCGTTGATGGTTGAACGCTGGGCCAAAGACGGCGGGCCGATGCTGGCCCCTGTTGTCAATCAGACCTATGCTGGGCTTGGCGATTTGTGCGGACTGGCAAAACCGAAACCCGTCAAAATCAGCATTCTCAGATCGTTTTCCGTGGAACCGGTGATCCCCGTTCTGCAAGCGGCGGCAAGGCTTAAGGGTATTGATCCTGATATTGCGGTAAGCGATTTCAACACTGTGGCGCAGGATATTCTAACGCCTGACAGCATTGCATACAGAGCGGGTACCGACGCTGTCATCATCGCCCGCCTGACCCGCGATGTGGCACCGGAATTGTGGCACGGTGAAATGGTGGATGTTCAAGCGGTCATTGACCGTGTCGTTGCCGACTATGAAAACCTGATCGGGCAGTTCCGGGCCCACAGCGACGCTTATTTGATTGTCCATGGTCTGGAAGCCCCGGTTTTTGCCGCCGACGGTATCGCCGGTAAAAATTCAGGCCACGTCACCCATGCCATCAATCAGGCTTTGCATGACATGGCGGAAAATTTCAAAGGCGTGTACATACTGGATTATGATGGCCTTGTCGCCCGTCATGGCCGCATGAATTGGAGCGACGAAGTGCGCTGGCACACCATGCGCTTGCCGCTGGCCATGGAAAACCTTGTTCATTTGGCCCATGAATGGCTCCGGTTTGTGGTGCCTGTGTCAGGCAAAATTGCAAAAGCGCTGGTGGTCGATCTGGACAACACGTTATGGGGCGGGATTGTCGGTGAAGACGGCAAGGACGGGCTTCGCCTTGACGGGGACTATCCGGGTGCGGCGTTTCAGGATATCCAGCGCGCCCTGAAAACGCTCATCAACCGGGGCATTGCGCTGGCCATCTGTTCCAAAAACAATTTAGATGACGCCATCGATGTGATTGAAAATCATCCCGGCATGATTTTAAAAAAGGATGATTTCGCCGTCCTTCGCATAAACTGGCAGGACAAGGCCACAAACATCAAAGACATTGCGGATGAATTGAATATTGCGACCGACGCGGTGGCGTTTCTTGATGACAATCCGGCGGAACGTTTGCAGGTTCGTCAAACCTTGCCCGAAGTCAACGTGATCGAACTGGGTGATGACCCTTTCACCTATGCAAAGGTGGTGATGTCGGAGCCGGGTTTTGAAAGGCTTGCCTTGACCGGGGATGACCGCGCCCGGGTGCAGTATTACAGGCAAAACAGCCAGCGCCGGGCGCTGCAGAACGCGGCCTCTTCCATCGAAGATTTTTACCGCTCGCTGGAAATGACGTTGATGGTTGAAGAGGCGGGCCCGCATCTTGTTACCCGGTTGGCGCAGATGACACAGAAAACCAATCAATTCAACATGACGACACGGCGCTACAGCGAACAACAGATAGAAAATTTTCTGAAAAATCCGGATGCATCGGTTTTTGCCGTCAGCGCATGGGACCGCTTTGGCGAAAACGGTGTCATCGGTTTGATGATTGTCAACATCACAAAGGGCGTTGCCGACATTGACAGTTTTTTAATGAGTTGCCGGGTCATTGGCCGCACGCTGGAAACGGCTTTTTTGGCGACCGTCTCGGAAATTTTACGGGATCAGGGCGTGAAAAAAATAACCGGTTGCTATATCCCGACGGATAAAAACAAACCGGCAAAAAATGTTTACAAAGATCATGGTTTTGATGAAATTGACGAAAATGACGGGATCGTTCGCGGGCAACTGGATTTAACCAAACCGGTTACGCCCTCACCCGAATGGATCACGGTTATAAAGAATGAAAAGGATTGAACGGCGTGAACGACGACAATACAACAACCCGGGTCCGGCAAATCGTTGCCGACACACTTTTTCTGACGCTGGATGATGTCGATGAAAAGGCGACGCAGGAAAGTTTGAAAAACTGGGATTCCATTCAGCATTTAAACGTCGTGTTGGCGTTGGAACAGGCCTTTCAGGTGCGCTTTCCACCGGAAGACTTTCAAACCATGAATTCCATTGCAACCATTGTGGAAAATTTGCAGGGAAAAGGCGTTTAGTCTTTAACCGGTGACGGTGTTGTCGGCAGGATCCGCCCGGGATTGCCCATGAACAGATGGTTTTCCGGGATATCCAGCGACACCACGCTGCCGGCGGCGATAACAGCACCGTTGCCCAATGTGACCCCGGCCAAAATCACCGAATTGGCACCAATACGCACATTGTCACCGATGATGACGGACGCGCCCGCCGGGTCGGCATAACGGCGTTCCATGTCATCGGCTTCGGCCTGTGTCATGGTGCCGTTGGCGATAAACGCGCCCAGCATAAACCGGCCACGGGTAAAACTGACGTGCGGGGCGATGAACACATCGTTGCCGACAACCGCCCCTTCACAGACAAGGGATTGTTCCATGACGCGGACATTTTTACCCAACAGGGCGTGATCGAGCACACAGGCGTTCGCGCCAAATACACAGCCATCGCCGATACGCACGCCTTCGCGGATGACCACATTGTGGGCGGTTTGCACGTTGTTGCCCAAGACCGTGTCTTCATAAATCACCGTGTTGGAACGGATAATGCAATTATCACCCATTTGTGCACCCGAACTTTCATTCAGCCCGGCGCCCGATAACTGGCTTGATTTCGACGGGTGGCCGATAATAGCGGTTTCGTCCATGCGTACATCCTGCCCGATGTGGCAGGGGCCGATCAAACGCGCGCCCATCAATAAATATCCTGTTTGGGATAAGCGTCGTAAAGCTCATCCAGGGTGTGAAAACGAAGGCCCTGATCATGGACGGCGTCGATCAGTTCATGCAGGAATGTCTGCGCTCCGGGGCCGGGGGACTTCAATTTTTCGGCCTCTTGTTCCCCCAGCGTGGTGATGTGGGACTTGTTGTTTAAATAGGTGTCGTGGTCGGATAAATTCAACGTGTACATAAACGGATGCACGCCGATGATTTTCAGGCCCGGCGAGAAAAAAATGTCCCGATAAGGTTCCAACCGGAATTCACCGTCCCGGCGCCAATGAATGTCATCGGCCCAGAACATGGGAAACCGGGGAATCCCGGTCCAGTGATGCAATGGCACCAGACCGGGTTGCAGATAAAGGCATAAATTGCTGTCATAAAGTATGCCCTTGTCTTTCATGATGATGGATATGTGGGTGTCATCGACCATGCAATGGGACCGGAACGATCGGGCATCTGGAAACATGGCGGTGATGTGATCAATGACAGCGGCGCGGTCTTCGCCGTGGCTGGAGCCCGGTAAAAAATTGGGATGCAAACCGATGACGGCGTCACCCTGATCGGCAAAGCGCGTCAAGGCGGCGCTTGGGTGGGTGGCATAGGCCGTGGGGATGACATTTTTGGCTTTCATGTCGGAAAGCAGCGTTTCGATACAATGCTCGGACGCCCAGTCAATATCCGTTGTGAAAACAAAAACCGGTTGATTAAACACGGGCAAAACCTTTTATATGTTCAGAACATGACAGTAATTGCATTGCATGTATCACGGCCATGGACGGAACTTCAAATGCTATTTCAAAAATCTGTCAATAAGACCGTGCATGCGCAAAAGCGGGTTTTCCTGCCCAGACCCGATCAATGACGCGGTCTGATCGGTTGCCAGTGGCGGCAAGCGTTCGATCATGAAGGTCAGGTGCGGATTGTTTTTTTGCAATGTTTTGCACAAATCTTCGCCCTCACGTTTGGCGCGGGCGTATTCCTGAAGCCCGGTCATTTCACCGTCAACGGCGATGGATGACGGGTAAAATATTTTAAGAGGCGTACCGGTTTCTAGGGATTGCAACAGGTCCCTCAATCCATTCACATAGACATCTGCAAACCGCTGGTACAGGGCGCCGTCAAAATCCGGGCTTTTGCGGATGGTGATGCGGGGCGTGGCGAAATAAAACAGATGTTGGATATCCCGTCCGGCAAAATCTTTTTCCGGGTTCAGGACATCATAACGAAAACAGTCGGCATCTCCGCCGTGATCAAGGATTTCTTTTTTAACCCGCCGGGCGTCATCCCGGTCGCTGTAATAGGTAAAGTCGACGTGGCCGCCACCGGCGGCGATGATTTTGGCCGTCAATTCGCCAAGCCCGCGTGATCCACCAATGATCAGGGCGTGAACACTGCGAAAATCATTTTTACCGACAATTTTTTGTATCGCTTTGATGTCCGGCTGTTGAACCGGGGCGGGCCGTAAAAACGTATTCAGTGTGCCGGTCATGCCGCCGCCTTGGACATCGATATCAACCATGGAGATGCGTTCATCGGTGCGGCTGACAGTATAGGACGTTGGCAGATTGTCGCGCGGATTGGAAAAAGTCAGATCAAGTCCGGAAAACATCGAATGGTATCCGGGGCATTGCATGCCGACCAGCCGCGTCAGGCCAAGCAAGCGGACGGTGCCATCAAGACCGAGCGTGGAAATGGTTTTGGGATATTGTTGCTGTAAACGGGCGCTACCCGCGATTTGCGCAATTGTGCCTTTTAATCCGTCGATGTCGGCCATGCTCAGATTGTCGGGTTGTTGCCGGAAAGGCCCATCAGGGACGGTGGATAAGGAGGGCGCGGGGCTTTCCGCCGTGGTCGCGATCATCACCGTTAACGTTTCGGCCCCGTTGATGGATTGGGTCAACACAAATTGCCCGGGTGCGGGGGCGCGCCAGTTGGTTTCGGCCTGTTCGTTTAAAAAAAGCGGATTGGTAAAACGGGCGCGCAGGCGTTTGATAAAAACCGGAGCCGGTTGGCGCTCTAAAAAAATTTCCAGCACATCCAGCAGATTATGTATGCCGTGGACAACGACAGCGCCGAAAACCGTGCGCCGGGCCGTGACCGGATCCAGATGCACCGGATTGAAATCGCCGGAAAGACGGGCGAAATCCTGCTGGCTCTGAAGGCTGTGGACGCGGTTAAAAAAGGTCTGTTCCGTCATGATGAAAGGACTTTACAGGCTGGATGTTGATTTCGCCAGACAGGTTTTCTTGACAGGGTTGCTTTGCCGGGTATGTTGAGCCAGCAAATCCCGGGAAATAAATAAATGTCCATCCTTGATCAACTTCTGTTCGGCCCGCCGCAGCTTTCCGCCGCCGGATTTTTCGTGGTGTTGCTGGGGTTGTCGTTGGCCATCGGTTATTTTCTTGATCGGGGCGGCGTCGAAGGCATGGTTTGGGGTTTTCTGATTCTCGCCGCAAGCTCTGATCTGGCTCTGTTTTTGTCCCGCGAAATCACCATTGCAACGTCCCGGTTTGGCTGGGTTGTGGCCGCAATTGCGGGGTTGATGATTGTTGTGTTCCGCACACAGTTTTTCAAAACCAAACCCGAGCATGAAAATTCAGGCTGGTTTTATCCGGCCATGCTGGTGGCTTTTGCCGTCATTATCTGGAGCGGCAATATTTTCCGCCCGTTACCCGATGCCGGGTTTTCGTCCCATCACGGTTGGGTGCCGCTTTATGTTCAGGAATCGTTTTTATCGGGGCGGTTTCTTGAAATCAGGGACATGGCTTTCGGTCAAGGCGTGGCGACGTCGCTGTTTTATCCGGCCGATTTACTGGGCCTGACGGCTTTGGCCCGCTGGCTGGGTTGGGACGTGGTCTATCCGGCGTTTAACGCAGGCTCGATCACCGCTACCGTTTTGCTGTTCTGGATTTTATCCCGCAGCCTTCGCACCCGTCCGTTATCGTTGCTGATATTTTTTGTGTTGTCGTTGCTGTATTTTGCCACGGACCGGTTGTTTCAAATCACATTGGGCGGCAACTGGGGCGATGTGGTGATGTATCTGGGCGGCGGTTTGATGGCGTATTATCTGGTGTCCGGAAAACCTGTAGGCCGGGCGTTGATAATGGCGGCACTGGCGTCAACATTTCTGGTGTTTGCCCGTCATTACGGCGCGTTTTATGGCGCGTTGATGATTGGTGGCGGTTTTGTCATCAGCGGCTTGGTGGATAAAAAAATTTCGTGGCGGCCATGGGTTCTGGTTGGCCTGACGTGGCTGGTTTTTTCTTTTCGCGAACTGTATTACCTGTTCGGTAAATTCACGGTCTATTATCCGGGATCGTGGCAAGCGGAGCGCATGGGGAAAACATCTTATGAATTGTTTTCAGGCGCGCTCACCGACTGGGGTCTGATTACGGCCAGCGATTTAAGCCTGTCGTCGTTAAGCTTGCGGGGGATATATGTGCTGGTTTTGCTGACGGCTTTGTGGATGCTTCATAAACGCGGTCAATTGAACAAAGCCCGGTTGTTTGTGTTGCTGGCACCCTTGGCATTGTTCGCCATGGCGCTGATGTTGCAGACCGTGACCGGGTTTCGTACCAACGCGCTTTATTCGAAACTGTATATCGTCGGCATTTTTATTCCGGCGTGGTATCCGGCATTTATTGTTTCCACAATGATTGCTGCGGATCAGGAAAATAAAATCTGGCAACGTTGCCAAAAAACAATTTTTGCCGCCATCATCATCTTTGTCCTTGTTGGCGGGGCCGGGCTTTTCATGACCAACGCCTATCAGCGAATAACCGCATCCGTCACCGGCAATGATATTGTTGACCGGGATATGGCGGCAACGTTAAAGCGGGAACTGTCGCCCGAGGGTTTCAAGCGGGTTGTGGACAAGCCGGTGATGTATTTTCTTTATGAGCCTGGGGCGTCTTTACGGCTGTACCTGGGCGGACGGTTTTTCAATGATCTTGATTTCTGGAGCGAACGGGTTCTGGAATTGGCCCGAACCTCCGATCGTTTCGAAGATGTGTTGAAAGCGCTGGATTACCCAAATCTGTATATTTCCATGATGGGAAGCGGGAAAATATCGCCTTTTATCATGGACGCCCGGCAAAAATTTTTCAAAGAGATCGAAAATCCGGATCAGGCACCGTGGCTGAAGCGGCTGGTTAAATCCGGCGATGCCCGGTTTTATATTACCGGACCGTCAAATGAATAAGGACGGAAGTTTTCAAGCTGTGTCTTGCCGTCGGGGCAGGGCCTCCATATAATGCGCGCGGCCCACATATCCGTGCGGACCTGATGGAATAAACAGAGAAAATATATGGCGATCAGCGACAACGTCAAACTGGGATCGGGGGTGGGTATTTTTCATCCCGATCTGGTCAATCTTTATGGCTGTTCCATTGGCGACGGGAGTAAAATCGGCACCTTTGTTGAAATTCAGAAAGGTGCTGAAGTCGGTGCGCGTTGTAAAATTTCATCCCACAGCTTTATCTGCGAAGGCGTGATCATTGAAGATGAAGTCTTCATCGGTCACGGTGTCATGTTCACCAATGATGGCTGGCCGCGTTCAACCAACATCGATGGCACCATGCAGGATGACAGTGACTGGCAGGTATTAAAAACCCGCGTTGGCAAAGGCGCCTCCATCGGCAGCGGGGTGACGGTGCTTCCGGGTTTGACCATCGGTGAAAAAGCCATGGTCGGGGCCGGCGCGGTGGTGACTGAAAATGTGCCGGATTTTGCCATTGTGGCTGGCAATCCGGCGCGCATCATCGGTGATGTGCGTGAACGGAAATTCTGAAAATAGAGCGGAGCGAATTTAATGAGCCTTAAAATAGGCGTCGTCGGGTACGGATACTGGGGCCCGAATCTGGTCAGAAACTTTACCGCCACTGACGATTGTCAGGTAACGGCCGTTTGCGATATGTCAGACGATCGATTGGCGCAGGTAACGAAACTTTACCCCTCCATTGCCTTGTTCCAGGATTTTGATGAATTTCTGGCGTCCGGTCTTGATGCGGTGGCGATCGCGACGCCGGTACGCACGCATTTTCCGCTGGCGATGAAAGCCTTGCAGGCGGGCAAGCATGTGCTGGTTGAAAAACCCATGGCGGAAACGGCGGATCAGGCCCGCCAACTGATTGCCGAGGCTGAACAACGCGGGCTGACGTTGATGGTTGATCATACCTTTGTCTATACCGGGGCGGTTCGGAAAATCCGCGAACTTTATGCCGCAGGCGATCTGGGCGATGTGCAATATTTCGATTCCACGCGTTTGAATCTGGGGTTATATCAACACGACATTGACGTCATCTGGGACTTGGCCGTCCATGATCTGTCGATCATTGATTATGTTTTGGACGAAGCCCCGACCACGGTGTCCGCCGTTGGCACGGCCCACGTCAAGGGCATGCCCGAAGACATGGCGTACCTGACATTATTTTACGCATCGGGGATGATGGCCCATATTGGCGTGAATTGGCTGTCCCCGGTCAAAGTCCGGCGCACGGTTTTGGGCGGAACCAAAAAAATGGTGGTCTGGGATGATCTGGAACCAAGCGAAAAAATCAAAGTCTATGATACCGGCATTACGGTAACCGATGATCCCGAAAAAATTTATGATATGATTGTCGGTTACCGGGTTGGCGACATGTGGGCACCGAAAGTGCCCATGCTGGAAGCTCTGGCCATAGAAGCACAGCATTTCGTTGAATGTATTCGGGACGGGTCTGTTCCGGAAACGCCGGGGGCCATTGGTTTGCGCGTCGTTGAAATACTCGAAGCCGCAACATTGTCCATGAAAAACCGGGGCCGCCCGGTTGAATTGGGGGCTAAAAAATGATCCCGTTTCTTGATCTGAAAGCCCAGTACCGGGGTATCAAAGACGACGTTAACAAAGCCGTGCTGGATGTGCTGGAAAGTTCGGCCTTTGTGTTGGGTCCGGCTGTGAAATCATTCGAAGACGATTTTTCCGGCTATTGTGAAGCCGATGAATGCGTGGCCTTGAATTCCGGCACCAGCGCCTTGCATATGGCGTTGCTGGCTTTGGGTATTGGTGAAGGGGATGAAGTCATTACCGTGTCATCGACCTTTATCGCCACCATTGCCGCCATTCGTTACACCGGTGCCCGCCCGGTGATGGTTGATGTCCATAAAGACACATGGACCTTGGACGCGGAAAAAATAGAAGCCGTCATAACAAACCGTACCAAAGCCATCATGCCGGTGCATTTGCATGGCCGGGTGGCTGATATGGACGCCATTCTGGATGTGGCAAAACGTCACGGGCTGGTGGTTGTCGAAGATGCGGCACAGGCCCACGGCGCGACCTATAAGGGACGCAAAGCCGGATCGTTTGGCGATATCGGTTGCTTCAGCTTTTATCCCGGGAAAAATCTGGGGGCTTACGGCGAAGGCGGGGCGGCGGTAACGTCCAACCCGGAACTGGCTAAAAAAATGCGCATGCTGCGGGATTGGGGACAGGCGGAAAAACACCATCACGTGGTTGAAGGCTTCAACGCCCGCATGGACGGCATACAGGGCGCGGTGCTGGGGATCAAGCTGAAACATCTGGATGGCTGGACCGACAGCAGACGAAAACACGCAGCGCTTTATGATCAACTGTTATCGGATGCAGGGCTTCAAATCCCGGCACCGTCCAATCGTGACCGTCATGTTTACCATGTCTATGCGGTGCTTGTTGAAAACCGTGCAGCCGTGCAGAAAAAATTGAACGATGCCGGTATCGGTACCAACATACATTACCCGGTGCCGGTTCATATGCAGCCGGCGCACAGTGATCTGGGCTACGGTGCGGGGGACTTCCCGGTTTCGGAAAACATTGCAAACCGGTTTTTGTCGTTGCCGATGTTTGCCGAACTGACCGAAGATCAGGTTATAGAAACGGCGGAAACCCTGATCAAGGCACTTTAATCAATACCCGAAAATGGATAATAAATGGCTGATTTAAAAAATAAAAATATTCTGATTACCGGTGGTGCTGGATTCATGGGATCCCACGTTGCTGACTTGTTGTGCGCCGAAAATTGCAAAAATATTGTCATTATTGACAATATGGTGCGAGGACGGATGGCTAATCTCAAAGATGCAATGACACGTTATCCTCTGAACGTTGTCGAAGGGGATATTCGTGACAAAGGTTTAATGGAATCGTTGGTCAAGGATGCCGATATTGTTTTTCATCTGGCCGCCCTTCGTATCACGCAATGTGCGGCAGAACCAAGGGCTGCATTGGAAATTATGATCGATGCGACTTATGATTTGCTGGAAAATTGCGTTGAACTGGGTGTTGAAAAAGTCATCGCGGCTTCAAGTGCATCGGTATATGGTCAAGCAGATGATTTTCCGACGAATGAAAGTCATAATGCGTATGCCAACCGGACTTTATACGGTGCGGCAAAAGCTTTTAACGAAGGCCTGCTCCGTTCCTTTAATGATATGTATGGCTTGGATTATCTGGCGTTCCGGTATTTTAATATTTACGGACCGCGCATGGATATTCACGGGAAATATACCGAAGTTTTAATTCGCTGGATGGAGCGTATTAAATCAGGGCAACCGCCGTTAATTTTTGGCGATGGCAAACAAACCATGGATTTCATTGATATTCGGGATGTGGCTCGCGCCAATGTGCTGGGCGCCAAATCAGATTTATCGGATGATGTGTTTAATGTGGCAACGGGCCGGGAAACCAGTTTAAAGCAACTTGGTGAAAGTCTGCTTGATGTGATGAATGCCAAGGGACTGGGTATGGAATTTGGTCCCGAACGCGGCGTCAATCCGGTTCAGCGCCGTCTGGCGGCGACAGAAAAAATTGAAGATGCACTTGGTTTTTATCCTGAAATTTCTCTTGCAGAAGGCTTGGCTGATCTGGTCAAGTGGTGGGAGCTTGAAAAATCTCTGGAAGAAAAATGAAAAAACCACTGGTATCGTTGATTGTTCCTTGTTGGAATGAACAAGAAGTCATTGACCTCTTTTATCAGGAAACGCTGGATGCGATTGCAAAAATTGATGCGATATTTGAATTTTTGTTTATTGATGATGGCTCAACTGATGCGACGTACCAGCATTTACAATCCATAGCTGACGCAGATGAGCGGGTAAAAATAATCCGGTTTTCCAAAAATTTTGGAAGCTTTCCGGCCATTACCGCCGGGATGCATTATTGTACCGGAGATGTCGTCGTATGCATGGCAGCGGATTTACAGGATCCGCCAAGCCTGATCGGGCAGATGCTGGATAGCTGGAAACAAGGAAATGATATTATCTGGGCGGCCATAGACGGGCGCGGGGACAGCCCGTTACAAAGCTTTTTATCCCGGAGCTTTTATTCGATTATTCGACGTACGGGCCTGAAAGAATTGCCGCCACAAGGCATGAATGTGGGGATGTTTTCCAGACGGGTGATCAATGTCTTTAATGCGCTTCCGGAACGCGACAGTTTGCCGTTTTTTACGATTCTGAAGCTTGGTTTTAAACAGGCGCAAATCCCTTATTACCGAAAAGCCAGACGTGCCGGATCAAGTGGATGGTCGTTCTGGAAACGAGTGCGCACCGCCGTAGATGTAATAGTGACGTTTTCATATGCGCCGGTGCGGATGATAAGTGCTGTTGGTTTCTTCGCGGCCTTTTTCGGGTTGATTTATGCCGTTGTGATTGTTTTCCAGAAAGTGTTTTTTGGTTTGGATGTATCCGGTTGGTCATCGTTGATGGTTGTGCTGTTGGTGGTTTCCGGTATCCAGATGGTGACGTTGGGATTTATTGCGGAATATTTGTGGCGACAATCCCGGCAAGTCAGGCGCGAACCACGATATATCATTATGGAAACCCATGGTCAGATTGCGGTTGATGCGCCTGTAAACCCGGTCGTTGACCTTGAAAACATAGATGTTGCCGTGCGCCCGGGAAAGCCTGAAAATAAAAGCAAAAAGCAACCGAAAAAGGCGGGTTCGTGAAAATTCTGTTAACAGGGAGTACGGGGTTTATTGGCCGCCGTCTGTTAGCGGGGCTGGTGGCTTCGGGACATCAGGTGTATCCGGTGGTTCGGGGAGCTTACGAAAACTTAGCCTCGGCAGAAGTGATTTCATGGGATATGGAAAAACAAAGCATCCCTTACGGGCTGCCAAAGCGGATCGATGCTGTTGCTCATTTGGCTTTACCACAGGACTTCAGGCGATTCCCGGAAAGCGTAAACGGGCTTTATGCCGTTAATGTGACCGCGACGATGGCGTTGCTGGAATATGCCATGAAAGCAGATGCGTCCCGGTTTTTTTTGGCGACTACGGGGAACAGTATTGCCCCTGACCCGGGTCTTGAAGTCGGCGAGACGCCCACGCCCCCCAATGATTTTTATACGGCATCCAAGTTGGCCGGGGAAATGCTTGTCAGGCCGTTCCGTTCATGTTTTCCGGTTCATGTGGGGCGGATGTTTTTCCCGTATGGGGCCGGGCAACAGGGTCGGGTCATATGGCGATTGATTGAACAGATCAAATTGGGAAAGCCGGTAAAACTGGAACAGGGTCTGGATGGTAACGGATCAGTGTTGTCTTTGACAAATGTGGACGACATGGCAGGGGCTATTCAGTCATCCATCGAAAATAGCTGGAACGGGGTGTTTGATTTGGCGGCACCGGAACGGTTGAGTATACGCGATATTGCTCTGGAAATTGGCAGGCAAACCAGGAAAACAGTGACGTTTGAAACGGGTACTGAGCCGGCCAAAAAGATGGTTGCCGATTTATCAATGTTGAAAAAATATTATAAAATGGATCAGTTCCGCTTATTTTCGAAAGGTCTGGCCGATATGCTGTCACTGTCCTGAATGGGGGACAAGGCAATCGTTATGGCGCCTAACAACCACAGCGTCCCCTGCCACCATCCTTGCCATAATCCATAGGTAACCGACAGCGTTAAAACGCCGGATATCAAAGCGGTCAATTGAACGGCACGGGTTGTCGGCCCTGCTTCTCCGCGGTAAATGGCGAACAGGGCCGTTAAAACAATCAACAATCCGGCCAAGGCACCGATCCCACCCAGTTCCAGCCATAACTGAACAATACCGTTGTGGGGGTGCAATGGAATGGCTTTGGTGTTGCCGATAAAAACGCCCTTTGCATTGCGGTAATAAAAATCTATGGGTTTGGTTTCCGTATTCAGTGCCCGGGACGTGCGCAGTCCGTGTCCGATAACGGGGGCGTTCAATACTTTTTTGCTGGCATACTGCCAGATTACCATGCGTGGATAGGCGCTGACCGATAAAGGCGGTAAATCTTTGCCAATTGTACGGGCATCGGGCAAGGCGGTGATGACAAAAGGCATGGACAGAAAGACCAGACTTAAAATCACTGCGGTGGCGGGGAAAATAATGCGCGGTAAAACCCGGGCCGATATGAAAATAACAGCGCCAATGATCAAGGAAACAACGGCGGCAAAACTGGAACTGAGTATAGCCGCCAACACCATGGCCGCATAAAGGATAACGGCCAGAAACGGTGAGCGGTTGCGCCAAACAAACAATCCGACGGGCCACAGAAATAATGATAAAATAACAATGCCGTTGTTGATAACGAATGATGGCGCCGTTGCCGACCAGTCACCGACGCCGCCGTTATTCAGAATAATGATGGCGAGGGTCAGCTTTTTACCCGTCAACAGATCAAGAAGGGCAATGCCAAGGGTTATGACAAACCCGGTTGATGTCGCCTTGCCGATGTAAAGCCGTTCATTGGCTTGAGTGTTAACCGCCGCCGTGATCACAACAAGACCGGCAAAAAACGTCACCGGCAAAGTTACCACAAGCGACCGGGTAAGTCCGACATCAACGCTCCACAACAAACTTAAACCCGCCCACAGCACCAGTATAACTACGGTTGAAATAAAACTGTTTGGAAGCCTGACATTGGCAAAGCCTTTTTGTTTTATAGAAAACAGAGACAAAACCGCCGCCAACGCCACCAACACCGCAATCCCTTTGGAGGTGTAAAGCCCAACGGGAAACATCAAAAACCCGGTCCCGCCTAAAATGAACGCTGACAATGAAGGTGCGTTTTTGAAAAAATCACGACACGGTCGAATAAATGGCAAGTCTTTGTCCTTTTGCATTTGCAGCCAAGTAAAATAACACTTAAAACCTTGAGGTGCTCATATCTCAGGTGGGCCGGTCAGGCAACGTTTTATGATGTTAAAATGCGATCTGGCGGTCGATGATGCTTTTTAAACAGGTGCGATGGAAAGGTAGATAAATTTATGACGGCAACCATTTCTTATGCCAGTGATGAAGTATTGGCATTTTATAAAGAGCTCCCGTTTAATTACAGATCGACTGTTGAAAATACGGTTAAGGCTATCAAAAAACAGAATATGCTGAAGGCTTATCCTATTGTTGGGGATTTAATAACAGAAAAATCCCGGATTCTGGATGTTGGCTGCGGAGCGGGCTGGTTATCAAATTCAATAGCATATCATCATGGCTGTTCGGTAACCGGGATAGATTTTAATCCGGTGGCTATTGAACGTGCGCAACAGGTGGGAACTGGCCTTGGTGTATCCTCGGAATTTTCGGTTGAAGATCTGTTTTTGTACCGCCCGCAAAATCCCTTTGATATGGTTATTTCCCTGGGCGTCTTGCATCATACCAAAAATTGTCGGGAAGCGTTGAAAACGGTTGCTACGCACACCGTCAAACAGGATGGACATATTTTTATCGGGCTTTATCACTCCTATGGCCGGGCACCGTTTCTGGATTATTTTGATAAATTGAAGCAGCAAGGTGCGGATGAAAAAAAGCTGTTTGAAGCCTATAAAGAGCTTCATTCAACAATGACAGATGAAACGCAATTGTTGTCATGGTTCAGGGATCAGGTTTTGCACCCGCATGAAACCCAGCATACCCTTGAAATGGTTGTTGAAGTGTTTGAGGAAGCGGGAATTGATCTTGTTTCAACATCGATAAACCGTTTCGAGCCAATTTCTTCTCTGGAAACGGTCTATAAGACGGAAAAAACCTATCTTGAAATCGGGCGTCAAAAATTAAAAGACAAAACATATTTTCCGGGATTTTTTGTTGCCCTTGGGAAAAAACGGGTAAGGCCGTAATTTGCGATGGATATAAACATCCTTGCGCTGATTGAAAAACTGTTCGTCACTATCGGCGCCTTGGTCGTCATTGTGCTGGTTGTCGAGTTTATTCCCGATTGGCTAAAATCGATACGTCGTCGTTCTCGGGGAAAAGCGAAAATTGATCTAGATTATCGAAATCAGGCAGATGTTTTTAAAACACTGGATTGGGGGCCTGAATATTTTTACGAATACTGGTCCGCTGTTCGTAATTTGCAATGGCTACCTTATGTATATGGACGGTGTCGGCCATTCCGTGGAAAATTCATCAATGTAGATGATCAGGGGTTTCGTAAAAGTTGGACATCGGTGGTTCCGAAACAAGAAAAACAAATGCCAATGCAGGTGTTCGTATTTGGTGGTTCAACTTGTTGGGGGATGGGCGCACGTGATGCGTTTACGGTGCCTTCTGAAATTTCAAAAATACTCAATGAAAAAATGGATGGGGTGGTGGATGTTTTAAATCTTGCTGAAAATGGGCATGTTGCCACACAATCATTGTTGACATTAATGATGGAAATCCGGCGCGGAAATATACCGGATTTGGTTGTTTTTTATGATGGCATAAATGATGCCTTTTCTGCCTATCAAAATAATATCGCCGGTATCCCGCAAAATGAATACAATCGCCGGGCGGAATTCAATGTGCTGCATAAAGACATGCGCCATTTGTTTTACAAGGCTGCCGTGCCGATCCTGTTCAGACGCACTTTGCGTTTTATTGACAACATTGCAGGTTTGTTTGTCTCTGAGAAAAAGAATGCAGAAAAAAAGAACACAGAAAATGCGCGTCCGCACAATCCTGAACTGCCCCGGGATGTGTTGAAAGTCTACACCGACATTATCTATCAGGTGCAAAGTTATGGCCGTAAATACGGTTTTGATTGCTGTTTTTTCTGGCAACCCAGCATTTATACTAAAAAAAATCTGACGGCTTATGAAGAATCAGAAAAACAGATCAATATCCGTTACGCTGAAATCCTGAAAGACGTCAATTCAAAAATCGGTGAATTCCCTGAACTCCGGCCGGAGAACGGATTTTATGATATCCACCGGGTTTTCGATGATGTGGCCGAAGGCGTTTATCTGGATTTTGCCCATGTTTCAGAAAACGGCAACCGCATACTTGCCGAAGCCATGGTTCCTGAAATCATGAAAAGGCTGGAAGCGCGTCAGGATAAATAGAAGGTAACGTTAAAAAAGAGGATAAATTTCATCCGGGTTGTCATCATCGTTGTTTTTTCTTTTCTCAAGAATGCGTTTGCCGATGACAGCGACGATAACGACACCAACAAGGCCCAGAATGATCAATGTTTCCATGGTCATGAAAATTTTCCGTATTTTGCTTCCGGGCCAGTGGTTGAAAAACAGGCCCGATTGAATTTTTGCAATGTTATCACAGGATAAAATGATTTATAGACTTTTGAAACTGCAAAATTCCGGCCTGTCAACTTATATCGGGAAATTTTAACAGTGATCGTTCTGGCGACTACGAACAAGGCTTTTTGGGCCATTGATACGGAACAGGAGCGGGCATACCGCATTGATGACCGTTTCGGCTTTTATTACGGCATCACCTTTAGCGATGACCGTATTTATGTCATCGCCCAGAATTCTGTTTATGGCAGGGAACTGGAAACACCGGACCGCAGCGGCTGTATTCTGGTGTTTGACAAGGATTTGAATTTACAACAGGAATTGCAGGCCCCGTTCGTCATGCGCGATGCCCACCAGCTTTATTGTTATAAAGAAACCCTTTGGGTTACGGCGACGTGGAATAATTTTATTGTGATTTTTGATGGCCGGAATTGGGAAATCTGGCAGCCCTTTGGCGCGCCTGAAAACCCGGATGCGCCGGATACCCACCATATCAATTCCATCGTTGTCGATGATGAAAAAATTTATCTGGCCGGTCATGGCCGGGATGGTGGACAGGTCCACATTTTCAAAGCAGATGACCGGAGCCATCTGGTCACCCATGCCATGGGACAGGGCTCGCACAATGTCTGGAAATGCGGAGACGAGATTTATTCGATGAGCTCAAACACCGGGGAATTGATAGATTTGTCGGGTAACGGATTTCCCATAGCGCCCGGAAATTTTGTCCGTGGTGCCGTGATTTTGCCGGACCGGCGGTTTTTTGGCGCGTCATCGAAAACGGACCGGCAAAGCCGCAACAGCTCCAATTCGATGATTGTTGAAACATCACAGACAGGCAAAAGACTGAGAAAGCTGGGTATCAACGGATACGGCGAAATGCTGGATATCCGCGCTCCGGGTCAGGTTGATCTGGCGCACCCGTCCTGTGTGGGGCCGGAAATTTCAACCAGCGTTCTGGAAGCCAATTTTCAAAGTGTCGCCATCGACCGTGATCCGCAGTTGACGGGCAAGGTTTCCGTCACAAAAAAAGGATTGTGGTGGTGGCGGCAAAAAATCGGTGCCCGGGCTTTACCCGATTTTTGAATTTTTTTCCGGTGTGTAAACGGCCAGACAATTGGCGGTCCAGATTTCCGGTGGCGAGGCCAGAAAAAATTCCAGTGTTCTATTTAAAATCCAGCTTTTAACGCGCCGCCCCATGGGGATAATGGGCTGCGCATATACGCCATCACAATGATAGCCTGTGATCGCCGCCAGTTGGTCCAGCCTGCCGGGGCTGAGCGGCGTGATGTGATCGAATGAGCTGAAAAAAATATCCAGTCCCCAGGGTGATGTCACATTCGGCACCCGCATTAAAATTTTGCCGTTATCCGTCAACAAACTACGTAAAGATTTAAGCAGTTTGACAAGCTCGTCAAATTCAATGTGTTCGGCGACGTCAAACAGGACAATGCGGTCAAACGGCCCCGACAATTTGCCCGATTGGATCAATTTCAGGACATCATCAAAAAAAATCTCGGCCGGATTTATTTCCTCCAGCAACGGGGCCAGTTGATCGTCGAAATCAATGCCGACAATGCGGACATATTTTTTGTGTTCAAGAAATCTAAGAAACTGTCCCTTGCCACAACCGATTTCAAGCACATGCATGGACGGGTCGGCGCCGGTTAAAAGTTCGAATTCTCGGCTAAATTGTTTGATATGTTTTTTCTTGAACGGGGCCGGGTCATGATCGCGGTGTCTGGCATGAAGCTCGGCGCGCGCGTCTTTATAGGCGCGTGCGAATTGGTCCTGACTTTGTTTGCTTGCAGGCTTTTCAGTCAATTGTCCGATCCTTGATAAATAAAAAATGCGTAGCCTTCAACAACCGGAAAGGCAACAGCAAAAAGCACCGTAGCATAAACCCGAAGCGGCGGCTTGGGAAGCTGGCTGCGATGGCTTCATAATGAACGGCGATGATGCGGTAAAAAATATTTCCGATGCCGCCCCGCCGTTTCATCATGGCGGGGCCGTGGCGGTTTAAAATAATCATCGAACAATCAAGGCGGCGGGCCGTAAAACTGGTGATTGATCCGGCGGTAACGCCGTAGCGCATCAAGGGTTCATCAAAAACAGTAAACCGGGTCGGGGCCTGGGTTAAAATTTTAAGCCACAGATCAAAATCCTGCGCGGTCTTTAAATCCTCATCAAAACCACCGGCTTTTTCGACCCATTCCCGGCGGACGACGACGGTAGATGTGGCGATGAAGCCCTTGCGGTACAGTCCGGCAACAGGATCGGGATATTGCCGGAATAATTTGGCGCATTCAATTGTTACCTGAACGCCGTTCTTTAAAACGGTGTAATCATGGGCGGCGAGGTCGTATCCGCCGTCTTTGAGAACGGCCATGGTGCGTTTAAGTTTATCCGCACACCAGACATCATCGCCGTCAAGAAACGCCAGCCATGACCCCGTTGCTGATTGAATGGCGCGGTTGCGCGCGGCTCCGGCACCCAGGTTTGTTTGTTTGTGAACAATCAGCTCAATCCCGTTCATATGACCGGTCATGGCTTTGGCCGCATCAAAACTGTTATCGCTTGATCCGTCATCGACCACGATCACTTGCCGGGGTTTCAGGGTTTGTCCGGCCACACTTTCAAGGGCCGCATGAATAGAGCCGGATGCGTTAAAGACCGGGATAATGACGCTGATATCATCCATCGATAAAGTCTTCCAGCGCCATATCCGGCGGCGTTGCAGATAACGGCATTTCCGTAAACATTCGAACGGATATTTCCAGCATCATCAGACTATAGATACGAAAACTGTTTTTATGGGGATCCGACAATAACCGGTCAATTCCGGTTTTCGTCCACCAGCCGCGTTCGAGGGTTTTGGGCTGGCACAGCAACCGTCTGGCCTGTGCACCAAGTCCCGATTGCATCCACGCCGCAACGGGGGATGCAAAACCCTGTTTCGGGGCGTTGAGAATATCCGTTGGCAAATAGGGCCGGGCCAGTTTTTTCAAAAGGCCCTTGGCGGTTTGATCCGGGGTGCGGTGATCGGGGGCAACGGCAAGGGCGGCTTCGATCAGGCGGTGATCCAGAAACGGAACCCGGCCTTCGACGCTGGCCGCCATGGTGCTGCGGTCCAGCAACAACAACAGGTCTTCGGGCAGATAATTTTCCAGATCGGCGATTAGCGCCCCCGTTTGCGCGTCCCCTTGAAAGGCGTCAAAGGATGTTACCGGCCCCGGTGTGGACAAAGACAGCGGACACTGCATCTGTTTTAAAACCGGGTCCGGGAAATAGGTGGTGTGATCAAAAAGATAGGCGCCGCGGTGTTGGTCAAATTTTTCCGCTCGCGCCAACTGCCACGCCCGCATGGGGGACAGGGTTTTGATAATGGGTTCCAGCACGCCGCCCCGTAAAAAGGACGGCAACTTGGTATACCGGGCCTCGAAAGGCCGTTTGAAATAGCGGCCATATCCGGCAAACAGTTCATCCCCGCCGGTGCCGTTCAGGGCGACGCGCAAATCCTTGCCCAAAGCCTGTTCAATCATGAAATTGGGCAACAGGGCCGCATCATTCATCGGTTCTTCCATGTGCCATGCCATATTCACGGCCTGCTGGGATAACCCGGTTGCGGGCAGATCAAGCACATGGTGGCGGGTGCCATATCGTTCGGCGACCTGTAGTGCCAACGGACTTTCGTCATATGTTGCGCCTTCAAAACGAACCGTATAGGTCTCAAGCGGGCGGTCGATTTGTCCCGCCGCCAAGGCCACCAGCAAGCCGCTGTCAATGCCGCCTGATAACAGCACCCCTAACGGCACATCGCTACGAAGGCGTAAACGCAGACTGTCTTTTAGCAGTTCCAGCAAACGGTTTTCACGGTCTTCCGGGGTTGCATCCGTTTGTGTTGATGGCCTCGGTCGCCAGTAACGTTTAAGGGTGATTTGCCCCTCGGCATCCATTTTAAGCATGTGGCCGGGCGGAAGTTTATGGATGCCGCCAAACAATGTTTTCGGCGCGGGCACGTAGCCGTGGGCCAGATAGCTGGCAACGGCGGTTTCATCAACGGTGCATTCAACCTGTTTTGAAGTCAGCAATGATTTTATTTCGGATGCGAAAATAAGGCCGCCCTTTGCGGTTTTGGCCCAGTACAGCGGCTTGATACCGATACGGTCACGGACAAGGGTCAATTGATGTTGACGCGCGTCGTAAACCGCCAATGCGAACATACCGTTTAAATGATGGACAAAATCGTCGCCGAAATTTGCGATCAAGGGCAGGATTACTTCCATATCGCCTTTGGTTTGATAGGGATAGTCTTTAACGGCTTCGGTTTGGCGCAGTTCCCGGTAATTGTAAATCTCACCATTACCCAACAGGACAATGCTTTTATCCGGGCTCAACAACGGCTGATCACTGAGTTCCGGGTCAATGATGGATAATCTGCGGAATCCGGCATGATAGCGCCGATCATCGCTGACATGGCGGCCATCGCCGTCGGGGCCGCGGTGGCGGATTACGTCCAAAACCGGGTCCATATCAAAATCTACGGGTTCCCGGTTTTTAGGAATAAACATTCCGGCCAGACCACACATTATGTCAAACGCTCCAAAGTGATGTCGCCGGCATAGGGAAGGCGGCTGTGGTCAAAACGTTCAATAGCGGTCACTTCTTCGCCAACCCCGTATGCCGTCCACCGGGTGATGGGTCGGGTGTGAAATGGGCCCGCCGATGAAAGTCGGAAACGGAAAGTGTCATGGCTTAAAATCAATCCGTTTTCATCGGGAGTAACGATCAAGGGCGTGACAAGCCTGCGGCGGATATGGTGGCGGCCGCGTCCTTGTACGCTGTCGATTAAGCGCAAAGTATTGCCTTTAAATTCCCATCTGCGGTGCACATGACCCACGCCGGGCAGGCGGGAATAGCCGCCAAAGTCAAGCTGAACACTGTTTTCATCAACTTCAAAGTGCGGTGGCGGACCACAACAGGCGCGTCTGAAATCATCGCTATAATAGGGTTTATTGGCGGGATAGGGGTCCTGATCATCAATGACAAGGCTGTTGTGAACGTGTGCCGAGCGGTAAAGGGCGGCGTCTCCGGTTTCCCCATAGGCCCCGCGTCCGGGGTCAATAAAAACAGGAACGTTGCCGAAATGAAGTTGAAAGCTGCCCATGTCCTGATGACCATGGCCGGGCATATGAGACCAACCCATTGGCGCTACATGCCAGATACCGTGCCAATTGCCAAATTGGTGGCTATGCCAGCCGCTATCCGAAATCTGTTGCCGATATGTAACCGCCGTGGTTTTCATGTTTTGAAAAAGCTGTTGTTCTGCCGCGGTCAATAATGCGCCCCAGCCACAATCATGGGGCACGCCGGGCAACAGACAAAACAGGAAATCCGGCGGACAATCGGGGGATATATCACCGATCAGTGGAAACCCGCCCGGTAAATCCAGTTGCGCCGCGGCCCCAAGGCCACAAAGGGCGATGTCCGTCAGGTTGGTGGCTAAAGGGTGATGATGAAGCTTGGCTTCCATGGCACATTCAATATAGTTCCGGGTCAGCAACAAATGATAATGGCTGGAGCCTTCGCGCAACATGCCGGTGTATTCAAAAATGCGCCCGGCTTCATGGGACAAAATCAACGCACCCAGACTTGCGGCTTTGGGCAAACCCAGTTTCAGGCCCAGCAAAAACAGTCCGCGGCCATTATTGGCGAGATGGTTGGAGGTGTGATGATCGCCAAAAAATTCAAGTTTTTCCGCAATCACCGGGGCGTGGCGGGCCAATACAAGGGCTGTGTCTTCAACCGGTTCGGGCCAGCCATGACGGTTAAAAAACCGTATCATATTGACCGCCCGCTCCGCCGCCGTATAAGGATGCCACGGCCAACCGCCATCGGAGGTGGCGTAATGTTCACACCAAACACGCCACAGGGCATAGACATTCTCAATATTGTCGTCATCTTTGGCATCCATAACGAGAGCGAAACGATGACAGGCGAGATGAATTTCAAGATCATCGCTGCGGGGCGCAAAAACAGAATGAAGCTGTCCCGGTTCGGCATTGATCACCTGACCAGGCACTGACAGGGTGAAGGCTTTGCCGTGATGTTGCCGAGCACGGGTCTGGGCCGTTTCCGGGATTGCAGGGGTTTCACATGAAAGCGGCAACAAACCGGTCAGATAATCAGGCTGATGCGCTTTGAATACAGGCTCGCCCGGCCATTTTCCAAGCATGCGTCCGATCAGCCAGCGCCGGAGCTGGGGATCTTGGGCTATTTGCCGGCTTTTGTGGAGAATGCGGGAAATCATGGATTTATGCATAAAAATCGTTGGCTAGCGGGGTTTGGGTGCGTATAGAAAGGGGAGAAACCCTCATTGAACAAGAAAACAAGCGAATATACAGATGAATACAGGTTCCGAGAAACAGGATATTCAAAAATTCTGGCGATCTTTATACGACAGTTTATACGAAGATGTGGATAAATCCTTAACCCGGGATCAATTGTTGAAAAGCCTTGGTGAACTGGAAGACATGTTCCGTCTGCGTCGCCATTTGGCGGCGGTGGAAATGCCGCTTTCAGAGTTGAAGGGTAAAAAAGTTCTGGAAATCGGACCCGGTGCCGGTGGTCATTCGGCCCTGTTTGCCCATCACGGCGCCCATGTCACCAGCGTTGATATCACATTTCAGCGCGCCCGTTCCACATCGGCAAAATTTGAATTGATGGCGGAAAAGGCGGATCATTGTGCGGCCCTTCAGGGTGATGCAGAAAATCTGCCGTTTTTGGAAGAAACCTTTGACATTGTTTATTCAAACGGCGTCCTGCATCACACGTCCGATACGGAAGCGGCCATTGATGAAGTGTTCCGTGTGCTCAAACCCGGTGGCCGTGCGGCGATCATGCTTTATTGCAAAAGCTCGTGGCATTACTGGCTGAATATGTTTCTGTGTGTCGGCGTTTTGCAGGGCAAGGCGTGGGGTGATAAAAACTGGCTTGGCAAAGCCACCGAATGGGGCGGAAAAAACCGGCAAACCGTCGCCAATCCGATCACCCGCTGTTATACGGCGTCCGGCATTCGCAAATTATTCCGCCGTTTCAGCGATGTGGGTTTGCGCAAAGGCGAATTTCATTTTTATCTGATCCCGAAACTGGGACGCTTTTACCGTCGCTATCAATTAAAACGCTATGGCACCCATCCGGGTGGGATTCTGGTTTACGGCGCGCCGTGGCCGCGGCAATCAAAACTGGAAACGAAACTGGGCGAAATCATGGGATTTGCATGGTTTATCGGCGCCCGGAAACCGGCAAAATAAATTTATTTGGGGAACGTGCCCGGCTCCGGGATACGGTTGTTTTCGAGCCCGTCTATGGCCGCCCGGCCCATGGCAAGGATGGCCTCATCGGTGCTGCCGCCAATGTGCGGTGTGACCAGAAAACGGGGATGATGGATTAAATCCATATCTTCGGGCGGTTCGCTTGAAAACACATCAAACGCCGCCGCGGCCAGATGCCCGGATTGAAGGGCGGCTTTCAGGGCCGTTTCATCGACCAGCCCGCCACGGGCGGCATTGATTAAAAAGCTCCCGGCTTTCATTTGGTTAAGCTGTTGTTCCCTGATAATCAGGCGGGTGCTGTCATCAAGCGGCAAATGCAGGGTAACGATATCCGATGTCTGCAACAGGTCATCCAGGCCGGTTTGCCGGAACCCGTGGTGATTACAAAAATCATTAAAATCCAGAATATCATGGGCCAGTACGGTACATCCGAAAGCCTTTAAAATCAGGGCCAGATCTTTACCCACATGACCAAAACCGACAATGCCGACGGTTTTATGGGATAATTGACGGCCTTTGATTTGTTGCCACTGGCCTGATTTAACATCCCTGTCAAGAACCGGAATGTGGCGCAGCATATTGATGGCGCAGGCGACGACCAATTCGCTAACGGAACGTTTATTGGTGCCCCCGGTCCAGCCAAGGCTGACACCGGATTGTTGCATGGCCCTTAGATCAATCATGTCATAGCCGACACCGTATTTTGAAACGACTTTTAAATCCGGCAAGGCGGCAAAAAAGTCGCTGTCCAGTTTTTCCAGTGCCGTGATGGCATGGCTATGGCCATGAACAAAATCAATCAGGTCCTGATCTTTGAGGCTGATACCCTGATCATTGAAGGTGACGTCCTCATAGCGTGCCAACAGTTCATCGCGCAAAACCGGATGGCGGGAAAACGAGCGCGACGCCACACAGACTTTCATGACGGAACCCGGTGTTTGTTTCGAATGCGGTTCAATGCCGGGACAAGGTCGGTAAAATCATCAATCAGCGCCGTTGCGCCCAGCGTGTCATAAGCCTGATGACAATAGCCGTATGTGACACAAACAGACGGAAGGCGGGCATTTTGGGCGGCCTTGATATCGGTTTCGCTGTCGCCGACAAACACCGATGCGGCTTCATCAACACCCAGATCATCAAGACAAAGCCGGACATGACGGGCGTCCGGTTTTTTATGGGGAACACTGTCGCCACAGCGAATGCTGGAAAAATAATCCGATAAATCAAAGGCTTCGAGCACGGGATGGGTGGTCGCGGCGGGTTTGTTGGTGCAAATGGCCATCTTGATGCCGGCCTTTTTAAACACATCAAGGGTATCTGTAACACCGTCATAAAGCCGGGAAAGTGTGGCGGGATTGATTTTGTAACGATCCAGAAACATTTGCAGTATAGCGTCTGCTTGATGGTCCGACAAAGGTAAGCCTGTGCGTTCCATGGCTCCGACAATCAATGGCCTGGCGCCAAGGCCGACCAGATCACGGGTATCGGTTTGACTTATTTGCCCGCTCCCAAATTGTTTCAGGGCGAAATTGACCGACGCCGTCACATCGGGGATGCTGTCCACCAGCGTACCGTCGAGATCGAAAATAACGGCGTCAAAGGGGATCATTTGTATTGTTGCCAAAGTTGATCATCTTTCATGGCCGCCTCGGCGCGGGCGACGTCTTCAAAACTGTCAACCGAGACATAGGGCCTTGACGGCGCCGGGGCAATGCGTTGGCGGAATCCATTGTCCATAATGCGGTTGCTGTCGCACGATTCGGATTTTTCCAGCGGTGATTCGGGCGTTTCCGTAAACCAATTCAGCAAATGCCAGCGAAAGGCAAAGATGCCGCCGACCCGTTTGGCGCCGATGTCGGCGGAGAAGGTTTTGCAATAGGGGATTGGGCTTCTCGATGTGTAAAGCACGTCACCTTTGATATCGTGAACCAGCTTGACGATATCCGGGTTTAAAAATGTGGCTTCATCAATGATGGGCACCGAAAGCATGGTGCCGTTAACGGTATCATCATCCTGAAATGGCTTGAGTACGGCTTCGATCATGTCCGGGCCCAGCAACGGCTCGTCCCCTTGAACACAGATGACGATATCGCTGTCTTCGACCTCGGTGCCGCATTTTTCCGCCGCTTCGGCAACCCGGTCAAGGGCGCGCGTGTGGGTATCTGCCGTCATGATGACGGGATAGTTCTTGCTTTCGCAAAAGGTCCTGATTTCATCGTCACAGGTGGCGACGGCGAGCACATCCCAGTTATTAAAAAATCTTGCCCGTTCGAAACAGTGTTCCAGCATGGCGCGGCCCAGAATGGGATACAATGGCTTGCCGGGAAAGCGGCTGGCGGCCATTCTGGCAGGGATAATTCCAATGGTTTTCATGGGTTTACAAGCCCTTGTTGTCTCATGGCTTTAGTAATGGCCCGGGCCGCGATGCGGTGACCAAGCGGTTTCCAGTGCCCGTCATGGGCAAAATGGGTTGCTTCGTATCCGGCTTTTTCAAACCCGGGATAGGGATCAACCGCCGGGATGCCAACGCTTTCCAGTTTGTCACGGATGGCAAGGCGCAGTTTTTTGTAAAGGGCATCATTGTTTTTAAGTTCAAACCGCCCGGGTGCGATCAGAACGATAAACGGCGTGCTAGCTGGCAACATGGATTGAAAGCGCTTGATTTCCCGAACCGTAGCGTCGACGGATTTATCAAATTGTTGCTTGCCCTGTAACGGGTTCTTGTAGGTCAGTGTCGGCTTGATAATATTCAGCGATGTTAAAATATTGCGGATAATGTCAACCCGCTTCAAGGACACGGCGATAAAATTATAAATCGCCGTGTGGGCGGTGAGAAAACGTTTGATTTCGAGCCAGCCATTGGCGCGGCCCTGTTGCTGATAGCCCTCGTCAAACTGTTTTTTATGACGAACGGCCAACTGTTTGCAGTCATAATCGGCAATATCGTTTTCAAGGATCAGGCCCATGACAACGGCTTTGGGCCGAACGGTATTGGGCATCCGCGCCAGCAAGGATTGATAGCCACAGACATCAGTGCCGGGGCTGGCAATGTTGTAGGTCGGCTGCCCCAGTTCACCTGCCAGCAAATTGGAATAGCGTTCATTTTCTTCAACGCCCCAGCCAAAAGTCATGCTGTCGCCGACGACCCAGATGCGGCCATTCGATTTATCCACGGCCTCGTTATCGCGCAGACCGAAATCATTGATGCGGATTTTAACCCGGAAATCGCCGTTGTTCTGGGCGAAATAGCCATCAAAACCGGCAATCCCGGTGGCCACCCGGGTATAGTTGGGCACGTACTCGGCGGTCATGAACCAGCCGCTGTAAAAATCCCGCCAGTCGGGCATGGCAATGCGCAGAACAATTTCCGAAAGCCCCAGCAACAATACAAGGCCAACCCCAAGGGCGATCAGACGGCCTTTCAGGCTCGGCGTTGGTGTATTATTGTCCGCTGTGGTCATGTGGGGTTTTTCTTTCTTCCGATGACGTCGAACAAGGCCCCTTCGCGGGCGATGGAGCCCAGCCACGACATTTGCGTGACGATGCGTTGATAGGATGATCCGGGATCGGTTTTATCAAACAGATTATCCGTGTCTTCGCCCGTTGAGCCAAGGATGGCTGGCGAGCAATTCAGATATTCGAGATCGTTTTCATCAAACCAGTCCATGACTTCGTCAATGGAATGCCACGTTTCATGGGGATTGTAATACTGATCCTTGATCCAGATGTCGGCCTTGCGGGCATCCTGAATGCGGTTGCGGACGACAAAATCAATTTTTGGTCCCAATACCCCGATGGCTTTTGATCTGAGCCACGTCGGGATGCGGGCATAACTGTTATAAAGCCCGACCATGACAATGCCGCCCGGCTTGGCTTTCTTGACGATATGAGAAAATGCCCGCCGCGCATCAAAGGTATGATGCAGCACGCCGTGGGATATAACCACATCAAAGCTGTTATCCTTGATGGCCAGATCGAAAATATTCATTTGCGCAAAGGAGCCGCGTTCAAGACCGTTACGGATTTTGTGTTCGACGGCCAGATTCAAACTATCCAGCGACATATTAATGCCCAGGGTATGGTTGTTGTTAAGCTGTAAAAACTGTGTCAGCTGCCCGGTGCCACAGCCGCATTCAAGTACGGTTTTGTTGAAACCGATGGCTTCCAGCAGATTGGCGGAAAACGCATTGTGGCTGCCTTTGTTGACCAGTTCGCCGAATTCTTCGAGGCCTTCGTAGCTGGGAAACGGGTTTTCTTCGTAAAAGGATTTAACCCGCTTGGTGACGTCTTCGCCTTCACCTTCAAGCGGCACGTAAAGCGACGGGATGCCATTGATAAAATCATAAGTCTTGCCCGATTGCGTGCCGACAAGTCTGTCTTTTTCCAGCTGCAATGACGAATGATCATCGCCGCCGGGTTCCTTCAGGCATTCAAGAATGCGTTTTGAAAACATCGCAGTGGGGCGGGATTTAAGGCGGGGGCCGTTCATTGCTGGTCCTTCCTTAAGACAAAATCACCCATAACCAGCATATCCATTTCCGTCGCCATGAAACAGCGGTAGGCGTCTTCGGGTGTGCACACAACCGGCTCGTCACGGACGTTGAAACTGGTGTTGATCAAAACGCCGCGTCCGGTTTTGGCCTTGAACGTTTCCAGCAACGCTTTGAAACGGGGGTTGGTGACGCCGTCAACCGTTTGCACACGGGCCGAATAATCAACGTGGGTGACGGCCGGGATGTCGCTGCGGATTTCATTGAGCTTGGCAAGGCCCTGAAGATTGTTGTCTTTGTTTTCAAGGCGGCGGCTTTCAAGTACCGGTGCCACCAGCAACATGTAAGGGCTGTCGCCATCGAGATCGAAATACTCTTTCGTATCCTCTTTCAGAACCGCCGGGGCAAAGGGCCGGAAACCTTCACGGTACTTGATTTTAAGGTTGAGCACTTTTTGCATGGAGCTTGATGCCGCATCACCCAGTATGGACCGGTTGCCAAGGGCGCGCGGTCCGAATTCCATAGCCCCCTGAAACCAGCCGACCACTTGTTCTGCGGCAAGGGCGGTGGCGGCGATATCAAACAGTTTCGTTTCATCAGCGATATGTTCAAATTTGGCGTCGTGATGGTTTAATGTTTCCCGTATGGCCTGATTATCAAATTCAGGGCCTAAATAGCTGCCTCTCATACTGTCGCCGGATTTTGGCAGGGCCGGAATGCGCGTGCCGTCCCCCATTTCGTTGGCAACGGCCAACGCCACGCCCAAGGCCGACCCGGCGTCTCCGGCGGCAGGCTGGATCCAGATATTCTCGAACGATGATTCCCGTAAAATGCGGCCATTGGCAACACAGTTAAGCGCCACCCCGCCTGCCAGACACAGATTTTTCTTGCCCGATTCGAGGTAAAGATTTTCCACCAGTTTGAGCACGATTTGTTCGGTAACGGCCTGAACGGAACGGGCAATATCCATATGTTTTTGCGTTAACGGTTGCTGGGGTTTACGCGGCGGACCAGCGAACAGGGTATCGAATTTGCGGTTGGTCATGGTCAAACCGGTACAGTAATTGAAATACTGTATATCCAGATGGTATGAGCCGTCATCATTGATGGTGATCAGGTTATCCAGAATGGTATCGACGTATTTGGGCTCGCCATAAGGGGCCAGTCCCATCACTTTGTATTCGCCGTCATTGACTTTAAATCCCAGATAATAGGTAAACGCCGAATACAGCATGCCGATGGAGTGGGGAAAGCGGATTTCCTTTGTCAACGTGACGCTGGCCCCTTCGCCGATGCCTGCGGATGTGGTCGCCCATTCGCCGACCCCGTCCATGACCAAAATGGCGGCGTCATCAAACGGTGACGGGTAATAGGCACTGGCCGCATGGGAATGATGGTGAAAACCGAATACGACCTGATCCGGCTTGACGGTGCCGAGATCCAGTTCATCAAGCCCTTCCATAATCAGCGTTTTTTGCAGGATCTTTTCTTTGACCCAGACCGGGATGGCTTTAAAGAACGATGTAAATCCGCTTGGTGCATAGGCCATATAGGTTTCAAGCAAACGGTCAAAGGTCAGCAGCGGTTTGTCGTAAAAGGCCACATAATCGACTTGATCCAGCGTCACGCCTGCTTTTTCAAGGCAAAACCGGGCGGCGTCTGCGGGAAATGTGGCATCGTTTTTTTTGCGGGAAAAGCGTTCCTGCTGGGCGGCGGCGACAATGACGCCATCGACCACAATGGCGGCGGCGCTGTCGTGATAAAATGCGGAAAGACCCAGAACAATCACAGAGTATCGACCCTAGAAAATAGCGTAGATAAAAGGCGCGATGGCCGTTGATTGCGCGGCAATCAACAAACCACCCAGAGCAACAAGACCAATGATGATCGGGGCCATCCAGAATTTACGGTAAACCCGCATGAATTTAAAAAGTTGTCCAAGGACGGAAAGCATTGCGATAAAAATCCTGCGTGATTAAAACATGTCGCTGAGTGTGTCTTTGCTGAGTTGGCGTTTCACCGGCTGCCAGAACGTCAGAGTGTCTGGATTGTTGTTCCGGGTCATGGGGTCGCGACTGAACAGTTTCAAAATAAAACCGAACGGCGTTAAAATGCCAAAGAAAAACAATCCCAGTACGATGCGGTTGCTGACACCGGATAAACGGTGGGCAAAACCCATCCAGATACGGTTCAAAGGCATTAACAGAGTGGGCCTGATCAGGGCAACCAGCAAAAAAGCCGCCGCCACATAGGCCGCCCAGTCGAGCCGTTTGTCAAACACAAACCAGCCGACGACAAAAATTACGGCAAAAACGCCTGTAAACATCAATCCAAATGCGCGATCCGATTGGCGAACCATGGTTATCCAGCTTTAGCCATTAAAAAAAGAAGTTATACACCGGATGCCCCGTCACTCAAGCCCCATTCCGCTTTCCACTCAGGATCGGCGCAATAAATTTTATAAACCAGTTGCATGGTTTTAAGGGCTTCCATGGATGATCCATTGACAATCGGCTTGTTTTCAAGGACGGCTTCGGCGAATTCCCTGATTTCATCAGACCATGACGGGTCCCGGTTATAACGGATGGTTTCTTCTCGCGGGTCACCCATATCGCCAATTTCATCATCCCGGATACGGGTGACGGTAAGGGTTTCGGCGCCGTAACTTTTTGATCCGGACAGGATCCCGCTTAATGTGACGGCACCTTTTTGCAGGGTGACTTCAAGCTGAAAACGGTGACGCCACTGGGTGGCGGACGAATGCAGCATGGCAACAACGCCGGAAGCCGTGCGCATCAAGGCATAGGCGTTGTCTTCAACATCGTGGCCCCAGTGGGTGTTGGATATGAAGCTGTGAACCTGTTCGAAGTCGCCGGCAAACAAACGGATCAAATCAACCATGTGAATGCCCTGGTCCAGCAATACACCGCCGCCTGACAATGCGCGTTTGGTGCGCCACGAATCCTGACCAAAGGTAATCAGCTGTGATTTTCCGTAAAGACCACGAACATTGATGATCGCGCCCAGTTCGCCGGTGCGGACGATTTTCAGGGCATCCTTGACGCTGTCGTGGTAGCGGTGGTTAAAACCGTATTTCAGTTTAAGTCCCGGATGACGGGCTTCGGCTTCGATGACGGCTTCGATGTCGCGGACATCCCGGCCCGGCGGTTTTTCGCAAAACACATGCAAATTTTTTTCGAGCCCGGCGATGGTGACCGGGGCGGCAATGTCGTTGCTCATGCACACCAGCAACACATCAAGGTCCGTGTTAAGCAGGTCCTGATAGGTCTGATAATATCTGACGCCGTCTTCGAAAACGCCGTCCCCCGCCAGTGTTCGGTCACAAACGGCAACCACGGCCATGTCATTCCGTTTGTCAATGACCTGACGGCGGCGTTTGCCGACAACACCGTACCCGGCAATGCCGACTTTCAGGGGCGCGTTCATATCTGCGGTGTCCTGTAAAGATTTGAAATGGCGTCGTTTGTGCGGCCAAGGCGGTTGGATTGAACGTTGCCGTCAACGTCTGTCCAGTCCTTTTGTTCGTCAGAGCGGTAAAAAGCGTTCAGCAATTTCAGGGTTTGCAGACAATCATCTGCAGTGACCGGATAGTCTTTGACGCCGTTAAAGTCATCAACAATATCCTGATACATTTTGCCGTGGCCAAAACCGTAAACGGCGCCGTGGCCTTTAACCTGTGCGAAATCTTCGCTGTTTTCGGTGCAGGCGTCGGGATCGGGGGTAAAAATCTGTAATTCATTGACGGCGATACCGCCGATTTGCGCCAGTCCTTTGCTGCCTACGATGGAAAGAGAGGCTTCGAAATCATCGGGCCGGGCGGCAGTGGTGGCTTCCAGAACGCCGACGGCACCGTTTTTATATGTGAACGTGGCCACGGCTGTGTCTTCCACTTCGATATCGGCACCGAGGGTCGTCATGGTGGCGTTGACGGCCCTAACTTCGCCGCCCAGATGACGCATCAAATCGACGTGGTGGATGCTCTGATTGGTCAAAGCCCCGCCATCATGGGAAAACGTCCCCCGCCACGGCGCCATATCGTAATACCGTTGCGGTCGGCACCAGCGCACACGTACGGAAACAATGCGGATCTCGCCCAGTTCGCCGTTTTTAATGGCCTCGCGCACCCGGGATACGGCTTTGTTGTACCGGTTCTGAAACACCGGAAACATTTTTTTGTCGTGGGTGCGGGCGATTTTACAGGCTTCGGTTAATTGCCCGGGCTGCATGAAGGTGGGTTTTTCAACAATCACATGTTTGCCGTATTCGCGGATGATTTCTGTGGCGTGTTCAAAGTGCATGCCCGACGGGGTGATGACGGCAGCCAGGTCAATTTCCGGGTGCTGATCAAACATTTCCCGGTAATTGGTGTAGGCCGGGACATTGAATTGCTGTCCCCAGTCGTTGGCTTTTTCCAGTTCCAGATCACAGACGGCGGTTAAATTGATGCCGTCAATCTGTTGGATGGAGCGGCAATGGTGTCCGGCAATACGGCCACAGCCGATCAAAGCAACGTGTAAAGTCATGAGAAATCATTCAATATGAAAGTGGTGAACCATGACCCAGAAGCGGGGCCAGCATATCCGGGGTCATGCGTTCCGGTGTGGGTGTGAAATAATCTTCAGGGTTTTTGCCCCAGTGATTGGCGGTGCCGGTGACAAAGGTTTTTTCATCATCCTGTGTGCCGCTCAGGAAGTTTTCGGAATAAATGTCCGAATATTTTTTTCTTAAAGCAAGGGCTTCGTCGTCTGTGCCCTCGGCCCGGCGAAGGGCATCCCATTCACTTTTCGGGAAATAACAATAAAGCGGCAGAACAGCTAAAAGGCCATCAATTTCATCGGCGTTCAAATAAGGCGGCGGCATTTCAAGCAGGGATTTGGAGGTATTGTGACGGGTGACCGTATCCGCATTCAGCCAGCCATTGTCAACGGCGACTTTGCGCAAAGTGGTACCGCGGTAGGGCGTAAAAATAAATGATGTCAGCGAATCGTAGCCTTGGATAGCGCGGGCCAGTTCCACGGTATCCATGACCAGATCACGGGTTTCTCCGGGCAGGCCAATGATTAAATTCAAACTGAATGCAATGCCGCTGTCAGCTATCCATTTAAAGCGTTTGATGATTTCCTGATTGGTTATTTTCCGCCTTAGAACTTTATTGCGGTATTGTTCATTCCCGGCTTCAATCCCAAACGCCATGCGGTAACAATTAACGTCTTTAAGACGGGCGAGGATTTCAGGGTCACAATTTTCAGCCCGGGTGTTGAAATAAAACGGTAATTTGAATTCTTCGTACATGTCACAGAAATCAAAAATTTCCTTGCGCGGGCGGGCCAGAAAACTGTCATCGACAAAGAAAAAGAAATCCGGCTGAAATCTATCCATATAGTGCCGAAGCTCGTCCCTGAGGACCGTTATGGTTTTTCGGCGCATGAAATTGCCAAGTCCGTTTTCTGTGGAAAATGTCCGCTGGCTGGGCGAATTACAGTAGGTGCAGGAATAAGGGCAACCACGGTAGCTTTCGACAGGGATCATTTTAAAAACACGGCCGCCCATGGGCCGCATGAACCGGGATTGGTCAAACAGTGAAAAATCAGCCAGCGTATCATTGATATTGACCAGTGATGCTATGGGGTTGCGTTTGATGGTACCGTCCGGCTGTTTCGCCCAGACCCCGGAAAGTGTTGCTGTGTCCGATCCGGTGCGTATGGCTTCACAGACATCAACGATTGTTTTTTCGCCTTCTCCAGGGCCTATCAGATTGACTTCCGGGGCGGCAATGGCCTTTTCCGGGGCCATGGTCGGAAACACGCCGCCCAGCAAATGCGGGATATGTAAATCTTCTACGGCGCGCAACATGGCGCGGGTTTGCAGGAATGTGTCTTCGACAACGGAAAACAACATGATGTCAGGGTTGAAGTCCTGAACTTTTTTTCTGAAATCCGCCATCATGTCGGATTTGACGGTGACGCCGAGATCATCTTTGACGCTGAATTTTCGGACATTTAACAAATTCACCCGGTTTTCAGAATAATTGATCTGGGTTTCCGAATAATTGGTTTCGGACGTATCGTAATGGGTGGTTTCAAAAAGATCGACCTGATAACCTTGATCTTTGATAATCCGGGTGAAAAGCGCTATGGCAATGGATGGCACCAGCATCAACGGCAGATTGGGATAAACAATCAGCACTTTGAAATCCTTACTGGATTTAATCCCTGCTGTGTGTCCGGACGGGTTCGAATTGGCCATAGGCTGGATTCCAAAAGGTTGAGACGCGGTATTTTGTGATGGTTTTATTGTATGGAACTGTATTTGGCAACGAAGATCGGGATATTCAAGACCGTTACATCACAGGTTAAGCCAAAAGCTTAAATCCGGTTTGCTAAACAGATCGTTCCAACGGATTAAGTCAGGTTGGGACGACGTTTTTATGATTTTGCCAATGTCGTTGATCCCGGCGGAAGGAACGGAAACGCTATCCGGGTAAATATTGATCGAAAACCGGTCATCCAGTTGCAAACGGTAAGCCGGGATGCCGGACAATGTGGCTTCCAGTCCCGATGTGCCGGTTGTGAACAACATGGCGCGCAGGGCCGGTTGTTGATAAAGCCCTTGGGTTGTCCGCCTCAATAACCCTTGCGATTTGAAATCCAGCGGATACATGGGATGTTCCTTGACCAAAACCGGAATATCCTGTTCCGCAAGCATTTCAGCGCATTTTAATTGCTGCCGGGCAATAGAGAGCTGTCCTGAAAGCGGGACAAAAATCGGGCCGTTTTTATCATAGGGACAAGGCGGGTGTTCTGTAATGCGCCATGATCCGCCGATTTTTACCCTGCTTTCATCGTGGCCCCAGTTGATCAATTCGGCTTGATAGGCCGGGCCATTGGCGATGATCACATCGGGCAGGCTTTGTTCCGGATCGGGATTGCCATAAACCGCGTAATTGATCTGATGGCGGCCTATGGCGGTGTGTTGGTAGCCTGCCGTGCGGATGCCCGATTTTTTGCCGGCCCGGCATAAATCCCGTTCCCAGGCGAAATTTTCCCAGGGCCAGAAAATAACGCGCGGATTGGCCTGTTTCAGAAACCGTCGTTGACAAAGAATTTGCCAGCGTACCATGGCCGGGCCGCCGCCACTGTTTTCGTATCTGGCGGCCCGTTTGATGATCCAGCCAAAATCGCCGTGTGTTAATTTTTTTCCGGGTCGCCAGTATTCAAAAACCACCCTGATGGCATCCATGACGCTTCCCCATGCGTGCAGGGAAAAAGTACGGTCGTGCCGACACAGTTCCAAAGCCCTGTTTTTCAGGCAATCCACGTGGACAAGTCGTTGCAGGTCGGGTGCCTGATCGAGCAAATTACCAAAATAGGCATCCTTGCCGGTTTCATCGCTTTCCGGATGGCCATAGACCAGCATCACCGGGGCCTGTTTCGGGAATATGCGGCGTTGTTTTTTAAATGTTTGCTGTGCCAGAAGGATGCGCCCCATCACCATAAACCGCGCCATAAACCCGCGGCAGACCATTTTTATTGTTTTTAAAAATAACCCGGGCGGTTTTCCGGATTTAACGTGGTCGAATGCGGACAAATGGCGAAACATCCACGGGTCGTCACAGACCACAAGCACGGTTTCGCGGCTGTTTTTTAAGTCACCAACCAGTTTGGACCACGCCAGCATCAAGCCAAAGTCCGATCCATATACCCCGCCCGTTGGTGCGTGACAGGTTTCAGCCGTTTTTTCCATGGCCATGGCTTTGCCAAGTTGCCACCATTGTTGGCGACTGTCTTCATAGGCGGTTTCCAGTCGTTCTGCCAGACGGGGGAGCTTTTTCCCCGTATCCGGATTAACCGCCGTCCCGGTCACCGACAGCCAATATGTATAGCTTTGCGGGTCCGGCAGATTTTCACTGTCCACAAGCCATACTTTTTCCAAGGGGTTATCGTTGGATTTGCAATTCATGGCGTTTGTGGCATAGTCCGCGGGTTTTCAAAATAAAGGATTACAGATGACATTTATCGAACAAGTTCTGGGTGCTATTCGTGATGCGGAACAGGATGGCTTGCTGGATGACAGCGCAGGTGACGTGCTTGATGGTTTGTCAGGTGCCAAATCCGTTGGCCTGTTACAGCGTCTGGTTAATCTTACCCAACACCAACCGGATAGTTGTTATCTGGAAATCGGTGTGTTTCAGGGCTTGACGTTGTTGTCGGTCGCCAACGCGTTTCCGGGTGTTCCGTGTTTCGGTATTGATAATTTTTCCATTCTTGATCCGGACGGAAAAAATCTGGGCATTGTTGAACAGCGGACAAAAAAATTACAGGCGGAAAATGCCAAACTGATCAATCTGGACTTTGAAAAAGCCTTGCTGCAGCTCGAAGATTATATCGGGTCCAAAAAAGTATCGGTGTTTCTCATTGATGGCGCCCATGATTACCGCAGCCAATTGATGTGTCTGTTGTTGGGCCGTAAATATCTAAGTCATGCATCGGTGATTTTAATCGATGACGCCAATTATAAATTTGTCCGTCAGTCAACGGCGGATTTTTTACTGTCCCATCCTGAATTCAAAATGGTGTTTGAAGCCTACAGCCCCATGCATCCGGCCAATATGCCTGCTGAAATGTTAGCCGAATGGGAACAGGGCTGGTTGAACGGTGTTAATATTCTGGTCCATGATCCAGATGATGAATTGCCAGTAATGTTGCCGCCGGTCGATGATGACCGCACCTTGTATGTCAATGAATGGCTGGTGCACCGCCATCAATTCGCCGAATTGGCACCGGAAGCGGTTTCCTTGGCGGCAAGCATTTGCAATGGTGACAACGCGGCTGAAAAAACTGCCCGGCAGCGCGTTTTGAAAAAATACCGGTCATTGCAAAATATAGTGTCTTTGCGTCATCCGGACCGCAATGTCTATAGCGAAAATCTGATGCCGAGCCGGTATAATAAACCGAAAAGTTAAAGCCAGTCGCCGCCGGTTAATGCCAGCATTTGCCCGGTGATAAACCCGGACCAGCCTGATAATAAATATACCATCAAGGCGGCGGCTTCTGCTGGATCACCGGCACGTTTCAGCGGGATCAGATTGATGCGTTTGTCCATATCCTGATCGGTTTTATTGTGCCAGCGTTCGTGAAATCCGGAACGGATACAGCCCAGCCTGATGCCATTCACCAGAATATTGTCGGGAGCCCCTTCGCGGGCGAGGCCTTCGACCATGCATTCGGTGCCGCGTTTGGCAATGGCATAGGGAAAGGATTGCGAACTGCCCCCGTGCAGGGCCGATTCGGTACCGTTTAAAATAATCCGCCCGCCCGTGCATTGATCCTGCATGATTTTCATGGCGGCGCGGGCGAGAAAAAACGGCTGGTTTAAATTCACGTCCATGTCCCGCAGCCAGTCCGTTTCAGGCATGTCTTTCCAGTGACCGGAAAAATGAATGCGTCCCGAAAGACAGACCAGCGCGTCGATGCCACCGGCTTTGGCGGCAAAATCATGAATGAGTTTTTCACAATCGGCAGCGCTTTCAAAGGGTTGCGTCAAATGGATGACGCTGGGGTCGGTGGACGGGTGACGCTGGCTGGCCCCGTGGGCACCGATGACCGCACTTGATCCTGACAGCAGCATATCAACCAGCGCCCGGCCCAGACCACCCGAAGCGCCGACCACTAAAATCCGCATGCCGTTCGGCACTTTTGGCAACCAGTCAGGCGGGGTAAACGGGCTCATAATGAATACGCCTTTTTCATCCTGTCGGCACTTGTTTTAATATCGTTCAGTGGGTTTTGTTCGTTGAGCATGCGTTGTTCAAGGGAAACATATCCTGGGTAATTTATTTGGTTCAGCATTTTTGCAAATCCACTGTGATCAACTTTTCCGCTTGAGCCTATAATACCGAGACCCGGTTCATTGGCATGAAAATGCACCAGTTGGTGTTGAACGGCCTGAAAAATGTCTAGGCTTGCTTCGCCATTTTCAACCAAGGCCTTGGCGTCGAGTTGAACCTTGAAAGCCGGGTGGTTGAATTGACTGACCAAATCAAGCGTTTCCTGCGCCGTGTTGAGGAAATCGGTATCGTTCGGCCCCAACGGCTCAAAACACAGACACGTTCCGTGACTTTCGATGCGTGGAAGTAATGCTTCCATGAATGCATGGGCCCGGGTGGTGGCGGTTTTGATATCCAAATCCCCGCGCCGCCTGCCGCCGCCGTAAATCAACGTATATCCGCCCAGGTCCCGGCATACAGCGGACAGATGGACCAGAAAATCCAGCGTTTGCTGGTGTTCATCCCCGGTTTTGAAAAGCCCCAGCTCGGGATGATCAAAAAACAATGAATGCAGGCCGACGACTTTTAACCCAGCGGCTTCGATCTGTTGGCGGTAGTTTTTAACCTGACGGGACGTAAGGCCGTGCCAAGTATCATGCCAAACCCGGCTTGGCGCCACCTCCAGACCGGTAAATCCCATCGGCGCCAATTCAGATAATTCATCACCGTGATCATGGGCGCTAAGACCAATGTTCGAGACCGCAAGTTTCATGGTCTAGCTTTTATCGTTTGTTAATAAAGGGCGTAAAGTTTTTGCTATTAAATCAGCGACGAGTTGATTTCCATACGAGGTTAAATGACCGCCGTATTTATCATTAATATATAGAGGTATGCTCGATTTATCTTGAAGAAAAGTTGGAGTTACATCAATAAATTGGGCAATAGTGTTCAGTTTTTTTGCTATAGGCGCGTAATATGAAGGTTTGTTTTTTGAAGAATATAAATCAAACATCTGAGGAATATAAACGATAATTGGAATACTGTTATCGCGACGAACGCTTTCAGAAAATTTTTTGCAAATAGCGGTAAGTAAATCCTGAGCAAAAGGTTGCTGGTATAATTGTGATGATATTTTTATATTACGCTTCATAATGTACGCGAAAGCATGACTTTTATTTGATGAAAATTTATCAATAATAGCTGCAAACAGTAAGCGAAGGTTATGGAATTTGTTTTTAAAAATTGAAATAACATAAGGAATACGAAGCAAGTCCTTATTAAATTTATTTTTATAGAACCAATCTTTATTGATAAGTTCGGGGAGTAAGTCTTTTATTCTATAAAAATCATCAGGTGTCTGAATTGGATTATCAAGAAAGTTTAGTTTATTATTCTCAAGTTGAAACCGGGGCTTGAAGCCAAAAGTATTTCCGTACTCACTGAAATGTTTCCATTGACTTAATATGCGGCTAATTGTTTCTGGTACGACTGCCATGATCACAACCGGAGCAGAAAAATTATTTTTTTTCCGTTCATACAACATAAGGGCTTGGTCTATACCATAATTACCAACCCCAAAATTTTGTACTTTTTGACCCAGATTGATAGATAATAAATAAGCCCAGGTTTCATCATCATTAACTTGTCTGGAAAAGGCATATGAGTCCCCAAACAAAAGAGCTCCAATTGGCAGGTTTTCTGTACCGGGACAATGACGCGCCCCATTTTCATCAATATGATATTTTGTGGGAATGCCGTTAAGGCCTACTTCATTGCCACATGTATTTGGCTTTCGGGCCCACCCTAATTCTTTATCCCAACCATGCTCAAGAAACCGTGATAGACCATTGGAATCAATTTCAGGATCTAAATCAGAAGGTGTTATGATCCATGGACAGTTTTTTTTAAGTAATCGGAAAGAAAATTGAAAAATTAACTCTACTAAAATTAATAAAAATAATAAAAATAATAAAAAATTGAAAGGGGTCATTGTAATTTTGGGAGTTTGGAAAGAATATAATTAACACAAGCATTAACGCCGGATGCTTGTTGTTCAGGTGAAATAATCAAGTCCGGGTTTACTGGTTTAGGGAATGGGATATCTATGCCAACGATATTAGGTTTTTTAATAAATGTTGCATTTTTATAAATATTTTTCGGATCTCTTTTTGCTACAATTTCGATGGGTATATCTAAAAACACCTCAAAATATGATGTAAAGGTATTTCTGTTCCATTCCTGCCATTCAGGAAAGATCGATAAAACGGATGCGATGACATTTATTCCTTGTTGGTCAAGTACTTTACAAAAATTTGAAATGCGTTCGGCATTTTTTTGCCGTCCTCCAATTGTGTGATCGGTGTCATTTTGAAAAATGGCTCTGAATTCATCTCCGTCAAGCCTAACCAAAGAAGGATTCTTTGATTTTAGTTCGGAATATAATGAATTTGCTATCGTTGTTTTACCCGAACCTGACAGGCCAATTAACCAGATAACCATTTATCACTCCTGTGCCGAATTTATAGGTATATTCATTTGCAAGGAAATTTCCAGGAGACGCCTTTTTGAAATTTCAGGAATTTGTTGAAGACGCTCAAGAA
>Ga0316207_10000676_pt1 | contig 50153 bp, 47 predicted proteins | sample 6weekpyrite_MG_FD_204943 | JGI IMG/M metagenome (GOLD analysis project Ga0316207, IMG submission 204943) | Microbial mat bacterial communities from mineral coupon in-situ incubated in ocean water Damariscotta River, Maine, United States -... | ecosystem: Environmental > Aquatic > Marine >...
CTTTACGCCATACTTTACGCCACACTTTACGTTGGGGCGGCTTTTTCCCGGCGACGGCTTACCGATGAACCCAGACCCAGGGATTCCCTGTATTTGGCCACGGTTCGCCGCGCAATATCAATGCCATCGGCCTTTAAAATGCCAACGATTTTATCATCGGAAAGAATTTTTTTCGCGTCTTCTGCGTCTATCAATTCCTTGATCCGGTATTTGACGGCTTCCGCCGACAGGGCATCACCGCCGTCGGTGGCGTTGATGGACGATGTGAAAAAGTATTTCAGTTCAAAAATACCGCGCGGCGTTGCCATATATTTGTTGGTTGTCACCCGGCTGACAGTGCTTTCATGCATTTCAATGGCATCGGCAATATCCCGCAATACCAACGGTTTGAGATGGCGAATACCCAGATTGAAAAAATCTTCCTGTTGACGCACAAGCTCCGTTGCCACCTTTAAAATCGTTGTCGCCCGCTGATGCAGGGATTTTACCAGCCAGCTGGCCGAATGGAATTGATCGTTGATATATTTTTTATCCTGTTTACTCTTGGCCGCCTGACTGACGGCAGCATGATACTGGTTGTTAACCAGAACTTTCGGCAAATTTTCCGTATTCAATTCGATATGCCAGCTTTTATCCGGCAACGGGCGCATGAATATATCCGGGGTAATGGTGTTGATCACATCGTGATCAAAGGCCAAAGCCGGTTTCGGATTCAATTCACGAATTTCAACGATCATTTGCTGGATATCTTCGCTGTCAACCCCGCAGACTTCAGCCAGGCCTGACAGATTTCTGTTCGCCAGCATGTCCAGGTTTTCAACAAATATTTCCATAGCCGGATCAAAACGGTCGCGGTCTTTCAACTGCAAAGCCAGACATTCCGACAGGGAGCGGGCAAAAATACCGGGCGGATCGAACTGTTGCAGTGTGTAAAACACCTGTTCGACCTGTTCCAAAGAACATCCCAGTTGCCCGGCAACCCGGTTTAAATCTTCGTTGTAATAGCCGGCTTCATCCAGTTGATCGATCAATTGAAGGGCAATCATCCGGTCCGTTGGATCGGATAACCCCAAAGCCAGTTGCCCGATTAAATGTTCACGCAATGTCGGCGTTTCGGAAACCGTTTGTTCCAGCCCCGGCCCATCATAACCGGCACCGCCCGTTTTTCCGGACGCAAACTGCGGCGTTGAAAACGTTTGATCGACAGAATTGACCGGTCCGGCATCCTGATTTTGCGAACCGCTTTCCGCACCATCCATCAGGCTGTCATTGGTATAGGTATTGTCCAGTTCCGCATCCAGTCCCTTTTCCGTCGGGATTTCATAGGAACCACTTGGATCATGATCAACCCCTTGTAAATCCGGGCTTGTCTGATCACCTTCCGGTTCTGGCAAAGGCGTTTCATCCCCCCCTTGCAACGGATCCTGATTTTGTCCTTCGTCCCGTTCAAGTATAGGGTTTTCGCTCAGTTCCGCTTCGACAAATTCGCCCAGTTCCTGATTGGACATCTGCAACAATTTGATCGCCTGTTGCAGTTGCGGCGTCATCACCAGCGTTTGCAGCTGTCTTTGTTCCAGGCGTGGCGTCAAAACCATTCCGGTCCCGTTCTTTCAAATGTTGTTTTATCAAACATTAAGGCTTGACCGTCTGGCCTGAAAAGGCTCAAAGACTGAAGCGGTCGCCAAGATAAACCCGGCGAACGTCGGCGTTGCCGACGATATCTTTCGGCGCGCCTTCCATCAGCATAATGCCGTCGTGCAAAATATACGCCCGGTCAATTACATCCAGCGTTTCACGGACATTATGGTCGGTAATCAACACCCCGATGCCACGGTCTTTCAAATGCGAGACCAGATCACGGATATCACCGACCGCAATCGGATCAATCCCGGCAAAAGGCTCATCAAGCAGAACAAAATGCGGGTTTGACGCCAGAGATCTTGCAATTTCAACCCGCCTGCGCTCCCCGCCCGACAACGCCAACGCCGATGTGCGGCGCAAATGGGTAATGGAAAATTCAGCCAGCAGGGCTTCAAGGATGGCTTCTCTTTTGTCCCGGGATTTTTCGATAACTTCGAGTACGGCACGGATATTGTTTTCCACCGACATGCCGCGGAAAATAGAGGCTTCCTGCGGCAAATAACCGATCCCCAGTCGCGCCCGCCGGTACATGGGCAAATCGGAGATATCGCGGCCATCCAGATAAATCGCACCGTGATCAGGCTGAATAAGACCGGTAATCATATAAAAACAGGTGGTTTTTCCGGCCCCGTTCGGTCCCAGCAAGCCCACGACTTCACCACGTTGCAGGGTCATGGAAACACCACGAACAACGGGCCTTTTTTTAAACCGCTTGCCGATATGTTCGACAACCAGACCCTGGTCACCCCGGTTTTCGGCAACCAGCACCGGCCCGGTTTCCCGGTGATCCCTGTTATTCTGTCCTGTGGAGTTATCGTTCATAAAATGTCCATTTGTTCATTCAGCTTTACGTTTCTTGTTCGGCACCAAAACACCTTTGACCCGTTTTCTCGGGCAATTGAACAATTTTGAAACGCCACTGTTCAAATTAACCACAGCCCGGCAGCCTTTTAAAACATTTTGTCCGCGCTTTAATTTAACATTCCCGGTCAGGGTCGCCACTCCGCTTTCAACATTATAGACCCCGCGATCCCCGACAGCCCTATCATTAGCAGTAGAAACCTTAACATTTTCAAAAGCATCGATCCTGTAAACTTTATTTTCCTGTTTTTTGTCTTTTCTGAAATAGGCCGCCAGAACATCGGCACGCAGGGTTTTATCTTGTTGTACGGCGCGGGCATTGCCCCGGGCCACGGCCATTTTTTTCAAATCCCAGTATTCAAGTTGTTTGTCAGCATAAATTTTATCGGTTGGCGTTTCAAGCCGCACGCCTTTGCCCGTTAAAATCAAAATGGAATTATCCACATCAAAAACCGCCTTGTCACCATATGCCGTTTCTTTCGGGCTTTTGATACGCACGTTGCCGACGGCGTCAAGTCGCCATACCTCGCTGCCACCTTTCGGTTTTTGCCGGTAATAGGCTCTCAGTTCATCGGAAAAAACCGTCAATGTGCCGCGTTTGGCGCGGGCATTGCCACGGGCGATAAACAACAGTTTGTCCTGTTGCCATTCAATGCCGTTATCGGCCAAAACTTCGATTTCTTCGCCGCGGTTATCGGAAAAATTCAGGCTTTGTGCATCAACCCCGCGAACACCCGGCAAAGCGGTCATCCATAAAATCAGCACAACGACACCCAAACCACCGTAGCCCCGGTTCAGACCAACACTGTTCAGCCAGCGTCCTGTAAACAGTTTTATCATTTTCAAACCCTGTATCCAAACGGCCACGTCATGGCTTTATAGCACCGTCGCCTACGGTGGGCGACAAAACAAGACGTGTTTTACCCGTAAAATAGATGGTTCGTCCACGATTGTACAAATAAAACCCTTGTGCCCAGATATTTCCGAACCCGCCCTGACCCTCGACCGGTTTATCGCTCGAGACTTTGCCCGCTTTCATATCGACAACGGCCGTCGGGGCGCGAAATTCATAACCGGAATCATGGAACAAATTCACAGCTCCGTCCAATTCCAGGTTTTGAGTATCACGTTTATAGATACCACTTTGCGCCGTTAACACCAGCCATGTGCCGTCTTTCAGACTGATATCGGCTTTCGGCACCTGTAATTTGACAACGGCACCATTTTTACTGAGGGCGCGGGCCAGATCCGCGGTCACGGAATAAGGCCGGTTTTCACTGTCGGCGCCGTAAAATCGCGGATTGGTCATGCTCGGTTCGGTTTCAACGTTGCTTTTCAATGCGGAAAACCCGATCTGAAACCGCACATCATCGCTACCCAGTTGCGGCCACACCAGCACCAGAATAATCAGCGTCAATGCCGCCAATGGCAGAACCAGTTTCATAAAACTGACGAAACGGCTGTGATTCTTGGTTTCAACAGAACGCCTTGCCGGGCGCATCAACCGCCCGGTCCGGGTATGGGCCGGATGTTCAACAGACATGGGCATGGACTTGACCTGACTTCAAAAACAGCGTCATGCAATCCCCGCACGCAAACAGTCATGAATATGCAATACCCCGACCGGCTTGCCGTCCTCAACAATAAAAACATTGGTGATCGAACGGCCATTCATAATGGCAAGGGCTTCGCTGGCCAAAGCCGTCCGTGGCAAGGTGGTCGCGCCTTTGGTCATCACATCCCCCGCCGCCATCGAAACCAGCCCGTCCTGCATGTGACGGCGCAAGTCCCCGTCGGTGATCAGGCCGGCCAAATTGCCGTCATCATCGGTAATGCCGATACAGCCCATGCTTTTTTTGGTCATTTCCAGCAAGGCATCGGACATCATTGCATGTTGGCCGATCAATGGAATGTCCGCGCCGCCATGCATTAAATCTTCGACTTTCAACAGTTTGCTGCCCAATTTGCCGCCCGGGTGCAGAACATGAAAATCCGCCGGGGAAAATCCTTTTTTCTCGAGCAAGGCCACCGCCAAAGCATCCCCCAGCGCCAGCATCATGGTTGTCGAAGTGGTTGGCGCCAGACCCATGGGACAGGCTTCGACACAATCCGGCAACACCAGCGCACAATCGGACGCTTCGGCCAATGTGCTGCCGAGGCGCCCGGATAGCCCGATCAACGGAATGGAAAACCGCCGGGTATGGGCGACCAGATCGGACAATTCAGACGTTTCCCCGGAATTGGACATGGCAAAAACCACGTCTTTGTCCGTAACCATGCCCAGATCGCCGTGGGACGCTTCGCCGGGGTGGACAAACTGGGCCGGGGTTCCGGTTGATGCCATGGTTGCGGCGATTTTGCGGGCGATGTGGCCGCTTTTGCCCATGCCGGAAATAATCACCCGTCCCTGTACGGCAAACAGAATATCAACGGCTTTCAGGAAGGCGTTCTGCAAATCCCCGTCCAGCGCCTTGACCAACGATTGCAACGCATCGCTTTCCTTGCTTAAAACCTGACCTGCCGTGGCTAGAATATGGGCCGAAGCCGGATTTGATTTACCGGTTTCTGCGCCATTGACGGGGGCTGTATTTTGTTTGTTCATTAAATATCCTGATCAACAGTTCCGGGGTCAGTGGGAAAAAATATCCATCTCCTGCCAGCCCAGACTGTCCAGTTGAGCGCGCGTGGTTAAAAATTCAAAACATTTTTCAGCCAGTTCAAGACGGTTTTCACGGACCAGCATTTGCATCAACCGTTCACGCAACTGATGCAGATGCAACACGTCGGCGGCGGCATATTCCAGCTGTGCCGCCGATAAATCCCTGGCCGCCCAGTCCGATGATTGCTGTTCCTTGGAAAGCTCGATACCCAGCAATTCACGGGTCACGTCTTTCAATCCGTGGCGGTCGGTGTAGGTCCGGACCAGCCGGGAGGCTATTTTCGTACAAAAAACCGGGGTGATATCCACGCCCAGCCATTTTTTCATAATCACCACGTCAAAGCGGGCGTAATGAAAAATTTTGGTGACGGACGCATCTTCCATCAGGGCTTTCAGTCGCGGGGCGCGGTAATCGTCCTTGTCAAACTGCACCAGATGGCAGACGCCGTCACCGGCCGACAACTGCACCAGACACAACCGGTCACGAAATAAATTCAGCCCTTGCGTTTCGGTATCCACTGCGACGACACCGCCAAAATCGATATTTTCCGGCAAATCGCCGTGATGCAATTCTATCGATTTGGCTTTTGTTTTTTGCGCTTTGGCCATGCCTGCTCCTCTACACCCCAATTCCTTTGCCTAACATAACCAATCACAGGGGCCGTAAACCAGTGAAAAATATTTTGTTTGGGGATTTATAACCCTTTCTTCATTGTTTTCATTCCATTCTTTGTAAATCGTGCCTATTTTATTTATACCCTTGGATATTGCCATTCAAAAGGATCATATAAAATGACGGATACTTCCATAGAATGGACCGACGCCACGTGGAACCCTGTTGCCGGTTGTTCCGTCGAATCATCCGGTTGTACAAATTGCTATGCCATGCAAATGGCCTATCGACTTCAGGCCATGGGAGTTAAAAAATATTACGGCCTAACACGCAAATCCGGCAATAAAACGGTTTGGACAGGTAAAATCAGACTGGATACAAAGTCGTTACAGGCACCTGTAAAATGGAAAAATCCAAGGCAAATCTTTGTTAATTCCATGAGCGATCTTTTCCATGAACAAGTTCCTTTTGATTTTGTTGCAAAAATCTGGGACGTCATGAAATCCACTCCCCGGCACCAATACCAAATCCTGACTAAACGCCCTGAGCGAATGGCCGATTATATTTCCATGGCAAACGCAGCACCACTGGATAACGTCTGGCTCGGCACCAGTGTTGAAAACAGCAGTACAGTTATGCGCATAAATATTTTACGCACAATACCCGCCGCCATCCGGTTCATTTCATTTGAGCCGCTTATTGGCCCTGTGGGTCCAGTCAACCTTGAAAACATCCACTGGGCTATTGTAGGCGGTGAAAGCGGACCACGAGCGCGCCCCATCGAGGAACACTGGATTGATGAAATCCATGATCAATGTATCGATTACAATACAGCTTTTTTCTTTAAACAATGGGGCACATGGGGACATGATAATAAAAGGCGGTCAAAAAAAGAAAATGGCCGCGAATATCGCGGGCGGCACTGGGATCAAATGCCCGTCACGCCGCACTCAAAACATAGGCCGCAAATTTTTTCGCCACATTAATAGTTGCCATTCTTTTGTTATCCTTGCTTTCAAAAAACGTTTAAAGCTCACTGGAGCAAAAAGAAGCTTGCCTCAAATTATTAATATTAATAATATCATTGATAGATTTTATTAAAATATTCCAACCTTGGATTAACGCAAAGATACCCCCCCTCTAATTAAAGCCGAATAGACTTTTTTATTTCCGATGGACTCAAATGATATTTATATCGGTCGCAGGCAAACCGAGGCAAAGCATTTCATCCTCAAGCAATATCTATATGCTCTGGCATTTAAAATTCTCTCGCATCCGTATTCTTCATCATTAACCTTTGTTGACGGTTTCTCCGGCCCTTGGAAATCGAAGGACAGCGAAAATTTTAGTGACACTTCGTTTGGTATTGCTATTCAAGTCCTCGAAAACGTTGCAAAACATTTTCGAGATAAAGGAATAGTTAAAAAAATTCATTGTGTATTCAATGAAAAAAATCCCAAGGCCTTCGTCCAATTACAAAATGCAGTTACACCCCATAACGACTCTCTGAATGGATTTACTGTTAATGTCATCAATAAACAATTCGTTGATGCTGTTCCAGATATACTAAATCAGGTATTACCCGGATCATTTGTCTATACCTTCATCGATCCAACAGGGTGGACGGGCTACCCATATGATGAAATCAGACCAATACTGGCTCTTCCACGTTCTGAGGTTTTGATCAACTTCATGTATGACTTCATTAATCGTTTCCGTGACCACAACGATCCGAAAACTATCAAATCCCTTGCCCCAATAATGGGCGGCTCAAACTGGCAACAAAGGCTTGATCCTAACGAAACGGACCGTGTAGCATCAACAATGCATCTAGCTCGGACGGTTTTGAAAGAGAAAAGCGGTTATAACTATGCTCTTTCGACTATGATCAAGAAAGAGATTAAAGACCGACCACATTTTGCCCTGATGATCGGCTCAAACAACCCGAAAAGCATTGAAACCTTCCGAAATATAGAGCGTCGGGCTCTACGAGAATATGAAGGCAAAAGACAAAAATCAAAAGAGACTAAAAAACCTGAGTTAGCCATGCCACTATTCGAAGGGCATGATATGCCTAATACATTCGAGGACGATATTAACAAATTACGGAAGGCGGCTAAGGGCGCACTTAAGCGGCAACTTCTTGCAAGAAATGCAGATATCTCATTCAAGGATTTATGGATAACTGTCTGTGAAGCTCTTCCGCTAACTCCCTCTGATGTCAAAGATATTTGCGTCACTTTAGCTAAGGAAGGGTTTATAGAAAACACTTGGACATTGCCTGGTAGCAGCAAACGCAAACCCGGCGATAAACACATCATCCGCCTTGCCACGAAAACTACATGATCGCTTCTTTTATTTAATTTAGCTCCCAGCAGATATATTTTCTAATCTACTGGTCAGAAATAAAGAATGGTGCCCAGGAGAAGACTCGAACTTCCACGACCTTGCGGCCACAGGCACCTGAAGCCTGCGCGTCTACCAATTCCGCCACCTGGGCACGATATCAGGAGGCATTTTCAAAGCGGGGTATGGGGTTCCCGCGTCAAGGAAAGGATGAATATGGCCCCCGGGCCTTATTGTCAACCGTTTCCGGAGCGGTTTATGGGTTTTCCGGTTTTTTTCTTGTGCCAACCCATGTTGCAGGACTTTCTTTTTCCGTTTAAAGTCCTATGATCGTTGTTGATTTGCCATATCAGGGACGAGACATCATGGAACAACAGATTGTAACGGTTTTTGGCGGCAGCGGCTTCATTGGCAGGCACGTCATCAGCAAACTGGCCCGCAACGGCGCTATCATCCGCGTCGCGGTGCGCGACACGGAACGGGCGTTGCCCTTGAAAGTTTCCGGCGAAGTCGGCCAAATCATCCCGTGGGCAACCGATATCACCAAGCCTGAACACATTGCCACCGCCGTAGAGGGCGCGACGCAGGTGATCAATCTGGTCGGGATCATGGTCCCCGGCGGGAACAACAGTTTTGATCAAATCCACCACATCAGCGCCGGGAATATTGCCGAATTATCGACCAAAGCCGGGGTTAATAAACTGGTTCATATGTCGGCTCTGGGTGCCGACCCGGAAAGCCCGTCGAAATATGCCAGAACCAAGGCCTTGGGCGAAGAAGCCGTCAAGAAAGCGTTTCCCGCCGCCACCGTCATCCGTCCCGGCGTTGTTTTCGGGGCCGAAGATAAATTCTTTAATCTGTTTGCCGGATTGCAGCGCTTCACCCCGTTCATGCCGGTGATCGGCGCGCCCGCGTTCCCGAAAATTTCATGGTCAGGCGGGGAAACGCCCATTGATATTGATTTTTTTGGCAATGGCGGCCCCAAATTCCAGCCTGTGTTCGTCGATGATGTGGCCGACGCCATCATCAAGTGTTTGAACGATGACCACGCCGCCGGTGAAACCTATCAATTGGGTGGGCCGGAAATTTATTCTTTCAAAACCATCATGGAAATGGTGATGAAGTTCACCGGACGTTCCCGGATTCTTTATCCCCTGCCTTATGGCATGGCGACAGTGATCGCATGGTTTTTACAAAAACTGCCTAACCCGCTTTTGACCTGTGATCAGATCACATTGATGCAAACCGACAACATTGTCGCAACGGGGGCGAAAACATTCAACGACCTCGGTATCCAGCCGACCTCCGCGCCGGTTATACTGCCGACCTACCTGAAACGGTTTCGCGCCAAGCCATCGGCTTCTGAAATCACCGCATAAGGTTGCGGAATTTTTTAGAATTTATTTTTTAGAATTTTCTCGGCAAGCCGGAACTTTCCTCATCCGGAGTGGCTTGTTGCGCCGCGGCCACAATCAATTCGCCAAATTCCCGTAAAAAGACCGAGCCCCGGACCGTGCGCTGTATCAAAACACTGCGCCGGTCGGTTTCATCCGCTTTGCGTTTGACAAGCCCCAATTCCACAAGCCGGTTAACCGCCCGGGTAATGGCCGGTTTCGAGACATTCAATATGTCAGCCAGACCCCTGACCGTATGCGGGGGCGGTGTGAGATAAACCGTTAACAACAATGCCATTTGCCGGGCCGATAAATCCGGCACATCCATGGTCACCGAACGGACAATGGCACGCCGCCAAAGATCAAGAGCTTTCAGTTCATCAAGATCGTTTACCATCCCTAACCTTTATCCATTGCCCGTCGGCATTGTTTCGGTATCGCAATCTTTAATCAATTCCTGTTCGTTACGCAAGTCTTTAGTCGCACTGGACCGTATTGTTTTTTTGTTTATCTATCGAAACGATCTTTGATATAGGCATATACAGCGCGCATTCCCATGGCTTCGCCGCCTTGCGGACGGCCCGGCGCCGATTTCAAATTCCAGGCCATGACATCAATATGAACCCAGTCTATGGATTTTTTAACAAACCTTTCAAGAAAAAGCGCTGCCGTAATGGCCCCGCCATAGCCCCCCTCGGGCGCATTATCAATATCGGCAATCTGGCTGTTGATTTGCGATTGATAACCGGACCACAACGGCAAAGACCACAACGCATCATCAACTTGTTTTGACAGCGAAACTATATTATCGGCCACATCCGGGGTGTTGCAGAACAAGGCGGGCACGTCGGTGCCAAGGGCAACGCGGGCGGCCCCGGTCAGGGTGGCGAAATCAACCAGCAATTCCGGATCGTCTTCCGACGCCGCCGTCAAGGCGTCGGCCAAGACAACCCGTCCTTCGGCATCGGTATTGGAAATTTCTATATTCAGTCCCTTGCGGCTCGGAACCACGTCCGATGGCCTGTAGGCATTTGCCGACACGCTGTTTTCCACGGCCGGGATCAACACCCGTAAATTGACCGCCAATCCCGCCGACATGATCATTGAGGCCAGCCCCAACACGTGGGCCGCACCACCCATGTCTTTTTTCATCAGTTTCATATTGGCCGCAGATTTCAGATCAAGTCCGCCGGTGTCAAAACACACACCCTTGCCAACCAGCGTTACTTTCGGGTCTTCGGCCCGGCCCCATTTCAAATCAATCAGCCGCGGTGCGCGGCTGGCCCCGGCGCCAACCACATGGATCGCCGGATAATTTTCATCCAGCAAATCTTCACCGACAATGACATGACAATCAGCGCCATGGTTTTCTGACAATGTGGCCGCTGCATCGGACAATCCATCCGGACCCAAATCGCGGGCCGGGGTATTGATCAAATCGCGGACAAGGATGCAGGCCGTCAGACTTTCCTCAACATCATCCAGATCAAGCCTGGCACACAGCAAACGTGGAAAAGGCGGTGATTTTTCCGATTTGTAGCGATCAAAACGGTAACACTGCAAACCCCATCCCAGCACGGCATTTTTAAATTCCGGTTCCTTCAAGGCGGACAGGTCATAAATCCGGCTGTTTTCATAAGGCATCAACAGTTCTGGTAATCTGGCCCAGTCATAAATCGTCATGGCGCCATCTTTGGGCACATAAAAAATGACTTTTTCAAGTTGCCCCGTTTCCGAAGGACATAAACAAATCCCGGTTTTTTGTCCCAAAAACCCCGTATCGGCGATCCAGTTTTGCAAGCGTTCACTTTGTTCGCCCGACCAGATTTTATAGTCGCCCCCTTTAACAACATCGATAACGATGGGATTTTTCGCCGTTTTCACAAAACAATCTTGCAATACAGGTTTCCTTTCCTAATCTTGTCCCCTACCCAATTCTATAAGGATTTTCAGCATGTCTCAAACATCCATCGATGCCGCAAATAAATATGTCATTCCTTGTCCTGAAATTCCTTGTCTTCCGGTCAAAGGTAACGAAGGTGATGAACATAAAACATTTCCCATTCACCGGATTTATTGCGTTGGCCGCAATTACGCCGATCATGCCATTGAAATGGGCCATGACCCGGACCGCGAAGATCCTTTTTTCTTTCAGAAAAACCCGGATTGCATTCTGGTTTCCCCGTCCCGGTTTCCCTACCCACCGGCCAGCCATGATGTTCATCACGAAGTCGAACTTGTCGTCGCCTTGAAATCGGGCGGCACGGATATTTCCACGGACAATGCCATGGACCATGTTTTCGGCTACGCTTTGGGTCTGGATATGACGCGGCGCGATCTACAGGGGATTGCCAAAAAAGCCGGACGGCCATGGGAAGTGGGCAAAGCGTTTGAGCATTCGGCGCCCTGTTCATGGATTACCCCGGCTGAAGATTTCCCCGATTATGCATCAAGCCCCATTGAGCTTAAAATCAACGGGGAAATCCGCCAACAGGGTAATCTGGATCAAATGATCTGGAAAATTCCGGAAATGATTTCTTATTTATCGCGTCTGTTTACGCTCCGGCCCGGGGACCTGATTTTCACAGGCACCCCGTCAGGTGTCGGCCCCGTTTTACGCGGCGACCGCATCGAAGCGGCCATACCCGGACTTGATCGGCTGGATATGACCGTTTCCTGATTTGATCAAACCTTCACATCACCGGCTTTTTCAACGATGGTGGCAAACCGGTCGGCAAGACCGCTGATGACCGCATTGTGCAAATCCCTGGCCTTGATCACACCGCCCTGGGCGGTCGGCAAATCCCGGGTCGCCGTCGCTTTGTCAACAACCCATGAAGTGTAACCGAGATCGAGCGCGCCGCGCACGGTGGAACTGACACACATATGGGTCATGAACCCGGCAAAAATCAGATTGGGCCGGTCGAATTTTTGCAATGTTTCCTGTAAGTCGCTGCCGGCAAATGAATTCGGCAGCGTTTTTTTCACCACCACCTCATTTTTCTGCGGCATGGCGTCTGCAGAAATTTTCCCCCCTTCACCGTCCAGATCAAACAGGCTTCCGGGTCGACCCTGATGGACAATATGAACAATCGGACTTAACGCACTACGGGCCTTATCAAGCAGTTGTTTGATTTCATTCAATGCCGGTTTGATTTCCGGTAAAATCAAATGTCCGGTTTCGTATTCCCGTTGACAATCGATCAACACCAGCGTCGATGTTGTCAAATCCGCAGGCAGCACCGGTGCCCCTGCCATTTCCAGCAATGTTTTCGGCTGACTCATAAGATTTTCCTTTCCTGTTGAATTGACTTGAACCCACTATGATCTGCAATTTTGCTAGCCACCACCCTTGTTTTTGCCGCTTAAATCTGCAAATTTGCAGATATGTTGAATTGGGATGACCTCAGATTTGTCCTTGCCATTGCCCGTACCGGAACATTGTCGGCGGCGGCTTTGCGGCTTGGCGTCAATCAAACCACCGTATCCCGCCGTTTGCTTGGATGCGAACAGACCTTGTCCCGGCCCTTGTTTTTACGCTCTGGCGGTCAGCTTAAAGCAACCCGCTTTGCCGAACGCTTTATCAAACTTGGCGAAGATATCGAAAAACAGCTTGTTTCCCTGAACCCTTTGCCACAATCCCATGACCAGCCGGTTTCAGGCACGGTTCGTTTAACCACGGTTACAGGCCTTGGCAGCAGTTTTATCATTCCGGCATTGCCTGATTTTTATCAGCAATTTACCCATATTCAGCTCGACATCACGACAGGAAACGCATCCCTGAACATTGATCACCGCGAAGCCGATATAGCCATCCGCATGGCCAGACCGAAACAGGGACAATTCTTGATGCGAAAACTCTGTGATGTCGGCTATGGTATCTTTGCCCACAGTGATTATGCCCCCGCCCGTGACGGCACCCCGTGCTGGATCACGCTGGATGATCAACTGTCCCACATTCCGGAAATGCGCTGGCTCAACAGCCACTATCCGGACCGGATGGATGTTTTGAAAGTAGCCGATACGCCGTCCCTGATGGCGGCCGTCAAAGCCGGGATCGGGCAAGCAATTTTGCCCTTTTTCAAAGCCCGGTCCGAGCCTTCACTCCGTTGCCTGTCCGGAGCGGACAGCCTGTTGACCCGGGAATTCTGGTTGCTGACGCATCCGGCTGTCAAAACCACGCCCCGGTTTAAAGTGACGGCGGACTGGATCTACAATCTTTTTCACAGCCAGTCCCAACTGTTCACGGCACCGCTTTAATTCACGATCAATCTTTTATTCCTGTGGCCGCGTTTTCAACAGGGATTCCCGGTTTGTCAGTTGTTCATGCCATGCCGTCAATTTTGCCCGGCCCTGACGCCAGTTTAATTCATCCATACGTAAATCGAGATATTCAAGGGCGATGGCCAACGTCAACTGACCCAGGTCCGGGTTTTGCGAAGGCAACGAATAATCGGTTTCTGCAATATCCAGCGTACGGATAATGGCGTCCTGCAAGCGGTCGGTCCAGTCTTTGGACCTTTGTGACGGATCCCGTTTTGTTTCCATCACCGTCAGGTATGTGGCATCCAGCATACCGTCGGCCAGCGCCTGTTGTTTCATGACGGGCCATAGCCTGTCTTGATCATCCGGTATCAATTTTGGGCCTTCGCCCTGCCCATCAAGGTAGGCGCAAATCACCGGGCTATCAAATAACGCGTCACCATTTTCAAGAACCAATGCCGGCACCTTGCATAGTGGATTTGCGCGCAATAATTTCGGCGGATTCTCATAAGGAATGACGGCCGTTGTTTTAACGCTTGCTTCAAGCCCTTTTTCAATAATCACAGCCCGTGCCTTGCGGGCATAGGGCGAGGTTGGTGAATAATATAATTCCATCGGATTTCCTTTTTTCGTCTTGTTCTGATTATAGATAGCGCGATAAATCATGAACCACAGCGGCGGCCGGTTCGATTTTTGTGATACCGCCGACACCCTGACCGGCATACAGTTTCAAAGATTTCGCATAACTCCGTTTATCTTTTTTTCGCGCCCCGCCTGCGACCCAGCCAAACGGGTTCCACCATGGCGCACCCGGCAACACGCGGTACGGCGTACCCGGTTTCCAGCCAAATGAATACAGGCGTTCATGCCTTGTATCATCCGTCGTCGCGTCAACCAGACGCTGTTTGTAATAATCATGGGCCAACGCTTCGTCCGTTGCCACAAACCGGGTTCCGACCCAAACCCCGGCGGCACCGGCATCCATCACCGTTTTGACATCCTCTGCTCTTGCAATACCGCCTGCGGCAATCACAGGACTATGCGGAATGGTGTGTATTAATTCAGACAGCAACGGCAACAAGGCAACGGTTCCGCGCACATGGCCGCCTGCTTCCATGCCTTGGGCAATAATCACATCGGCGCCGTGTTTGGCCGCGGTTATGCCTTCGCTGACCGAGCCGACCTGAACCATGGTTATAATGCCGCTGTCTTTGGCGCGCCTGATTTCGTCCCGGAATTCCCGCCAGAACAAGGACACCACAGCCGGTTTTTCATCCAGCACGACTTGAAACTGGGCCTCAAATCCGTCCGGCCCGCCACCGGGCGGCACCAGATTGACGCCGAACGGTTTGTTGGTCTTTGTTTTTGTTTCGATGATCCATTGCCTCAGATTTTCAGCCCCCATGCGTATCCCGCCCAAATGACCAAGGGCACCGGCATTGGATACCGCCGCCGCCAGATCCGGTCCGGCAATGCCGCCCAGTCCGGCCTGATAAACGGGCAGATTGAGTGCCAGTTTTTCACACAGTTTTCGTGCATGTTCGTTCATATCAACCCTTTATCTTTTCTTGCAATAATTCCAGAGCGGCCCCGGTTGCCTGTTTCATTTTTTCATTATCCTGATGGACGCGACTCAGGACATATCCGCCCTGGACAACAGCCACCAGCGCCACGGCCAGACCCCGGGCATTGATATCTGTTTTGATCAATCCCTGCTTTCCGGCTTCATCAAGGGCATCGGTGATATGTTTTTCCACATAGGAAAAATAGTCCGCCACCGGTATTCTTAGATTTTCATCATTTATAGCCGTGTCATTTGCAAGCCTTCCGAGACGGCATCCTTTCACGCCTGTGCGCGGAGCCGTTAAATAATTTTTGATTTTTTCTATCGGGTTTTTGGTTCCGGCAAACAAGCGATCCAGTTCGGCTTTCATTTCGCCGTCCATTTCCTTGAGCGCGGTTTTGGCCAGATCCGATTTGCCTTTGAAATGATGATACAGACTGCCTTGCCCGGCACAGCTTCGTTCAAGAATGGTTCGCGGGCTCATGGCGGCAAAACCCTGTTGCCATATCAATTGTTTGGTGGCATCGATCAGATTTCTGCGCGTGCTTTGATGGTTCATGTTATCCTGCTTGCTGTGTCCGTTCATAGTCATCCCGCCCGGTTTGTCGTTTTATTTGTATCCCGCTCCGTTTACCGGTTCATTGTCATGCCGTTCACTCAACGACGTTCAGAATTATCCATTTTCTGTACATACTTGTATGTATGTTTTTTGTCAAATTCTTTCTTTTTTCTTTAAGCGGTACGGTTGGCGCGGGAGCATCCGAAATTTCATCATATATTCATATATATTGAGGACTTCAGACGTGCCCGGTTCTTGCCTGTTACGGCATACGTCTCCATAATACTGTTGTATCGATTTTCCGGCCCGGCCCACATCACGGAGATTTAAAACATGCGCTTAAAAGATAAAATTGCCATCGTTACCGGCGGCGGTTCCGGCTTTGGCGAAGGCATTGTCAACAGGTTCATCAATGAAGGTGCCCGTGTTGTTATTGCCGACATCAATAAAACGGCTGCAAAGCGCGTCGCCGAGGCCGCCAATGCCCCCGACCGGGTCACCTGCATTGGCGTTGATGTTTCCGACAAAGCCGCCGTCGAAGCCATGGTCAAACATACCACAGGTACCTTTGGCGGGCTGGATATTCTGGTCAATAACGCCGGTATTGCCCAATGCCGTGGTTCCATGCTGGACGTCGACGAAGCCACGTTTGATCGCATCTATGCGGTCAATGTGAAAAGCATTTACCTGAGCGCTTTGGCCGCCGTCCCGGTTTTAAAATCAAACGGCGGCGGCGTCATCATCAACACCGCATCGACCGCAGCCGTCAGCCCACGGCCGGGCCTGACATGGTACAATGGATCCAAAGGTGCCGTTGTTACCTTGACCAAGTCCATGGCCGTCGAATTGGCCCCGGACAACATCCGCGTCAATGCCATCAACCCGGTTATCGGCCAGACCGGGTTGACCACCGATTTTATGGGCGGTGAAGACACCCCGGAAATCCGCGAAAAATTTTTGGCAACCATCCCGCTTCACCGCATGAGCACGCCCGAAGACATCGCCGCCGCGGCGCTTTATCTGGCCTCGGACGAAGCCAGCTTTATCACCGGGGTTTGCCTTGAAGTGGATGGCGGACGCTGTGTTTAAAAACCGGCGCCGGGTGTTGACAAATAATCCCGTTCCGCATCCGTGCTGACGCGGTTCAATATTGCATTGCGGTGAGGGAAGCGGCCAAACCGCTCAATAATATTCAAATGCCGTTCGGCATAGTCAATATAGTTGGCATCGCCCTTCATGCGCTCTTTCGCCAACCTTACACAATCCTGTTGATCATCCGGATTTTCGCTGTGCTGAAGCGGTAAATAAAAAAACCCGCGCATGGTGGCGGTGATGTCCGACGACATATCGAACCCGTTTTCAATTGCTTGCCGTGCCGTTTCCAGGGCTTTCGCATCAGTAACAAAACTTTCCTGATCCCCGCGGAACATATTGCGGGGAAACTGATCAAGCACCAGAATCAGGGCCAAGGCCCCTTGGGCCGTATCCCGCCAATGATCGCATTTCCCGGCCCGCGCATCCTGATAGACACCCCTGAACCGCGCCATGATCACCTGATCAAATGACGCATCTTTGATGAACCATTTTTCCGGCCCGGCGTCTTTGAACCAGAATGTAATAATTGTGTTGATCATATCCCCGGCAATCGTTCATAAAAAAACCGCCCACGGGCATTTATCCGCAGGCGGTTTTTCATTCATTCAGGATGTTCAGTCACGGTTACCGAACAACTGCAACAACATGACAAACAGGTTGATGAAATCAAGGTATAGCGTTAACGCGCCCATGATGGCTTTCTTGCCGGCGATTTCGCTGCCGTCAACGGCATCGTACATGGATTTAATGCGTTGGGTATCATAGGCGGTCAAACCGATAAACACCAACACGCCAATTACGGAAATCACAAACTGCAACTGGGTGCTCGCGAGGAAGATATTAACCACACTGGCGATAATAATGCCAATCAGTCCCATCATCAGGAAGGAGCCGAATTTTGTTAAGTCCTTTTTGGTGGTGTAGCCATAAAGGCTCATGGCGGCGAACGTTCCCGCCGTGATGAAAAACACCCGGGCAATGCTGGCCCCGGTGTAGGTGATAAAAATCGAACTTAACGAAAGGCCCATGACCGCGGAAAAAGCCCAGAACACCATCTGCGCCGTGCTCGCTTTCATGCTGTTCAGTTTGGCCATAAACAAAAACACAAATGCCAACGGTGCCAGCATTACCACCCATTTGAGCGGCGTTGCAAAGATAACGTTCATCATATCAGCCGACTGCGCCGTGCCAAAGGCAACGAAACCGGTGATGCCTAAGCCAATGGTCATATAGTTATAGACCTGAAGCATATATTGCCTGAGGCCTTCATCGTATTCGGCCCCGTGGGCGCGGACACCCGTATTCAACGTCATCTTGTTTTCATTCATGTTAAAAGCCATCTGTCACCCCCTTGGGTTTAAAAAAATTACCAACTTCGACCACAGTCTTTATCAGACTCCGGACCGTATTACCACTGTCTTTTCAAAAGTTCATTGTTTACCGGCGTATATCGCCATAAACTCTCATCAAAATGTCCCCATTACTCATAAATACCCCTGTCAGTCTTGTACATTAATGATTTACCCACTGTTTACGATTTAAATATGTCATCATTAGGGCCGTTTTCAACCCTTTCCGGACTCTATTTCAATAATTTTCCCCGTCACCCGAGGCAACAATAACCTGTCAGCGTTCAGATTGTGTTAAGTTTTGTTTGTCATGATCGCGTTTCATACTTTATTTTTTTATATCAGGAGCAGCCCATGATGGTCTTTATTTTAATCGGTTTGGCCCTAACAGCCGGCATCGCCTACATCGGGCTGACAAAATTGTCCTGAACCTTTGCCCTGTTAATCAATGCACTGTTGATTAAGGCGGGCAATTTTTCCATTTTCCCAAAAACAATGTGCGCACCAGCGCTCATTAACCGCTCCGGATATGCTTCTGTTTGTGCGTGACTGCCACCAAAAAATCCAAAACAGGTCATCCCGGCGGCAACAGCAGCTTTGACACCCGGGACACTGTCTTCGATGACAATGCAGTGTTGCGGATTTTTGTTCTTGGCCGATGCGGCATGCAAAAACAGGTAAGGCGCGGGCTTTCCGTATTTAACCATTGATGCGCTGAACAGATTGTCTTTGAAATATTTAGACAGACCACAAATTTGCAAAGAATGCCTGATTTTTTCCAGACTGCCTGACGAGGCCACGCATTTATCAAGTGTTAACCCGCCCAATACCTGATGTATTCCTTTCACAGCCCGCAAATTCTTTGTGAAGTGTTCCCGGTCCCTGATTTTAAGGCTGGTTTCAAAATTTTCCGGCAACAGACAATTTTTGTTGGCCGCGACCCAATAGACCACGCTTTTTATGCTCATCCCGGTAAAAAGCTCCCGGCATTTTTCTGGCCTCACATCCACGCCATGGCTTGCAAGATGCCTTGACAGCATTTTACTTGCCATCAATTCACTATCCACCAGCACGCCGTCACAATCGAAAATGATCAGCATCCGTATTTCCCTAAAATACCTTCAACCTGGCGGACGTAATGTCCACCGAACAACACAACATGCACCAGTAACGGATAAAGATTGTATATATCGGCGCGTTCTTCAAAAAAGCCCGGGCGAATGCCCACTTGATCCCGGTAGCGATCAAAGAATGCCTCGGAAAAGGTCCGAAACAGCAAAATAAAAGCCAGTTCCATTTCCGGATCGGCATAATAAATCGCCGGGTCAATGAACCCCGCAATCCGGTCACCGGCCCCGATCACATTGCCGGACCAGATGTCGCCATGAATTAGCGATGGCCGTGCCCAGTTGTCGATCCATTCCGGCAACCGTTGGGCTAATCGTTCAATCAACGCCATGGTCCGGTTCTCGATCCGTCCGTTATCAAGCGCCTTATGGGCCATATACAACAAACGCTGGTCGCGAAAAAAATCAGGCCAACTTTCACACCGGTCGTTGGTTTGTTTTAATCCCCCAATCAGCGTGTCACCGTCAAATCCGAATTGATCTGCCTTGATACCATGCAACCGGGCCAACAGATCGGCAGCATGCTGTTCCCCGGCCCTTGAAAGCGGCCCTGATCCCGGTATCCACGACATCAGCAACACATCATCCCGGCTGTACATCATATCCGGGACCGGCAAATCGCTATGGTTCGATAAATAGCGGATCATTCTGGCTTCGATATCCAGCCCACAGCCTTTATTCCCGGTTTTGACCACCAACGGCGGATCATCGGCAAAATAAACTTTAAACACATCGGCGATACACCCGCCGGTCAGACGTTCGGTGTTACACGGGCGCTTGCCGGTTATGTTTTCTATCAACCCGGCCAGATCGGTCACAAGTTATATTTCCGCTTCATATCGGCAAGTAACCCCCGGCTTGCCGCTTCGATCATATCAAGGACGTCTTCAAATCCATTTGGCCCGCCGTAATAGGGGTCGGGCACCTGGTTTATTTTCAAATCCGGCGCGAAATCCAGAAACAGATGCAGATTACGGATATCTCCGTCCGGGCTGATGACTGCCAGATCATTATAGTTTTGTTGATCCATGGCACAGATATAGTCAAATTTTCTGAAATCTTCTGGTGTCGCCTGCCGGGCTTTTAAATATGAAAGGTCATAACCCCGTTTTAATGCCTGTTTCTGCGCCCGGCTGTCCGGGGCATAGCCAATATGGTAATTGGATGTGCCGGAACTGTCGATTTGAATTTTATCCGCCAAACCTTCGACTTCGACCAGATGACGAAAAACGCCTTCGGCCGTGGGGGAGCGGCAAATGTTGCCAAGACAGACAAAAACAACGGACGGCATCAGACGGGCTCCTTCACATCCAAAGGGGAACGGTCTTTATTATGAACAGAGCTGCATTAAATCACAATGGGTTATCGATCCTGATTTCATTTTGATACCGGTTTTATTTTCAAGGCAAAAAGCACCCACGCCCCCCCGCATTGTTATTTTATGTCAGACTGTTGTCAGTTTTTATAATCTTTTCAATAACCTCTTGACAATTTCACAGAGATAGCGCACACCTTTGTTACTTAAGATCATTTGGTTGCGCCTAATTTGCTGGCAACCTCAAGCACGCCAACCGGAACACCATGCACACATTATCCGACAATGATCTGTTTCACCGCCTGGCTTTTGATAATCCATGGTGGGAATTCAATGCCGATACCCGTATACAATTTCGCAATCCCCCCAAACGGTCACTGTTTGCTTCATTTGCCCGGCACATCACAACACCCGCACCGGAAACCCCTGCCATCACCGTCCTTGCCGGGCCATTGCGCGCCGGAAAAACCGTATTATTACGTCAATCCGTGGCCCATTTGATTGAACAGGGGGTGCCGTCCACGGCTATATTTTATTGCAACATGACCGTTCCCAGCTATACGGCGGCCGACATTCATGTCCTTTTCGAAATGTTCTGCAGGCGATATCACCACGGTCCCAAAGCTGAAATCTACGTCATCTATGATGAAATCCAGTATATCAAAGACTGGCAAAAATCCTTGCAGCAACTGGCACGTATCAGACCCAACACCCGCTTTATTGTTGCCCTTTCCAGCGGTGCACCGGACATCAATTTTGATATAAACCCCCCTGACAAAACCTTTCAGACTTTCGTTTTGCCACCGTTATCATTTCGTGAATTCATGCGCTTTCGGGGTACCGAAGAAAAACTGTTTTCCATTCCCGACCGGAACAGCAACCAGGGCGTCATTTTGAAACCGCAAGCCCTCGCCGCCCTCAATGCGGAATGGCACCGCTACATCAATTTTGGCGGCTTTATCGAAGGCATTGCCTTGTCCAAAGAAGGCCAACCGGCACCGACATTTATCAGAGACGGTGTCGCTGACCGGGTTTTGCACAAAGATCTGGCCAGCCTGCACGGCATCAACGATGCCCAGGAACTGAACCGCCTGTTCAGTTTATTGGCGTTTAACACGGGCCGCGAAGTTTCCATGGACGAACTGGCCAAGGCCGTAAAAATCGCCAAAAACACGTTGCGGAAATATCTCGATTATCTGGAACAGGCCTTTTTAATTCGTCGCTTGCCACGGGTTGACCGCAACGGCAAACGGTTTCAGCGCGCAGTTTATTTTAAAGTCTATCTGACAGCGCCCTGTCTGTATTCGGCCCTGTTCGCCCCGGTCGCCATGGATGATGCGTATTTCCATAGGCTTTCCGAAACCGCTTTGATTTGCCAATGGCTGGGGTCGAAAGATATGGCCCAACTCGCCTATTCCAGTTGGAAAACCGGGGCCATTGATTTCCTGATGATGGACAAAGACAGCGACCGGCCCAGCCATGTTTATGATCTGGACTGGAACAATGTCTATAAGGAAACCGACAAAAAACCCGATCATCTGGTCAAATTCATTCAGGATACGGCGCCTGATGCCCGGCCCTACATCCTGACCCGGTCCCAGGCCCGGCCAGCATCCATGAACGGCGTTGATTTAACGCTGGCGCCGATGGCGCTTTACGCCTACTGGATTGACCGCGGACTGGGGTCTAGTCCTCAGCTTTAAATCCGTGGGCGGTTTTGCGCAAACGCAAACGCAACGCGTTTAATTTAATGAAACCTTCGGCATCACGCTGATCATAAACATCGTCTTCTTCAAACGTCACCATGTCTTCGGAATAGATGCTGTAGGGCGATTTCCGTCCGACAACGATGACGTTGCCTTTATACAGCTTCAAGCGGACAACGCCGGTGGTCGTTTCCGCCGCCTTGTCAATGGCAGCCTGCATCATTTCACGTTCCGGATCAAACCAGAAACCGTTATACACCAGTTCGGCATAGCGCGGCATCATGGTGTCTTTTTGATGCATGGCACCGCGGTCCATGGTCAGGCTTTCCATGGCCCGGCGGGCTTTGAACCAGATAGTCCCGCCCGGTGTTTCATAAACGCCGCGTGATTTCATGCCGACAAAGCGGTTTTCAACGATGTCTTCGCGGCCAATGCCGTTATCACCGCCCAGCTTATTCAGTTTTGTCAGCAATTCAGCCGGGCTGAGACGGACCCCGTCAATGGCAACCGGATCACCGTTTTCAAATTCGATTTCCACGTATGTGGGTTTATCGGGTGCGTTTTCAGGCGACACACTGCGGGTATAGACATCTTCATCGGCTTCGACCCACGGGTCTTCCAGCGCTTTGCCTTCACAGGAAATATGCAGCAAATTGGCATCCGCCGAATAGGGTGGCTCGCCGCGTTTGTCTTTGGGGATGGGGATTTGATGTTTTTCCGCATAATCAATCAGCCGGGTGCGTGATCCCAGATCCCATTCACGCCACGGCGCGATAATCCGGATATCCGGTTTCAGGGCGTAATACCCCAGTTCAAACCGTACCTGATCGTTACCTTTGCCCGTTGCCCCGTGGGCGACCGCGTCGGCGCCGACCTGTTCGGCGATTTCGATCTGGCGTTTGGCGATCAACGGCCTGGCGATGGAAGTGCCCAGCAAATAGGTGTCTTCGTAAATGGCGTTGGCCCGGAACATGGGAAAGACATAATCGCGGACAAATTCTTCGCGCAAATCTTCAACGAAAATTTCCTTGATACCCAGCATTTCGGCTTTTTTCCGGGCCGGTTCCAGCTCTTCACCCTGACCGAGGTCGGCGGTAAACGTCACCACTTCGGCCCCATAGGTATCCTGAAGCCAGCGCAGGATCACCGACGTATCAAGACCGCCGGAATATGCGAGCACAACCTTTTTAACACTGCTTTTCATCGAACATGCGCCTTTTGTCGTTAAGCCACCAAACCATCGGGATTATCCCGGCGGCGCAGTATAGGACAAAGCCCCGGCGGAGCAAGGCAAGAGATAAAAAACCGCAGCAGAAAACAGGATTATTTCGGATCCATGGATTTGGATATGGAACGCACCATTTCATAGACCCCTTTGCGCACTTCTGGGCTTTTGATGGAATAATAGGCACGCACCAGTTCCAGCGTTTCGCGTTTCGTCATCGGATCGCTTTCAAGGTTTTCCTGTGCCTGATCATTTAACGCATGATCGGTCATTTTCCGGGCGGCGGACATGGATGACGGCAAGCCTTCAAAGAAGTAATGGATCGGCACATCAAGGATCTGGCTGAACTGGTATAACCGGCTGGCCCCCATACGATTGGCACCGCGTTCGTATTTTTGCACTTGCTGGAACGTCAACTCGACCGCATCGCCCAGTTTTTCCTGACTCATTCCCAACAGCGTCCGGCGTTGGCGCAAGCGGGAGCCAACATGAACATCCACCGGGTTGGAAACCCCGGCGGGCATACGTGCGAATTTCGTCTGAACGGGTTTGGCACTCGGTTTTTTTTGCCTCGGCATTATTTTTCCTCAAAAGCTGTTTGTGACCGTGGCATTTCCGATACGGGTTCCACGATGTCTTAAATTGTTCACATTTCCGGTATGGATATTATTGTTTTTATTAAAATTTTAAGCGTGAAGCCAGTTTCACAGTTTGTTTCACAGTTTGTTTTACAGTCTGCTTTAATGGCAATCAATTTCATGATCGCGGCCATACTTACATATTTGCACTGGGCAGACCAGAAATATTTCTCGCTAAAAGCGAAAAAAATCCTGTAAAATTGAGGGCTTTGCCGTAATTCTACGCCTTTTGATACGGGGCCTTTTGCTGCAAACGCCTGTGTTCACTGGCCGACTTCAACTGACCACAGGCGGCCATGATATCGCGTCCTCTGGGGCTGCGAATCGGGGCCGAATACCCGCCATCATTCAACGCGTCGGCAAACCGTTTCATGGTTTTGGCATTTGAACATTGATAAGCCACGCCCGGCCACGGGTTAAAGGGAATCAGGTTGAATTTGGCCGGCACCCCTTTGACCAGCCGCAACAATGCCCTGACATCGGCCAAACTGTCATTGATGCCTTTCAACATTACATATTCAAACGTAATGCGCCGGGCATTGTGCGCGCCGGGGTATTCCCGGCACGCATGCATCAACGTTTTCAAAGGATATTTGCGATTAATCGGCACCAATTCATCACGCAAATCATCCCGCGCCGCATGCAGACTGACCGCCAGATTGACGCCCAGTTCTTCACCGCAACGCTTCATCATCGGCACAATTCCCGATGTGGACAGTGTGATCCGCCGCCTTGACAGGGCAATGCCTTCATGATCCTTGATGATCTTCAGGGCCGTGGCGACATTGTCATAATTCAGCAACGGCTCGCCCATGCCCATCATCACGATGTTTGACAGCTTGCGGATTTCGCCCTGTGGCGTCGGCCATTCGCCAAATTCATCACGGGCCAGCAAAAACTGGCCAAGAATTTCAGCCGCCGTCAAATCGCGAACTCTTTTTTGCGTCCCTGTGTGGCAAAACGAGCAATTCAATGTACAGCCCACTTGCGACGACATGCACAAAGCCCCGTGATCGTCTTCGGGAATATAAACGGCTTCCACTTCCATTCTATCCGGAAAATTCAGCAACCATTTGCGGGTACCGTCACTGGATAAATGGTTTTCCGTGATCCCCGGACGGCTGACATGATAATTTTGCTGAAGTTTTTCCCGAAGCGGTTTACCGAGCGACGTCATCGATGAAAAATCCGTCGCCCCGCGCTGATAAAGCCAGTGCCAAAGCTGTTTCACCCGAAAAGGCTTTTCGCCAAGTGCCGTCATTTCTTCGAGCAGGGCCTGACGGTCGAGACCGATCAAATCTTTTTTTTCATGCGCTGAATTTGCCATCATGGGGCTGATATAAGCATCTTTGCCTCAACACAAAAGCAAAATCAAACCTTGCACGCCTTTGATATGCGTTTGAAGGCGGCGGAAAAACCTTTTAACGAATAGGTATCGGTCATTTTTTTTCCGTTTTTTGTCAGCCCGGTGATTTTCAGGGTGGCACCCCGGATCATGGCTTTGACCAGCGCTGCATCGGTTTTCGAATCATAGGCAAAGGCGTAACCGTTATCGGTAAACATCTTGAATGTTTTTTTGCCAACCACAACCTTGGCATCGGAATAGGCTTTGAAATCATAACCGGCGCGGTAACTAACCACGTTCAGGCTTTTTTCCTGTGGCCGGTGGGCGACCATCAGATAGCTGCGACCCCGCCCTTTGACTTTACCTGTTCGCTTGACCGGCTCGGAAGCCATAAAACAGACCTGTTTTTTACCGGCTTTTTCCGTTGACGATTCCCAGGCACCGTCATTGCCCAGTAAAATGGCTTCGGCGCGTGCATTTCCCGCCTCAACCCCCATCATATACATGAAAATGGACATACCCCAAATTGACGTCTTGAAAATGATTTTGTTAGGGTCCATACTCATTTAATTCATCCATTCTGCGCGAGCAAATTTATTCCCTGAACAGGAAAAAGGGTGCCGGAAATGTGGTGCATTTTCAAGGCCTTTTGACGCATTCAGGGGACAAATCTGCCGCGCCCATACGGGTTTGCAAAACAAACGATTTATCCGGCATGAAACATCCTTGAATATGTTATACATGTCCTGCGGCTGTTTCATTTGGCTAAATCCCTTGTTTTGCAAACAGAATTGCATAAATTGAATGAGTCTGGACCCTAGGCATCATGGCAGGTTTTCCGGAAATTAAATGATCCTGTATCTTTTAATTTATTTTTTCCCCGTTAACAAAAGCTAAATCATGTCATCACTTGATATATTCACCATTGAAGTCAGCCGCGGCACCATGGTTGAAAGCCGCCACCATGGATTTGGCGTTGTCATCGACGCCAGCGGTCAAATTCAGCAAAGCTGGGGTGACCCGGAACAGCTTATTTATCCCCGTTCGGCCATCAAGCCTTTGCAAACGCTGGCCTTGATTGAAACCGGGGCCGCCGATCATTTTTCATTTACCGAAGCTGAGCTGGCTTTGGCGTCCGCGTCCCACAACGGAAGCCGGCATCATGTTGAAGGCGTTGCCGCCATTTTATCGCGGCTTGGATTAAGCGCAGACGACCTCGAATGCGGCGCCCATCCCCCGGCCGGGGAGCAGGAATACAGGGTTTTTTATAAATCCGGCGACACCTTGTCAAAACTGCACAACAATTGTTCCGGCAAGCACGCGGGGTTTCTGGCAACGGCTTTACACATGAAGGAACCCACCGCCGGATATTCCGGGCCCGATCATCCGGTTCAGATCCGGCTTAAAAAAATTCTCCAATCCATGGGCGATACGGATCTTTCCCACACACCCCGCGGCATTGACGGTTGCGGCATCCCGGTGATGGGCATGTCCGTCAAATCCATGGCCCTTGGGCTGGCCCGTATGGCCAACCCGGAACACGTATCACCGGATCGCCAACAGGCATCCCGGCGCATTATTGAGGCCATCACCCGCTATCCGGAAAATGTTGCCGGGGAAAACCGCTTCGATACCCATGTGATGCGCCTGGCCAAGGGCGGTTTTGTCGTCAAAGGCGGGGCCGAAGCGGTATATGGCGCCATTGTCCCAAGTCTGGGTCTGGGTATTGCCCTGAAAATAGAGGACGGCGGCAAGCGCGCTTCGGAAGTGGTGATGGCGGCGGTTCTTGACCGCCTTGGCTTGCTGGACGGATTGCCGGAAAAAACCCGCACCGATTTATTGAACGTTCCCGTTGAAAATGCCGCAGGGGATCTGGCCGGGTTTATTCGCATGGGCGATTTTTAATCTTCGGACGCTATTTTCAATGGTGGGGTTTGTTTGAATTTTTCCAGTTTTTTGCGCATAACCTGATCGCCATAAACGTGGGGTTTCGCCGTTTCAACAGGGCCACCGGGACGCACCGGGCGGGCCGGCCATGACCCCAGATTGTTAACGCGGTCATACATGACGACGGCTGCGGCAATGCCGACGTTGATACAGAACCGGGTCGGAATTTTAATGACAAAATCACACCTGTCGATCATGTCATCGGTCAGATTTCCCCGTTCCGGCCCCAACACATAGGCCGCACGGGGCGGATGGCGGAAACTAGGTAAATCAATGGCATCATCGGTCAGTTCAATACCCACCAATTGACAGTCTTCGGGCAGGATCATGGAGCCGATATCCGGAAAACTGTAATAGGGCAGATGGCGCTGGCTGTTGGATGTATCGGCCCGCTCGCCTTCACCACGGGCATAAACCGAGGCCACGGAAAACACGAAACTGGCCCCGAAGGCATGGGCCGAGCGATAAATGCTGCCCACATTCATGGATTTCGATATGCCTTCGGCGCCAATGCCAAAATAGCCCCGCATGGTTGCTGTCATCGCTTTTACCCCTTATATGATACCAACACCTGAATGTCCGGAAAAACAAAGGGGAAGTCAATGCGCGCCCAGCACTGTATAAATTGGGGAACCGAAGACGATCTGGCTTTGGTCGAAATTCCCAAGCCCGACCCCGGTCCCGGCGAAGTCATCATCAAGGTGATGGCCGCGGGTGTCAACTTTGCCGACAGTTTGATGATTTCCGGAAACTATCAAATCAAACCGCCGCTTCCGTTTGCGCCGGGCATGGAAATCGCCGGTATCATTGACAGCGTCGGTGACGGCGTCGAAAATTTTAAAATCGGTGACCGGGTTTTGGCGATCCTTTCCCATGGCGGGTTTCAGGAATTTGCCGTGGCCCGTGCCGATGATGTTTTTGTCATCCCGGATACTATGGATTTTCACAGCGCCGCCGCTTTCGCCATCGCCTATGGCACTTCTGAAATCGGGCTTTCTGCCAAACTGGCTTTGAAACCGGGCGAAAGCGTTCTCATCAATGGTGCCGCAGGCGGTGTTGGCCTGACGGCGGTTGAATTGGCCAAACATTTAGGGGCAACCGTTATTGCCGCCGCGGGCGGGCCGGAAAAACTGGCCATTGCCAAGCGCTATGGCGCCGATTACCTGATTGATTACAAAACCGAAGATCTGGCCAACCGGGTCAAACAAATCACCGAAGGCAAAGGCGTCGATGCGGTCTATGACCCGGTCGGCGGCTCCGCCTTCAAAGCGTCCATGAAAGCGGTGCGACAAGGCGGACGGATACTGATCGTCGGTTTTGCCAGTGGTGACGTGCCGCAAATTCCGGCCAATATTTTGCTGGTTAAAAACATCACCGCCATGGGTTATTTCTGGGGCGCGTACCGGATTTTGGCCCCCAAAGTGATGGAAAATTCCATGCACAAACTGTTTAATTTATATGTCAGCGACGGGCTTGAGCCGATGATTTCGAAAAGTTTTGATTTAAGCGAAGTCCCCGCCGCGCTCAAATACCTGAAAAGCCGTAAAGGCGCCGGGAAAATTATCATTACCACGGAAACCCGCCATTAACCGGGCTATTCCGCAGGTGCCTTGCGTGCCAGCGGGCTTTCGTTAATCGGCAAATGCAACAGTCCGGCAATGACACCCAGCGCCACCGTGGTGTACCAGACCAGATCGTATGACCCGCTGATATCATAAACATAACCGCCCCACCAGACACCGATGAAGCTGCCGACCTGATGGCTTAAAAAGACAAAGCCGAACAGTGTGGATAAATAGCGAACGCCAAAGATCTGACCGACCAGACCGCTGGTCAACGGCACGGTGCCCAGCCACAGCAACCCCAGCGATGACGCGAACAGATAAACCGTCATTTCTGTTTTCGGTGCCAGAATAAAAACCAGAAACACAGCCGCACGTAAAAAATACAATGAACTCAGCACCATCCGTTTGGAATAAATCTGACCCAGATGACCACAGGCATAGGTGCCGAAAATATTAAACAGCCCGATCAATCCCAGTGCCCAAGCCCCCACATCCGCACCCAGCCCCAAATCGGCAATATAGGACGGCAAATGCACGGCCACAAACAGCACCTGAAAACCACAGACAAAAAACCCGGCGGTCAGTAAAATATAATTTTTGTTACCGGCGGCTTCCGACACCGCCGCTTTCATGGAATGTGCGCCTTCGGAATGCTGTTTTTCGGTATCGGAAGAAAACACCAGCGCCAATGGGGCCATCATCAACGACATCACCGCCAATATAACGAACGCCATCGGCCAGCCATAGGCGCTAATCAGTTGCTGGCCCAGCGGAGCCAGAACAAATTGCCCGAACGAGCCACCGGAACTGACAATTCCAAGCGCCATGGATCGTTTTTCAGGCGGTGCAATACGGGCAACGCCGCCAAAGACAACGGCAAAACTGGTCGCCGCCATCCCCATGCCCACCAGTAAACCGCCGCCCAGATTCAAATCAAACGCCGATGTGGCGCCGGACATAACAAACAGACCCAGCCCATACAGGACGCTGCCGACGACAATAACCTTCAGCCCGCCAAAGCGGTCCGCCAGCATCCCGGCAATGGGCTGACCCAGCCCCCAGACAATTTGCTGGATCGCCATGGCAAAGGCAAATGTCTGTCGGCCCAAATCCAGATCCAGCGTCACCGGACCCAGAAACACGCCAAAGGATTGACGCAAACCCATGCTCAGGCTGATCACCAGCGCGGCAGCGGTTGTAAAAACAAAAAGTTTAAGGGTGCGGTTCATTTGGCGGTGTTTCACGTTCATTCATAGCTGTACTGAACAGAAATAGCATAAAAACACCGGTTTGTGAAATCCACCTTATTATCCCACCCAGAACGGCTTTTGTGCTTCGTCGATGGCGTCTGCTTCGCGGATCCCCATATCATCAAGGATATACAAGTTTTCCATATCCATTACCAATTCCAGCATATGACGACGCTGAGTTAACCGCTGTTGCCAGACACAAGGCAACCTGATCAGGGAATTGACGCGGTTTATCAATGTTTTGGCGGCCAAGAATTTTTCAACGTTTCCGCCATTGCTGTCGATGAAGCCGGGGGCCAAATAGGTCGTTGCTGTTTTGCAGGTCATCTGTTTTCTCCTGATAAATCGGGTATCTTTCCATCATCCTGATCGGCGGTGATTTGGGTTGGCTTTGGGGCGGTCACCCCGAAGCCAATACCCCTTTCACCAGTGGACAAATCCACTTTGAAGAACGTATCCAATCGTTCTTGCAAGACCGGATATAGCCGTCAAAGCCCAAGCCTACAAACGAACATTTTTGATGCTTGCATTAGTTTACCTAATGCCAAAATTGTATCTGGAACAATTTTATTCAATAAAATCAATAGTTTAATTTTTTAGCGTTAATATTTAGGGATTGATTTAATAATGTTTTTTATGTAAAGTTTTTGCCATGGCACGTCATTTACCCCCGCTCCACGCCTTGCGCGCTTTCGAAGCCGCCAGCCGTCATCTCAGTTTTACCAAAGCGGCGGAAGAACTGAATGTGACCCAGGCGGCCATCAGCCATCAGGTCAAAACCCTTGAAGAACGATTGGGGATGGTGCTGTTTCAACGGCTCAACCGCTCATTGATCCTGACCGCAGCCGGGCAACAGTATTTCCCGCCGGTTCAGGAAGCCCTCGACATCATCGCCCATGCCACCGACCGACTGCACCGCCACGATCAATCGGGCGCATTGACACTCAGCACCATGGATTCCTTTGCTGCCAACTGGCTGGTGCCAAGGCTGGGCCGGTTTCGTGATATCCATCCCGATATAGATGTGCGCATATCCACCAACGATGAAAGCCTTGATCTGTTGCGCGCCAACATCGACATGGCGGTGCGTTACGGTCACGGCGACTGGCCCGGCAACCGTATTGACAAACTGATGAGCGAAAACGTATTTCCGGTTTGCAGTCCCAAACTTATTGAAAAATATGCACGCATGGGCACGCCCCTTAAAACACCGGCTGATCTTGCCCATGTCACATTATTGCACGATGACATGCGGGTTGACTGGCGTATGTGGCTGATGGCCGCTGGGGTTGACAACGTCGATCCTGACCGCGGGTTAAGTTTCGAGCATTCCAATCTGGTGTTGCAAGCCGCCCTTCAGGGAGACGGCGTTGCCTTGGCCCGGTCCGCGTTGTCATCGTGGGAAATGAAAAGCGGTCGGCTGGTGAAACCTTTTGATTTAACCCTGCCGGCGACGTTTGCTTATTATATTGTCAGCCCCGAGCCCTATGCCGGACGACCGAAAATCAAGGCCTTTCGCAACTGGCTGTTATCCGAAGCCCACGAACATAATAAAGAACACAACAAACACCACCCGTTATAATCACGCCCGGCTTCATCACGTCTTTAATTCAACCCGGTCTTTGAAATATTCCAGGGCTTCGGGATTGGCCAGGGCTTCCTTGTTTTTGACCGATTTGCCGTGAACCACATCGCGCACGGCCAGTTCGGTGATTTTTCCGCTTTTTGTCCGGGGAATATCAGGAACGGCCAGAACCTTGGCCGGAACGTGGCGCGGCGTACAATGACTGCGGATCCGGTTTTTAATGATGGCGGTCAATTCATCATCAAGCGCGACGCCATCGGACAGAACCACAAACAGCACCACGCGCACATCATGATCCCATTGCTGGCCGATAACGATGGCTTCTTTGACCTGATCCAGTTTTTCCACTTGCCGGTAGATTTCAGCCGTGCCAATCCTGACTCCGCCCGGATTCAAGGTCGCATCGGAACGGCCATAAATAATCATGCCGTCATGTTCGGTCAATTCCACGTAATCACCGTGGGTCCAGACGTTATCAAACATTTCAAAATAGGCGGCGTGGTATTTCTTGCCATCTTTGTCATTTAAAAACCCAACCGGCATCGACGGGAACGGTTTGGTGCATACCAGTTCGCCTTTTTCACCCCTGAGCGGACGGCCATCATCATCAAAAACGTTGACGGCCATGCCCAGCATCCGCGCCTGTATTTCCCCGCGGTACACCGGCCGGGTCGGATCACCGCCACAAAAACAGCCCATAATATCCGTGCCCCCGGAAAAAGACACCAGATGGATGTCTTTTTTAATGCCGTTCATAACGACATCGAAACCTTCGGGTGCCAATGGCGAACCGGTGGAACACAGCATTTCCAGACTGTCCAGTTGATGATGGTCTATGGGCCGGTAACCGGCTTTCCCCAAGGCATCGATAAATTTGGCCGAGGTGCCAAACAGTTTCATTTTTTCTTTTTCGGCGTAATCGAACAACACACCCGGCCCCGGATAAAAAGGCGAGCCATCATACAATAACAGTGTCGCTTTGGATGCCAGCACCGTCACCAGCCAGTTCCACATCATCCAGCCGCAGGTGGTAAAGAAAAAGATACGGTCCCCGGGTTTGATGTTCGAATGCAAAAGCTGTTCGGATAAATGTTTCAGCAACGTCCCGCCCGCACCATGAACAATGCATTTCGGCGCTCCGGTCGTGCCTGATGAAAACATGATGTAAAGCGGATGATTAAACGGAAGTTGCCTGAAGGCGATCTCGCCCGGGGGATATTCCGTCAACACGTCCCCCCACAGGCGGGCGTTTTCTATACCCGACACATCGGGATGATCCGTTGTATAGGGGACAATGATGACCTGTGTGACGCTCGGCAGGCCCGACAGGATTTCAGACAGCTTGTCCAAGCTGTCATGGGTTTTTCCGTTATAGAAATAGCCGTCGGCGGACAAAATAATTTTCGGGGCCACTTGCTGAAAACGGTCAAGCACGCCTTGTACGCCAAAATCCGGTGAACAGGACGACCACACCGCGCCCAGACTGACCGCCGCCAGCATGGCCACCACAGTTTCCGGTATACTGGGCATGTATCCGGTGACCCGGTCGCCTTCGGCGACGCCCATATCCTGCATTGCCTGCGCCAGAATTGAAACCTGATCGTGAAGTTCTTTCCAAGTCATCCGTTTGAAGACTTTATCTTCGCCCTTGAAAACAATGGCTTCGCTGTCATCCCGTTTTCGCAACAGATTTTCGGCAAAATTCAGGCGGGCTTCGGGGAACCATTTGGCACCGGGCATCTTGCCACCGTCTGTCAATATGGTGTCGCCTTTTTTGCTGGCGATCACACCACCGAAATCCCACATACTTGACCAGAATTTTTCCGGCTCCGTGATCGAAAAATCGTACAGATCCTGGCTGTTTTTCAGGCTCAACCCCCGGTCTTTGTTTAACGTATTGATAAAAACTGTGATATTCGCTTGGGCGATCATGTCATCCGTTGGTTGCCAAATGATCGAAGACGGTTGAGCAGTCACGGTTTTTCCTCCGGTTAACTAAACAATAATTACAAATGCCACGTTATACAGTGGCTTCGTTTTATTCAATGCTGCATTGCAAACTCATGTCTGGTCATAACGGCAAAGCCCCGTTAGGCTGTTTCGATGCGTAACAAAGCCGCCTTACCGTTCGTCGCACCCCGGGCATCCATTGTCCGCGCTGCCCTGTGGATGATGGGGTTTGCCTTTACCTTTTCCATCACATCGGCCTTGGTACGCCACCTGTCGGGACAGCTTCACCCCGTTCAACTGGCTTTTTTCCGCAACCTGTTCGGTCTGGTGCTGATCGTGCCGTTGTTGTTCAAATCCGGGTTTATGACACTCAGGACCACACGTTTCAAATACCATTTTAGCCGCGCCGTCACGGGGTTGACGGCCATGTTCTTACTGTTCACGGCTGTCAGCCTCATGCCCTTGGCCGAGGCCACGGCGATGACCTTTACAGCGCCGTTGTTCGCCACCGCCGGGGCGGCTTTGTTTTTAAAAGAAAACGTTCGTATCCGGCGCTGGTCAGCAACCATTATTGGCTTCATCGGCGCTTTGATCATGCTCCGGCCCGGTGTTGCCGCCATTTCAGCACCGGCCTTGATCGCGCTTTCATCGGCGGCCTTTATCGCCGCATCCATGTTGCTGGTAAAATCCCTGTCACGCACTGAACGTCCGGAAACCATGGTTTTTTACATGACCACCATTATGGCCGTTTTATCCTTTCCGCCTGCCCTCTTTGTCTGGCGGCCAATACCGGGCGATGCCTGGATTTGGCTGGTGGCGTTGGGTATCGTCGCAACTTTGGGACAGCTTTTCATGGCCCGGGCTTTTGCTTATGGTGATGCATCCGAAGTTCTCCCGTTTGATTTTTCTAGGCTGATCTTTGCCGCCCTTGTCGGCTTTGTGATTTTCGATGAAACGCCTGATCTATGGACATGGATTGGGGCTGGTATTATTTTCTCATCAACTTTATATATAGCCCGCCGGGAAGCCCTTCAGAAAAAACACACCCCTTGAACCTTTCACCCCGAAATATTGAATAAGGAGAATTTCATGGACATCAATACACTTTCTGCGGTTGTTACAGGCGGCGCTTCTGGCTTAGGTAAAGCCACGGCCGAGGCCTTGGCCAAATCCGGAGCCCGGGTCGCCATTTTTGATCTTGATATGGACCGCGCCCGTAATTTTGCCGCTGATATTGGCGGCATCGCCGTTGAATGTGATGTTTCCCGTGCCGACAGCGCCGAACAGGCTTTTGAACAGGTCCGGAAAAATCACGGCCCGGCACGTATTGCCGTCAGTTGCGCCGGGATTGCACCGCCTGCAAAAATTGTTGGTCGCGACGGACCGCAAGAGCTTGAAACCTTTGCCCGCACCATCAACATCAATTTAATCGGAACCTTTAACATCATGCGTCTGGCCGCCGCCGACATGACCGGGCTTGAGCCATTTGACAGTGGCGAGCGCGGCATCATTATCAATACTGCATCCATCGCCGCGTTTGAAGCCCAGATCGGACAAGCGGCCTATGGCGCTTCCAAAGGCGGGGTTGCCGCACTGACATTACCCGCCGCCCGTGAACTGGCCAAATTCGGCATCCGGGTGTTATCCATTGCCCCCGGCATTTTCGGCACCCCGATGTTGTTTGGTCTGCCGGAAGAGGCGCAAAAATCATTGGGCGCTTCGGTTCCGTTTCCATCCCGTCTTGGAAAACCCGAAGAATACGCCAAGCTGGCTTTGCATATGATCGATAATGTGATGCTGAACGGCGAAACGGTACGCCTTGACGGCGCCTTGCGAATGGCCCCCAAATAACATGCCTGATTTACGGTAACAACGGATTGATACAGTCAACCAGTTGATCCAGTTTAAAGGGCTTCAGTAACGTTTTATCGGCCCCCAATTTGGCGCTGTTATCCAGATATTCTCCGTGCCCGGAGATGGCAATGATCGGTACGGTTTTGGCCTGTTTTCGAATGGTTAAAATCGTACCGATGCCTTCGCCGTCATCCATTACCAGATCGGTGATGACAATATCCGGTTTTGTTTGCTGAAACGACACAAGACCTTCTCTGCCATTGGCAAAATCATCAACTTTGAAACCCGCGCCCGTCAATTCGGACGCCAGATAGCGACGGAACAAATCATTGTCCTCAATCAATAATATGCGTTTCATGCCATTATACTTAACGCGTTTTTTTGCCCGCGCACTTCACCGCTGATCACTTTTTTGCGATCCTGCAATGCGCTAACCATCCAGCATTTCCATGGCGCTATTAAGCTGACTCATGCGGGCGTGATCGCCCAATTTGTTATCCGGATGATAGATCCCCGCCAACATCCGGTACCGGGTTCTGAGTTCCCGTTTTTGCGGATGACTTTCGGGTGGGAAACCCATCACATACAACGCCCCTTCATAATCCATCACCCCCGTTGCCAGAGGTTCAAAGGACAGCACCCTGACCATGGTTTCAAGACGTTCAATGGTTTCCCTGTTTGCCTTTTCATTTTCCCGGATACCGGTTTGCAGTTTTTCTTGGGCAGCCTTGATATCCTTGCTTAACTTTAATTCATAAGCACCACTTTCCATGGACAAGGCAATGAACAGGGCCTGCCTGATTTCTTTCGGTGTATACCCCGGCATCATCCTGATTTGCAGGCGGGGCTTGCGCAAAACCCGGCGACCCGCGGCCTGACCGGACTTCAATACAACTTCTTCCCTGTCTTCGCGTTCAGGCTCGCCACTGTCTTTGGCTCTGCGAATGGTTTCAATGGGGACCATCAAAACCACAGAGCGGGCCAGATCCGCCACATTGATTTGACGCTTTTCAGCCAACGCCAGAACGTCATCACGAAAGCGGCTGGCGCACGGGACCGTGTATGATTTTTTTTTCATACGATTACCCACCTGTCTTGTAACGCTTTGTTATATAATGTTTTTTAAGAGATTAACGCAGCTGCCTTTTGTTGAACTCATGATCGCCCTTCATATCAAACACATTTGATCGGAGGAATATTTTGCAACTACATACGTTGTTTTTTCGGTGTCCTCCAGTGAAAAACCCATTATTTTTAACAAACGTTCTTGTTTTTTCAGCTAACTAATTGAAAATAAATCATAAATCACGGTAAGTTTTTGTTAAAGCTTTCTCACCCAAAGCCATCACCCTATCCCTGCCCGGCGACAAAGCCGGGCCGCGTCCTTAAAAACACTGGCCCGGTTCATTTAATCGTGCCGTTATCGTTATGCCCCGCCCGTCATCCGAACACCCTGTTTTTTACAGTTGTTGCCAAGGCGGGATAATTACCCTTCGTCAAATCCGGCAACGGGCCAAATTCTGTCTGTGAACAAGGGCAACCATATCGACCTCGTTTCAAAGTAACGCTTAAAAAATGGCCCTTAAAACCGGTTTCAATTTTATATCCACACGCTTTTTAATTTTTAAACCGTGTTGGCTTCACCGGGATTTCCATCTGAATAAAAGGCCATCACATATTCCCGAAAACCTGTTAAAAGTCCCGGATATGTTATCTTGTTTTACAACCGTTCCCAATATTTGGGAACTTATTCTGAGGATTTATGTTTGTTTCGGTACGGTCCTGAAAACACCGGCGGTATGGCGTCAAGGTCTTCGTTTGCAATGTGGCACGCGATCATGTGATCGTTGGACAGGGTTTTCAAAGCCGGTATTTCCGTCTCGCAAATTTCGCCCAATTTTCGTGGACAGCGGCTTTGAAACGGGCAGCCTTGGGTGCGTTCAAGTGCGCTTGGCGGACCACCTTCAAGCACAATGCGGCGTTTTTTTATTTCCGGGTCCGGCACGGGAACCGCAGACAACAGCGCCTCGGTATAAGGATGATAGGGCGGCTTGAAAATGGTTTCGGTTTCGCCCTGTTCCATAATACGGCCCATGTACATAACCACAACCCGGTTGGAAATATAGCGCACCACGCTTAAATCATGGCTGATAAACAACATCGCGGTCCGATTCTCAAGCTGGATATCCAGCAACAGTTCCGTAATCGCCGCCGCCACCGACACATCCAGCGCCGATATGGGTTCATCGGCAATGACCATTGACGGGTTTCCGGCAAAGGCGCGGGCGATGCCGATGCGCTGTTTTTGCCCGCCCGATAATTTACCCGGTTTGCGCCGATATAACCCGCGCGGCAATTTAACCATATCCAGCAATTCAAACACCCGGGCTTTTATTTTGTCAGGGCTTGCATCCCCGTTGAATTGTGCCACGGCACGGGTGATTTGCCGGCCTATGGAAAGTTCCGGGTTAAGCGTATCGTGCGGGTTCTGGAAAACCATCTGTGCCGATTTTAATTGCCGGGGGCTGCGTTTTTTAACCGGGACATGGGCAAGGTTTTCTCCCAACACGGTCACCCGGCCCCCATTGGCGGTTTCCAGCCCCATGACCACCTTGGCCAACGTTGATTTTCCGCAACCGGATTCGCCGACAATGGCCACTGTTTCCCCGGCCCTGACCTGAAACGATATATCCGCGTTGGCTTTGATCCGTTTTTGCCGGGATGTAAAAAACCGCGACCACGACCGGTTCTCGATGTCATAATTTTTTGCCATGTCCCGGATTTCAAGCACCGCATCGCCAAATTGCTGTAACGGCCCCTGTGCCACCTTTGCGGTTTTGCCATGGGCGCCCATTTCACGCCATTTCAGACAACGGACCCAGTGGCTGTCATCATTTTCATCAACCGCCGTCATCGGAACAAGGGATTGATCGCACAATCCGGGTACTGAATATTCACAACGCGGGGCGAAAAAGCACCCCCGCGGGCGTTCATGCGGCGACGGCAATTGGCCCGGAATCGGAACCAATGACCTGTCCTGTTTACCCATATGAGGCATCGGGATACAGGCAAACAAGGCCGCCGTATAGGGATGCCGCGCCCAGGAAAACATGGATTGGACATGACCCTGTTCAACGACTTCGCCAGCATACATGACGCTGATCCGGTCACAGACATCAAACATCAGACCCAGATTGTGGGAAATGTACAACAACGCCGTATTGTATTTACGGCTCAGTCCCGCAATCAATTCGACAATCCCGGCTTCGACCGTAACATCCAGCGCCGTTGTCGGTTCGTCCAGCACCAGCAAAGACGGCGAACACAGCAACGCCATGGCAATCACCACCCGTTGTTGCTGTCCGCCGGAAAGTTGATGGGGATAGGCATCCATGATCCGTGATCCATCGGGCAACTGAACATCGGCCAGCATTTTAAGGGCGCGGCTTTTGGCTTCAATACGGGTGACGCCGTCATGGGTTATCGGCACTTCAATGAGTTGTTCACCAATGGTCATCGACGGATTAAGCGCGGTCATCGGTTCCTGATAGACCATGGCGATTTCCGCGCCGCGAATATGGCGCAACTGTTTTTTATTCAAGCCAGCCATATCCTGACCCTTGAACAGAACGCGGCCACCGACAATTTTTCCGCCGCCGCCAAAATAACGCATAATCGCCATGGCAACGGTCGATTTTCCACATCCCGTCTCGCCGACCAGCCCCATACTTTCGCCCGGTCCCAATGACAGGGAAAAATCAACCACCGCCGGAATTTCCCCCAAGCGGGTGAAATAGGAAACCGACAAATTTTCGATTTTCAGCAGTTCACCATCCAATGTATCCGCTCCGCCCGCCATAACTCAGTCTTTCAATGAAATTTCACGCAAGCCGTCGGCCAACAGATTAAAGCCCAAAATCAATGACGAGATGGCAATGCCCGGCGCAATTGTCATGTGCGGAAAGGCCAGCGCCATTTGCCGGGTTTCGTTGATCATCCCGCCCCAGTCCGGGTTCGGCGGTGGCAAACCCAACCCCAGAAATCCCAGCACCCCGATGGTGATAATGGCATAACCGAGCCTGAGACAGGCATCAACGATCAACGGTCCACGCGCGTTCGGCAAAATTTCAACAAACATGATATAAAGCGCGCTTTCACCGCGGGTCTGGGCAGCGGCGACATAATCACGGTTGCGCAGATCCAGCACCAGTGCGCGAACAATACGCATCACGCCGGGGGCGCTGGCAAAGGTAATGGCAAGGATAATATTGACGCCCGATGCGCCGATTTTGGCAATGATAATGATATACAGCACCAGCACCGGAAACGATAAAATGACGTCGCTCAACCGCGACAGAACAGTGTCCCACCAACCCCGGTGGTAGCCCGCCGCCAACCCCATCACCACACCGACCGCGTAGGCCGAAAAAGTTGCCAATGGCGCATAGATCAATACCGTGCGCGCGCCAAAAATCAGTCTGGACAGGATGTCACGGCCAATATGATCGGTGCCGAGCCAGAAAACCTGCCCCGTTTTCACATAAACCGTTCCCGGTTTGGCATAGGGCTGTAACGTCGCCAGCGGATCAAACGGCGCAATCCAGGGTGCCAGCAACGCCACCAGCACCCAGAACAGGACGATCCCGGCCCCGATCATGGCGATCCGGCTTTCACGCAACAACATTATGGATTGAACCGTGCGCTCCATCACGTAAACCGGATGCGCGGGTTAAGGAACCGGTAGCCGATGTCGGCAATGGTCTGGGTGATCACGGCGACGAACACGGCGACCATGGCACAGGCTTCGATCAGGAAAATATCCTGATTGAGGGACGCTTCCAGCAATAATGCGCCAAACCCTTTATAGGCAAAGAAAAATTCAACCACAATCACGCCTGACAACAGCCAGTTGATTTGCAGCATAATCACCGTAAAAGGCGTAATCAGCGCGTTCCGGAGGGCGTGTTTCAAAATCACCCGGTGTGTCGGCAAGCCTTTTAAAATGGCGGTCCGTATATAAGGCGTCGTCATCACCCCGGCCATGGAAGCCCGGGTCATTCTGGTGACGTAACCAAAATCATAGAGCACCAGCACCATGATCGGCAGCACCATTTGCCGGCCGTCAAACCCGGCGATCATCGAGCTGGTTCCCGGCAGCCATTTCAGGCCGAAAACAAAAACGGCGGATAAAAACACCGCACTGGCAAATTCCGGAACAGACGTTGTTATCACCCCGGTTATGGAAATCACCCGGTCAAGTTTCGAGCCTTCACGCATCCCCGCCAACACGCCAAACGTCAATGACAACGGGATTAAAATGGCAAACGTCCAGAATCCGAGCACCGCCGTGTTCCACAATCTTGGCCACAGGATTTCCGAAACCGGCACATTATAGGTCACCGACGGCCCGAAATCGGCAACAATAAAACGGCCAAGCCAGCCCAGATATCGTTGCCAAAGCGGATCAAAATAACCGTGGGCTTCCAACCATAATGTGCGCTGTTCTTCGCTGGTATAGGGACCAAGTACGTTGATGGCGACATCGTTTGGAGAAATTTCCAGCAACAGAAACAACAACACCGACACCACAACCATGGTCAAAGCCATCAGACCAAGACGTTTCAGAATCAACACAGTCATGGTCCGGACATCCCTGTTCCGAAAACAAAAATGGATGTTTTATCTAGGATAGCCAGACCTTGTTCAGTTGATGATAATTGGTCGGATGCAATTGAAATCCCTGTACCCGGTTGTGACCGGCGGCAAAGATGGAGCGCCAGAACGGTTGCGCAATGACCGAATTGTCCTGCAGGCGTTTTTCAACCAACGCCATTTGTTTGGCCCGTTCCCCGACATCAAGGATGCCGCTGGCAACATCCAGCAAGCGGTCAAATTCAGGGTCATTGTGGTGGCTTTCATTCCACGGCACGCCGGAACGATAGGCCAAATTCATCACCATCACACCCAATGGCCGGTGGGTCCACGCCGTAAACCCGAATGCGGCTTTATCCCAGATTTTCCAGTACTGTTTATTGGGCATGACATTTATTGCAATACGGATGCCCGCCGGTTTGCACATTTCGGCCAAAGCCTGGGCCACGGCCACTTCCCATGGCGGCTCTTTTTTCACATCCATTTTGATATCAATACCGTTTTTATAACCGGCTTCGGCCAGCAAGCGTTTGGCTTCGGCATAATTCTGTTTGGGGGCATGAACGGGGGCGTATTCCGGATGGATTTGGGCGACGTGATGGTCTTCACCAACAGCACCGCGACCCCGATACGCCAGTTCCAGCAAACGTTTGTGGTCCTGACACAGGCGCACGGCCTTCCTGACCCGGACATCATTAAAAGGCGCTTTATCCATCTGCATACGGGCGATGCCGGTTTGCGCGGTGACGGCTTCGAACACCTGTGTATCCGGTATCTGTTTAACCACGTCCAGCTGTTCTACGAAGGTCTCATAAACCATATCGACCTGACCGGATGCCAAGGCGTTCAATCCGGCAGACGGATCATCACCCAGATCATAATAATGCACCTCGTCCAGCCAGACATCCCCGCCCCAATACCCGTCGCGACGTTCAAGTATGGCTTTTTCACCGACCTTGAATTGCTTTAATGAAAACGGTCCCGTTCCGACCGGGTTTTTTGACAAATCACCACCGGATTTTTCAAAATCGCGGTGAACGATGGCGGTTGGATAATTGTAGAAATTCTCCGGCATCGCCAGTTCAGCCCGATTGAGATTTAACCGCACGGTATAATCATCGACCTTTTCCACTGCGCCCGGGGTCATGGTTTTATTGACAATCGGTTTGCCTTTTTTATTTTTCTTGCCCGTATCCGTGGCCGTCACCATGGCACTGAACAGCCCCTGATTGGAGGACCCGGTTTTGGGATCAAGCCAACGGGTAATATTGAAAATCACATCATCGGCGTTGAATTCATCGCCGTTCGACCATTTGACGCCTTTACGCAGATGAAAGGTCCATGTTTTCAAATCATCGGACGCTTGCCAGCTTTCGGCCAGATGCGGCCGGGTGATGTTATCAGGCCCGGTAATGCACAGGTATTCGATCACTTGCCGCGCCACATTGGATTTTTCCGTCCAGTCAAATCTTGCCGGATCGGTCATTTCCTGCACGCGCATGGAAAACCGCAATATACCACCTTTTTTGGGCGTTGCCGCCTCGGCCCGAGCGATTAAATCCGGCTCACCGACAAAGGCATAGGCCGCCGCCGCCGACAGTCCCAGCAAAGTTGACGTGCGTAAAAATTCCCGTCGGTCCACCGTGCCTTTTAAAAAATTTTTCTTCAGCTTCGGTATATAACTGTGTGGTTGGTCTTTCTTGCCATCCGTCATATTGGCTCTCCCCGTTGTCCGATTTGCGGCCCGCTTTCAAGGTTCTTGTTGTCTTGTCGTCCCTTTAAAAGAACATATCCGTTTTCATCGCACAAGGGGGGATTGAATTTAGCGCACTCACATTTGCGGCAACTGCGGCAAATCAATGGCTGCAAACCGTCTCCGGGCCGGACAATGAAAGAAATGGTGCCGCCTGGGTGATTTGAACACCCGACCCCCGCATTACGAATGGACACCTAAGGTATTTTTATTGTCATAAATCAATGAGTTATTCGGGCGTTGTCGCAAGCCTTCATTGATTAAAACCGCAAAAAACCTAATAAGCCAGAATAAGCCTGACACGTTTTTGGCACAGTGTTAAAAATTTGCCTTTAGACGTCTACCTCTCACACGTCTCGCTTTTATTAGCCTAGGCAAAAGCCACATTCGCCTTACTGGTAAATGTGACTCCATGCTGACCATTGTGGCTCTTGCACATTGGGACGATATATGGATGTGTTTTGTAATCCTCATTATCAACATTAGGTCTAGTAACGTGGGCACCTTCCGTTCCATCTTCTATGCATTCGAACACAGAACACTCGTCAGGATTTTTATTAGTAAGAATTTCCCAGTGCTTGATCCAACTTCCACAACCGCAACTAAGCCCAGCAGTTCCATTGGCATTTTGAATTTTAACAGATTTTGTAGCTGTATAAATAGTTTTCACGGAAATACTTCCTTCAAGTCTATGAATTAAAGTTGCTTGTAAGTCATCGGGTTCAGGTCTCAAGTTTACTAGAATTTACTGAAATACGAAACAAGTGCGTATCGCCAACGCCCTTAGTAAAACGCTCTGGATCAAATTTTTGCGGACGAAGGTACCAACACTGGGTAACTTTGCTTGTTGCTGTTATTGCAGCTGCAGCAACTGCCTGAATTTTTGATCCCGTCAAACCAATTTCTAAATTCATGCCCATTTTCACGTACCAGTCTGAAAATCCTTTTGATAAGAAGTCGATAGTTCCAGAAAGGTCATCAGATTCAATTTGTGTAACTCCAGAGCTTGAATTATCCAACGCTGCGATATCCGCTACTTGCCGGGCAACGTGGGTTCTTGCTGTATCTCTTGCGGGAGCGACAATTTCTAATCTGTCAAAATCACGTTGATCAAGCAGTGAAAGTAACCGTTCATGCTTTGGTGAGGAAAAGGCAAAAAGAACTCTACGCCTAGTATCGTCAGAATCTGACGAAAGGAGGCGATCACATTCATATGGCCCCAGCTCACCTGTCATCAATTTGGATAATGCATCAAAGAATTTCTCACGATCCTGATTTTCTTGGGCCTCAAGTAAAGCGCCAAGTTCACTTTCCAAAGGATAGTGTTGCTCCGCATGAGTATGGGATATTATAACGGTGCGTTTTTCCTTAAGGGAAGTGCGCACCGCCTGAAAAATTATTGGCTTCGAAAGACCTGTAATATCAATCAATGTAGAACCATGAACTGTAACTAGGCCAGATTCGACAAACTTCTCATAGGCTAAAATTTCGACCTCTGCTCCCCACTCATCTAAAGTGTTGAGAATTTCTTCAGCTCGTCCTTTTTCGGGATATTGAATCGCTAACACTTTGGATGGGGGGAGATGCTTTACCATCACTTCAACCGATTTTAATGTGCGTTCTTCAAATCCGAGCCCTAAAATCACGGTATCTATCTTTTGGTAATTGATCGCCCCATAAGGTAATTCCTGTACCGATATTCGTGAAGGAATAGGTTCTTCGATTTGATTATCATTAATTTCTGCCTCGCAGGTGTCCACGTGATTATTATTGATAGTATCGAAAAGAGTTGGCACTGTCCCTACGTCTGTTTTAGCTGCAGTCTCTTCCTCTTCATACTGATCATCCTCTTCGGCGCTGATCCCGCCCCCTAAGTTTTGAAGGAGAATTTTTTTCCCATTCGCAGGCGAATCTAACCACGCTTCCAAATCGGGGCCAGAAAGTTCAAACCGATCTCGCTCAGCGAGGCCGATGTAATTTGTTAGACCATAGATTCTCCTAAATGTTAGTTTGAACTGTTGTATTGGATCAGAATCTTTCGTCTTCACTCGAGGATTACCACCAGTGAAAACGAAAACGCCTGCATCAATAAGGTCGCGCAGCTGCCCCATCTGCTTCACCATGTCACCCGCCGTGATACGCACATAAATAGATGCATATTGCCTGATGCGCAGAGGTTCTTTTCCACTCTTCTTTCCTTCACGGTATGACTTAACCATCAGCTCGTATGATGCTTGCGCAAAAGACTTTGCAGCATCTTTCAATTCCCCACCTCGGCGATTAAGATCATAAAGACTATTTGAGCAGTGGTTCTGAAAACACTCGGATTGGTTCTTAGGTGCCACAGGATACTTTCCCTTAGCCTCTTTCAAAATTCGCTCATACAAGCTTATTACGTCCCCAATATCGCCCACGCATACATGTGCTAACGCGGTGATGCCATGATAAACTTTCTTTCTTTTGCCAGACGTATTTGATGATGATGCAATTTCTTTTGCAATTGTCTCCAGATTTACGTCTCCAAGAATTTCAGCCGGGCCAAAGGGTGGGTGCGCAGGAAAATACTGCGCCCGCTGAGCTAGAATTTTCGTAACGAATTTTTTCCCACTCTTTCCCTTTATTCGATTGTAAACTTCAGAGCCAAGATCAAAAACAGCAAGATCACGACCGACTCTGGCTCTAAGATTTTCGCCAGGCGTTGTCAGCCCAAGCTCCATAGTCTGTACCTCGGAGGTCACCTTAAAGGCGCAAACAGGACTCTGGAAAAGAAGTGCCGATAACAGTTCCTCGATCCGTTGTTCTTTTAAATACCGCGTTGAAACATCATCTAAGAGGAAAAGAATTTGAGCATTCGCCCAACTTTGAGAGCATTTCTTAACCGCTTCAGCCAGATGGATAAACGCATCATTTGGATGTCCAGAGAGTGTTTGGCTTATTTCCCCTCGACTCATTTTGATCAGCAGATTGTTTAAGCGAAAATCAAGTTCATCGGAGTCAATTGCGTCGGCAATGTTTTCGGCGTCGCCCATCAAGCGTACTACTACCGATGCAATAATTTTATGTGCAACATCAACGACTTGACTTTGGTCAATATCCTTTAGGTGCATTAGCGCTCTAAGAGCTTCAATTACATATGCTACGAAAAGCCTAGAAAATGGATCAACGTCCTTATTTTGCCCGCCACCAGGGGTGTCGAGCAAGCGTTGAGCAGAAACAAACAGTCCCACAAAGGAATCATCTTGAATTCGTTTAAGAACAGAGGTTTCACTTTCCATAGATGACGTCTTTGAAGCACGAGCGTGGAACTGTAGGGCTCTGAGCAACATCGTCTTACCACAGCCGCGCATGCCGGTTACGACCTGAGGCCCTGGGGTGCTTATTTGGCTAAGCCAGGTCCCTTCAGGGTCAACAAGTAACTCTGGAACATTCCACGATTGTAAGGTTTGAGCATTGTAGTACGAACCAAAGCTTCTTAATGTAAATGGATTTGTCCAAGGTCGCCATGGGTGACGGGGTAAACGCTCATAAGCTTCTTCGATTTGCTCGATAAGTTCCTGTGCGGCTGGCATTCTATGGCTTTCTGCACGGGCGGCTAACATGTGAAAAATATGCTGTAAAGCGCAAGCTAGACGATATTCATGATCATTTACGCTGTCAGGATCGCTTAGCAATCCAGCAATTAGCCCATTAATGTGGTCGCCAATCTGTCGCAAGTCTCCATAGCGATTGTCGTCACTTTTGCTCTGATCATCGACTGAGCCCAAATCAATTGCGATGGTCCTTATCGAATGGTCAATTGCATTGGCTCGTTGACGTCCACTGGATAATTGCTCAACGATGACATTCTCTGCGTGAAGGTCATTGTGATATGCGCCTTTCTTTTCCAGCTCTTCCCTAAGGCGCAGTAGGTCTATGGCGACTTGAGCTGCGATTTGAGCTGTAACTTGTTCTTTGCCGGTTAAGTAATCGGCTAGAAGAGGTCCATTCACGTATTCGAGTTCCGCAACATGACAATCTAGATCCTCTTTGCCAAAGGTAATAACTTCATCACGCACATCGCTGATCTTAACAATATGTTCCGTACCTTCTGCAACCTTGTGGTGCTTTTGACATTCTCTCTCAAAATCTTTTTCAGAAAAAAAATCGTAAAAGGACTTAGGTGAAACCTTGAGTACAAATTTTGCCTTTAACGGCCCTTTCCGCTCTACAATATAGGTCGTTGCATAGAAACCACGCCTCAATGATCGAACAACCTTGTAGTCCCCAATTTCGTTAGGAGGTTGGAAAAGCGGCAATCCATATTCCCGGTCACAGGTTGGACACTTATCTTCCAATTTCTTTTCCGCGTAGTCCTTTGAAGGACAAAAAAAACAACAATATTTATCCATGACTTACAACCTCAATTCCTGGCACTAAAATTGGCGCATCATCAATGCTAAAAACTTGGCCGATAAGTTTGGATAGCCCATCCATTAACATATCAGATACCCTTACGGACGCTAGCAATTCGTCTTGTGCCACATATTCACCTGAAGGCACTTTTAGTATTGTTCCTATATTATCTGGGAACTGAGTTGAACCATTATCGTCTCCTTTATTCGCCTCGACAAACACGGATCGCAGCATTTCTAAGTCGATAGAAACAAATCCTGATTTTGGTGCTTTTATTTCGTGCCGATGCCCTGACAAGGTTTCGTTGGCCTTCTTTTCGAATGCTCCAAACGAACTTCCTTGAGCAATCAGGTTTTCTTCAAATGCGGTTTTAAAGTTCTCAAGCGTGGGCATGTTAGAAAACCCCTTTAATGATGCTAAGTGGGCCGCCATTAATTGACATTGATCTCGATGTTCGGCTAGAGCACCGCTTACATCATTATCCAATATCAACTTAATAGCAGCAAGAGCCTCTCCCCTACCGATGAATGGCTGGTACGGAAATCTTGCATCGGTAAGAAAACATATGGCTTTGATATCCGCTAGAGCAGCCACCTTACAAAACCGCGCCGCAGACTTTCTCGCTTCTGGGAAAGTCTGCCCAAAGTTACCGTGCGGAGCAACTCTTACATCCAATCCGACAGTTCGAATTCCACAAGCAATTTTCTTAGAAAGCAGACTAGCAACTGCAAGATCTGGAATATCCTGAGATCCTGATTGTTGACGATATCGAAATAATTTAGCATCAAGAGGAGCGAAGTTTTCATCCGCGAGAAAGTGTGCATAACCTGATTGATTCACTATTTCTGAGACTTCAGCTGGTAAAAAATTAACTCGATAAGGAATAAGCTGTGCCATGACATCTACACCGCCAGCCGGACGACCAGGAACACCCAGCTTGGGAACAGAAAATCCATACGCACGAAGATATAGTGGCGATAGCAACGTTGAAAGAGAAGACGGCCCTCCTGTTGAAGCGATGTCTGCAGTTTCTATATCTTCTCGCCAATGAAATTGGTGTCCGCTCGCAGCCAATGTCTTAGCTAGTTTATATACCTCGCCATCATCAGGACGGTTGGTTTTGATTTCCGCAATAAGGCGCTCCATTGATATATCAGTAGAATCTTCAGCAAAACAATTTATCAATTGATTAATGTTTGACACTGCCTCCCCCTAACGATTTTGCAGAAGTAGCTTATACAGCTGCTTCGCATGATGTTTTGCAAATGCAGGGGGGAAAGCATTGCCAATCATTTGTGCCGTTGGGTATTTTCCACGTTCCATGCTAAATTTATACTTTGATGGGAACCCCTGTAAGGTTGCAGCTTCACGTAAAGTTATGGCCCGATCTTGTTGAGGGTGAAGAAAACGACCTTTCGAAGGATTAATACAGCCGCCCGTCATCGTAGGGGCGGGCTTAGACCAAGCCATCCTTCCATAGACATCATTAAAGCCGTTAAAGTTCTTGTGACACTCCAACCGGTCTTCATCTGATAGTGCTGATCGGCTCCCTCCATCCTTGGGAATTTTCTGTATTAAACAGAGGATCTCTTTTGAACGCCTAACTTTATAATCATGAAGGGGGTCATTCCCCTCTCCAGGAATCGACATTTTCCCAATTGCGTCCTTTACGGTTTTGGTGCGAATTATCTCCGGTGAGAAATTTACTTCCCCGATTTTTGAAGCCAGAAGAATCATACGTCTTCGGCGTTGAGGGACACCGAAACGAGAAGCGTCTAATACATCTACTTTGTATTGATATTTAAGTTTGTCCAGATCCGCACAAAATATTTCAAGACGTGAGTCTTTAAATAGACCAGGGACGTTTTCCATCATAATCAACTTGGGACGAAAGACTCGAACAAACCGCAGAAATTCAAATATGAGGTCATTCATAGGCTCGTCAATAAATCGATTTCCGTTGTAGGTGCGTAGGGCTGAAAAACCTTGGCAAGGGGGGCATCCTGCTAGCAAGTCAAGTTCTCCAGCCACCATCCCCAATTCCTTCATAAGCGCTGTCGGCTTTACCTTTTTGACGTCATCTTTGATAAGTTTAGTGCGCGTGTGGTTTATCTCATAGGTCGCTGTCGCAAGAGGATCGACATCAAGTGCTGCCACAACATCAAATCCAGCTTGACGCAACCCAAACGAAAGCCCCCCGCATCCGCAAAAGAGGTCTATTGCCCGAAATTTTCTTTTCTTTGAAGCCACCTGAATTATCGCCTTAGGTTGAAATTTTTTTATGCAAAGAGAACATACACCATGCCTCAGTGCATTTCGACTTTATTTTGATATTTAGAGCATTTACCAAATGTTGCTTAAATCCGCACAATTCCTGAGCTTGTAGACCGTAACGTGATATCAGTGTTTTTTAGGCCGATTGACCGGGTTTGTTTCCCAGGTTGTAAGCCCGGGAATCCTTCCGAGTCACCACCCGGTACAAAGATTTCTATTGAATATGACTTA
>Ga0316207_10000677_pt1 | contig 50069 bp, 47 predicted proteins | sample 6weekpyrite_MG_FD_204943 | JGI IMG/M metagenome (GOLD analysis project Ga0316207, IMG submission 204943) | Microbial mat bacterial communities from mineral coupon in-situ incubated in ocean water Damariscotta River, Maine, United States -... | ecosystem: Environmental > Aquatic > Marine >...
GAAAACAAAACAGCCAAAAATGTAAATTTAAACATCCGCTTAATCACATTTATCTCCTTAGTAAGCTATTAGCCAAAGCAATTTAAGTGATAGTATAGCTAAATTGTTACTATTATAAAGCATTGTCAGTAATAGGTATTTTTATATTTGTATCTATACAATCACTCATTAAACAAGGACTAACATGTCAGTTACACTCGAACTTACCAAAGACTTAATTTCTCGCCCATCAGTAACACCTAATGATGAAGGTTGCCAGGCAATGCTAGCTGAGCGATTAAAGAACATTGGTTTTAATATCGAAAACTTACGCTTTGGTGAAACAGATAACCTTTGGGCGCGGCGCGGTACAAAGGCGCCTTTATTTACATTCGCCGGTCACACTGATGTAGTGCCAACAGGCCCGGAAGAAAACTGGAAGTTTCCTCCCTTTGAGCCGACGATAGATAACAGCATGTTATATGGCCGTGGCACAGCAGACATGAAAAGTTCGATTGCGTGCATGGTTACCGCTTGCGAACGCTTCATTAAAGAAAACCCTAATCATAAAGGCAGTATCGCCTTTTTAATCACCAGTGATGAAGAAGGTCCTGCACATGATGGCACTGTTAAAGTTATTGAAACCTTAGAAGCGCGAAATGAAAAAATCGATTGGTGCCTGGTTGGTGAACCTTCAAGTACTAATAAAGTCTGTGATGTCATTAAAAATGGTCGACGTGGTTCCATTGGTTGTACTTTAACGGTCAAGGGCAAACAAGGCCATGTGGCTTATCCCCATTTAGCAAAAAATCCAATTCATGAGTTTGCCCCTGTATTAAAAATATTGACAGAGACTGAATGGGATCAAGGTAACGAATATTTTCCACCCACTACCTTTCAAGTTAGTAATATAAACTCGGGAACCGGCGCAACCAATGTGATTCCCGGTGAGTGCAAAGTAATTTTTAATTTTAGATTTTCAACCGCAATAACAGATGCACAAATTCGCCAACGTGTTGAAGCCATATTAGACGAACATAAAGTTGATTATGAAATTGACTGGGCCCTATCCGGCCAGGCGTTTTTAACTGAGCGTGGTGACTTAGTCGATGCAACACTTAATGCTATAAGTAACACATGCGGTTATGATTCTGAACTTTCTACTGCAGGTGGTACATCCGATGGTCGTTTTATCGCACCAACCGGAGCGCAAGTGGTTGAGCTTGGTCCATTAAACGCCACTATCCATCAGGTCAATGAATGTGTTGCTGTCGATGACCTAGAGGTTTTATCTGATGTATATGAAAATATTTTAGGCAACCTATTAACTTAAACCATCATTAATCTTATGCAAACACAAACTGAATTTCTAAAACTCAGAACACATCTTGAACAACTCATCATTGGTCAAAAAACATTACTTGAACGTTTGCTCGTAAGCCTCTTAACCGGCGGCCATATTTTGCTTGAAGGTGCACCCGGTTTAGCAAAGACAACTGCGATTAATACCTTAGCCGGTGGTGTACACGCAGAGTTCCAACGTATTCAGTTTACCCCTGATTTAATGCCGGGCGATGTCACCGGCATCGATATTTTTGATCCAGAAGCACACGAATTTAAATTTGTGAAAGGCCCCCTCTTTCACGAGATTGTTTTAGCCGATGAAATTAATCGTGCACCACCCAAAGTGCAATCTGCTTTATTAGAAGCCATGGCAGAACACCAGGTCACTGTAGGCGGTGTAACTCGGGCGCTGCCCGATTTATTTGTGGTTATGGCAACACAAAATCCATTAGAGCAATCAGGCACCTACCCATTACCCGAAGCACAACTTGATCGTTTTTTACTTCACATTAAGCTGGATTACCCAACGCCCGATGAGGAGCTGGAAATTCTTAAACTCGATCGTAAACTGCATTACGGTGAAGACAAAGAACCTTTGCAATCCCCATTAACACCTGAAACTGTACTCTCTGCTCGACGCGAAGTGGCAGATATTCACGTTGATGAAATGCTCGAAAAATATATTGTTAGTATCGTCACAGCAACACGCGCATTAGGTGAATGGCAAAAAGACTGGTCAAACTATTTAATTGCAGGAGCCTCTCCTCGCGCATCTATTGCTATGCTACGCGCAGCCAGTGCCATTGCCTATATCAATGGTCGAGATCATGTTATCCCTGAAGATATTTTAGAAATCGCGCCCGATGTTTTAAGACATCGTTTAGTGTTAGATTATTCTGCACTAGCAGCGAGTGTTTCTGCTGACGATATAGTCCAACACCTATTATCAGAAATCCCAATCCCCTAGCAAAACGTATTTTTAAATGACCTCCATTTCTGAAATTACGCATCAACTAAAAAAAATGTTCTCTAACCCACTATTGGAAAGAAATAGAACACTCAACCACCCTTTGCTTGATGAGAAAGAAATTCTTGATTTAATGTTACGCGTACAAAGTGCCAAGAAAACAGGTAGTTATAAATATGATATTGCACATCGCAAACTGGGGGATGTCAGTTCAATTTATCGTGGTCATGGGATGGACTATGAAGAAAGCCGTCATTATCAGGCCGGTGATGATCCGCGTTATATGAACTGGCAACTAACAGCACGTTCAGGCCAACACTTCATGAAAGTGTTTCGTGAAGAACGCCAGCCAGGTGTTTTTATTATGGTAGATCGTCGTAACAACATGCGTTTCGGCACACAACAACGCCTAAAAATAACACAGGCGGTCATCGCCGCAGCAACCGCTGCCTTTTTAGCACAACAAAATAATTATTCTGTTGCCGCAACGATCATAGATGAAAAACAAGAATGGTTTAAAGAAAGTCATAGTAAACAATCTATTTTTGACTTTATTCATCAAGCGGCAAAACCTGCAGCCGCAGTAAGCAATAAAATCGAAACAGCTGTACCTTCATTACATGACACATTACGTACCTTAGATGCCTCCGTAATAAAAGGCACCACGATTTATCTTATTAGTGATTTTCATGATTTGGACGATAAAAGTCAGGCGGTTTTATATTCATTAGCTTCATCACATCCAGTTTATGCACTCCACATTATTGACCCTGCTGAAATAAAATTACCTGAAGCCGGTGTACTTTCTTTACATACAGATACGTTAGAAAAAACCGCAGCGATAAATTCAAATGAAATAGTCGAAAGTGAGAAATATCAGTCTTCGGCACAAAAAAATATTAACCGTATAAAAAATCTATTTGAAAGCTGCGCCATTTCATATCAACAAATTTCAACCACCGATAATATTGAAAAATTAATTCATTTATAAATGAACATAGAAAATATTAAATTAGAAAAAATAGAAGGGATATATGATATTCAAGCGCTTTCTCCTGCTATTTTTTCAGGGGTCGAGGTACTTCTCGGAACGATTCTGATTATTAGCTTAATATCCTATCTTCTTTGGCGTACCTATTATTCCAGAAAAGGCCTTGCTAAACGTCAAATTAGAAAACTACGAAAGTCATATTATAAAAATGAAATTTCTGAGCATGATGCCATTTATCAACTATGCTCACACTTACAACATGGTTTAAAGCTAAAACAGTTAAAAACTGACACTGCTTTACCTGAAAAACTCACGACATACTCAAAAAAGTGGTTGGAGTTTAAAAGAAACACCTCAACCTTACGCTATAAAACAAGTAGCGAACACGAATTAAAACTTGATACTATTTTTACAGACAGCTTGTTTTGGCTCAAGGTATGGCCATGAGTTTACTTGATATAAAATGGTCGAACTATGAAATTAGTCAGCCTGAATGGTTTTGGCTTATCCCCTGCTTTATCTTAATCAGTATTCTTTTATCACAGGTTAAAAGTAAATATGTAGCTGACTCTGATAGTGCCAGCCTGACAAATACAAGCAGTGATAACAATAATGTATTTCATCCTTTCGCGCATCTCGTCTCGGCTAACTCATCCATTAAAACCAGCCCTTCAGGAAAAAAAGTTTTCAATTTTTTCATACTTTGTTTGTTGGTAACCGCTTTAAGCCAACCGATAAAAATTGGTGAAAAATTACCAGATCCACCTCAAGAAAGAGATATCATTTTTATCGTTGATGCCTCAGTCTCTATGATATTAAGAGATTATGTTTTAGACGGTGAACGCATTGATCGAATGACATTGCTAAAAGCGGTTTTAGATGAATTTATTCGTAAGTTAAAAGGTGAACGCATGAGCATCATTGTCTTTGGTGATCACGCTTATACCCTGGTTCCTCTTACTTCAGATCAAACTTTATTACGCAATATGCTCGCCCGGGTTGAAGCCACTATGGCAGGTCGCTTTAATGCCATGGGTGATGGTATTGCGTTGGCAGTTAAACAAGCAGTAACGCCAACTAAAAACAGCAGTAAAAGAAAAAGAGTGTTGGTGTTATTAACTGACGCCGATCAACCAACAGGAGACATTTCACCCGTTGTTGCAGCGCAATTAGCCAAAAAAGAGAACCTTCCCCTTTATACGATTGCTATTGGCGCAACCCATCTCGATGCAGAAGAAAAAAACCGTCAAGGTGGTTTACTCTACTCCCCTGTTGATCTTAATTTGATAGAGCAACTATCAGAAATCACCGGCGCGCGCAGTTTTCAGGCAGGTGACCCTAACGCGTTAAAAAGTGCGGTTGAAGCTATTAACATACATGAAACCAATAAAGGTAAAGTTAAACCACTGTATTACCGAGAAGCCTTATACTATTGGTTTTTGATAGCAGCTTTTATTTTATTCAGCCTTTCTCAAGTTTTTTCATTGTTAAGCCATTTAGTGTTAATTAACACTAAAGTAAAACATCAGTCTGAGTCATAAAGATGTTTATTAACTTACAAGATATTTACTGGCGCGAACCTTTGTTTTTATTGCTCGCCCTACAGCCAGCAGTCATTTTTCTTATTAAACAAATCATAAGAAAAAATAACTATGCTTTATTTGCGGAGAAAAAATTACAACCGTGGGTCATCTTAAACAAAAGCAAAAGTTTTAAAAAACAAATATTGAGTAAAAATACACTTTATCTATTAGCATGGCTATTATTTGCTGTTGCGTTAGCCGGCCCACGTGTTCCACTACAACAAACCGATAAAACACCTATTTTGGGTACCAACATAATGCTTGTAGTTGATCTATCACCATCAATGCAAGCAGCCGATATTATTCCTAATCGCTTACGTCGGGCTAAACTTGAGATATTTGAGCTTTTAGAATCTACACAACAACACCATATCGGTATAACCGTTTTTTCAGCACGCCCGCATCTCTATGTGCCGCTCACATCCGATTACGCAATTTTAAAAACCTACCTTGATTCATTGGACTCCTTAACGCTGCCCACGCTAGGCAGTAATCCTATAGCAGCGTTGCTATTCGCTGAAAAAGAACTCTCTCAAACAAAGGGGAAATCGGCTATCGTTTTAATCAGTGACGGTGACTTTTCTGAAATAAAGAGTTCAAGCAACTTTTCACAACTGGATTCATTGATAAAAAGCGATATACCTTTATACATACTCGGCATGGGTACAGTTGAAGGTGAAGCCGTTCCTTTGAATAATGGAAAATGGCTGAAAGATGAAGGACAAGCTGTTGTCTCACAAATGGACGAGGATTATTTACAACAACTCGCTAAACACTTAAAAGGAAAATATAGCCCCGTTTATGATGATGACAGTGATTGGGTAAAGCTTTATCAACAAGGTTTATCCCAACATAAAGAAACCATCAACGTTAATGCTAAACAACGTATATTATGGAAAGAACTTTTCCCCTACGCTCTGTTCCCCGCATTATTACTGTTTTTCGTTTCATTAAGTCGTTATCGACTAAGTCTAAGTAAAAATAGTGCAGCTATTGCCCTTATTTTATTATTCGCCCCGATAACCGATAAAGATGTCTTTGCAGACGCGGTGTATTCAGACAAGTTGTTTTCATCAAAGATATTTTCGTTTAGTTTTTGGCCAACAAATGAACGTGCAGCACATAAAGCCTATGAAAACCTGCAATATGAAAAGGCAGAGCAACTATACAAAACACTAAATGGTTACCGTAGCCATCTAGGCCAGGGAAATAGTTTATATAAACGTGGTCACTATCAAGATGCTATACAACAATTTACTTTCGCCATCATAAGTGCAAAAACGGACTCGCAACGAGTCACCGCTTTATATAATTTAGGCAACTGTTATTTCCGTTCGGGTAAATTCACGACAGCCATTAAAACATTCAACGATGTATTACGCTATCAACCGAACCACAGCGCCAGCCTCTCAAACTTAAATACCAGCAAAGTATTACAAAAAGCCATCGAACAAAGAGCAAAAGAAAATGCCTGGGCAACAGCACTACGTCAAGGTCGCGGCCCCCGCTCTACCTCCGTCGCTGATGGCACTGAAATTAGTGACAATACATCCGTTTCTTTGTCAGGTAGCGAGAGTAAAAAACCAGAAGTCATTTCTTTGCCCGACTTACCCAATATGAGTAAAGACACGTTAGACAAACTCATATCTAGAGGGTTGAAAAACATCCAGCTTGCAGAACAAAACAGTAATGGCTCGTCTTCAAGCGCTCAATACCAAGAACAAGAAGAAATTAATATAAATTTAATTAGAGCACAGCAAAAAACAAGTGCGATAACTGATACACAACATCTATTATGGAAGCGCGTCTTTGAAATTGAAGAAGGTTTCCCTGCTCCTATTGAAAAGCCACATACCTTACCCGAGGTTAAACCGTGGTAAAATTATTTACTCAATATGTCGTTAGTCTATTACTTATTCTCATAAGTTATTCTGCAATGGCTGTGTCTCAACTAGAAATGTACACCGATAAAGTTGAGACTGATCTTGGTCGCCCACTTCGAATTGAATTAATTGGTATAGACTTAAACAGCAAACTCGCAGATATTAATCTGAAGTCATTAAATAAACATTTTGGTGTAGTAAGCGATTATTCTATCGACGATGCAAGCGATCCTCGTTGGCCAAACGAAACCGTGCAAATATTACATTTAAAACTCTACCCGCGTACAACGGGACAACTCACTATCCCTGTGCTTAGAATTGATAATGCCGAAAGTAAAGCAATAGACATTAAAAGCCTCACAGGTAAAACCAGCGCTCCCAAAGTGAGTTTTTCATCAAGTTCACCCTATATAAGACAACAACTCATAGCCACGGTAAACGTAATATCAACAGATTTGAGCTCACGTTTATCCATCAGAAAAGATGACAATATAAACGGTTTTGAAAGCCAACCCCTGTCTTTTAAACGAACAAAACTAAAAGATGGTCGTTATCTATTACAAATAGGTTGGGCATTAACAGCATTAAAATCAGGCGCACAACAGCTACAGCTCCCCCCCATTGAATACAGTGTAAGCGGTGTTTCACGTAAACGTTTCTTTTTACCTTCAACAACTTTAAAGGTTAAGTCGCTACCCGCTTATCTACCACCGACTATTCCAGTTGGAAAAATCAGCATTCATAGCCAATTAAAACAGCGCTACTTTTTATCCAACGATACAATATATTACTGGGAGCTAACTCTTAAAGGGCAGTTAAATAATTCATACAGACTACCGCCGGTATTGCGACAAATTAAAAACAATAACGAAATGAGTTTTTTACCCATAAATTCACAACGTTCAGCAAACACTACAAATAAAACATTAACCAGTCGTGTTACCCATTCTATCCCTTTTAAACCCTCTGCTAGTGGGTTGTTATCTCTCCCTCAGATTCATTTGCAATATTTCGACCCTGAACCAGGCACAATTAAAACCGTCACTCATCAAACAGACAACATCTTTGTCCTGAGTTTATTTTGGAAAATAATAGCAACCATTTTAACTCTGATAATTTTAGCTTGGCTATTTGTACAAGGGCGTAATAAATGGCAAAGACATCAATTCAGCAAACTAAAATACCAACAAGCGATTACATTATTAACTGAACAAGAAAGTTCTCAAGCGATTAGAGAATCGTTAAAGTTAATAGCAGAGGCTGAATACTGGAACACAAACCTCACCATTACTCAGTGGTGTCAATTATGGAAGAAGAAATATCAAACGGGTAGCGACTTTAAAATAAATTGTAATGCTTTATCAGATTTATGCTATCAGTCGAAAACAGGTCATAATATTAGCAACATTAATAAAAACTTAATTTACTTGATAGCCAATAAAGTTAGTAAGTAAGCATTTAATGATATTACTCATTCTATAAGAATTAATTAAATTCGTCAGTTATGTCTAAGGCTGTTAGGATTATGGCTATCAAAACAACAATTTCACTGAACTATATAGAATTTTGCATAACTCACTATTAAGCGAATAGAGGAAATTCATTGAAGAAACCAAAATCTATTAAAACATCTTTTTCCGAATATAATGTTGTGAAAGCAATAGGCCAAGGAGGAAATGGATTTGTTTATGAACTTGAAGAGGATGGAAATCGCTTTGCAGCTAAAGTTCTCGCTCCATCAAGATCAAATAAGGAAAAGATTAAACGTTTTAAAAACGAATATCTATTTTGTGCGCAAAAACGCCATGAAAATATTATTCGAGTGATTGATCATGGGCTAACAGATAATGGAGACCCTTTCTTTGTTATGCCAATATTTGATGGCTCTATTAGAGATTTAATAGGAAGCCTAAGTGAAGATGAAAGCTACCAATTAACAAAGACGTTATTAGATGGGCTAGATGCGGCGCATAATTTCGGGGCGATTCATAGAGACTTAAAACCAGAAAATATTTTATACAGTGACAGATTAAACAACGTCGCTATTGCCGATTTTGGTATCGCTCAATTCGGAGAAGAGGAACTATTCACTGCAGTAGAAACTAAAGATGGTTCTCGATTAGCTAATTTCCAATATGCTGCCCCCGAACAAAGAAACCGAGGAAGTAATATAAGCAAAGCAACCGATATATATTCTCTAGGATTAATGATTGTAGAAATATTTACAGGAGAAATACCTTTCGGTAAAAACCATAAAACCATTTCTTCTGTTTCCGATAAGTATTCTTATCTAGATGAAGTCGTGGATAAAATGCTGCAACAAGATAGTTCCGAGCGTTATCAGAATGTTGAAGAAATAAAATTAGACGTTTCTGCGAGGGCTAATGAGTACATTGCATCTCTAAAAATCAGTCAACTTAAAAATACAGCAATACCTTCTCATGAAGTTGATGATGAGATTATCAACGATCCTATTAGAATAGTAGGAGTTGAATGGGACAACGGTAATCTTCATATACAATTGAATCATCAACCACCACATCAATGGCAATGGGCTCTTCGCAACATGGGCAGTTTTAGTTCCGTTATGGGTAAGGGGCCTGAAACATTTAGATTCACAAATGGCGTTGCAATCAATACAGCTTATGATCAAGGAGAAGCGCAAAGAATAATAGACTCTTTCAAGCAGTGGCTACCAAACGTCGCTCGTATCTACGAGCAAAAGCTGCGCCAAGATGCAGAAAACATCGAGCAAGAAAAAATTAGAGACTTGCAACGTAAAATAGCTGAAGAAGAAGAAAAGAAGAGTATTAATGCAAATCTCACATTCTAAGCTGCTTAACTTAATCGTTAAAAACTAAACTCACTAATTAGCAATCGCAACTTCAATCGTCCGTATCACATCATCTTCAAGCTCTTTTGCTATTTCTTGCGCAGGACTATTGCCTGCAACTTTACTTGGGCGAACAAACAAGATGTGGGTTTCTTTATTTTTACTGTAAAGTGTTATTCGCATTGGACACAATGCAAGCAAACTAGGATCGACATTACTGATTTTATTCGCGTACCAACCATTACAAAAAACCATGCTACGGATACTGCTAAGCTTATTTTGGTTGTAGTCGTCGCCCCAACGTTTTGAAAAGTGTGACAAGTTTTTTCCTAAGTTTGGCTCAAGCAATACATAGTAACTATTATTTTCTAAGGCGGTAAATACTTTTGAATAGACTTCACTCATATCCCCTTGCACGGTTCGATCATAAACGTAAGGTTTATGTAACTTTGGCTTAACCTGAACCATTTTTGATTCAGCTGCAATAGCTTTACCCGTTTTAAGAGCCTCTTCAGCGACAGCCATCATAGGCAGCGAAAATAATAAAGCGATTAAATTAAAGTGTTTGAATTTCATTTTATTTCTCGTTCGTTGTTTATTCGTATTTTACGCTACTGGATTTCACACTACTTGATTTTATAACTACTGGTCTTTTAACTTTTTCCACGTTACTTCATCACGCACATAGGTTGGAATGGCATCTTCTGCTTTTACCATTGCCCCTTGTTTATAAAGATCCGCAGCCAAAACAGCAATATCTTGCGCGTGAGGAAAACACGCTAATGATGAACTGGTTATTGAGACCGACTTAGATTCGTTAAGTTCCGTTTGAAATGTGTCCCAACCACTGCCTTGGCAGTGCCAATTTCCCTCTACTTTAACACTTTCAACTTTGCTGACTCTCTCTTCACCAACTAACTTCATCAAGCCATTTTTTTTCTGGTAACACGCCCAGTACATTTCATTCATGCGTGCATCAATGCTACTTAATACTTGTTGATGCTGTCCTTCTCGATAAGCCTGCTGTGCTAATGCCGCAAGGCTGGATACCGGGATCACGGGTAAATCGACGCTGAATGCGAGACCTTGCACAACACTAGTGCCAACACGAACACCGGTAAAGGAACCAGGTCCGCAATTAAAGGCCAGCGCATCCAGTTGTGACAAGGACACGCCCGATTTCTGTAACACGGAGTCCACCATCGGCAACACGCGCTCGGTATGTTGGCGGGGAATTATTTCAAATATTTCCTCAACCTTGTCATCACTCAAAAATGCGACTGAACAAGCTTCGGTTGCGGTATCAATGGCAAGTATTTTCATACACATTTACTAAAATTAAAGAGCATACAGAATACACTATTTGTCCGGTTGAGACTGGAGAAAACCTGCGACCTTTTCCTGATTTCTGGTTTTCATCATAGCTGGCAAACTATTTATAAAGGTTTTGCCATATTGCTTTGTAATTAAACGCGGGTCGCAAAGCATTAAAACGCCTCGATCATTCACATCACGAATGAGTCGGCCCGCCCCCTGCTTTAATGTGATGACCGCTGTCGGTAATTGATAATCCATAAAAGGATTACCGCCATTTTTGCGCATATTATCAATACGTGCTTTTAAGACAGGATCACCGGGAGAGGCAAAGGGTAATTTATCAATGATAACGCAGGTTAATGCTTCACCTCGCACATCAACCCCTTCCCAAAAACTACTGGTACCCAGTAACACCGCATCACCTCGATGACGGAATTCACTTAATAGAACATCACGCGGTTTATCACCCTGCACCATAAGTGGAACATCAATTTCACCGTCCAACAATTCAGCTGCTTGCTGTAATGCTTTATGGCTAGTGAATAAAAAGAAGACGCCTCCTTTACAGGCTTTAATAATCGGAAGCGCATTTTCGACTACGGCTTCGTTATATTCAGGTGCAGTGGGTTCGGGTAAGTTTTCAGGCACATACATCACCGCTTGTTTGCTATAGTCAAACGGACTATCCCAAATTGCAGTATTGTCTGTTTCGATGCCAAGGCGTTGCTTAAAATGATTAAAGTTATTTGCCACGGTTAAGGTTGCCGAGGTAAAAACCCAGGTCACATTCATTCTTTCCATTTGAGAATGAAAAATCTCACTAATATCAAAGGGTGTGATGTGTAAAACAAAACTACGTTTATGTGTTTCAAACCAATGAACATGATCCTCTGGTACTTCAGTGGTTAATTTTTTGAAACGGTCACGTAAGATAACACAACGATCAAAACAACTTTCTAAACCTTTACTGCGTTCAGACAAAGGAGTTAATGCTTTTTCTAGTGTTTCTAATTGTTCTGTTACGGCTAATACTGCTTTATGAAACTCTTTATCATGCGCAATACTTTGCCAGTCGGCTCGACGTTGTTCTACGCCAAAAGATAAACGTAAGTCTTTTGTGAGCTTCTGTAGTACTGATGCAATTCGAACAAACTCAGGATCTTCATTTATTTCAGTTAAATATTCCGATTCACAATCCCGTGCTAATTCAAGTAATTGATTACCACTAATTGACTCACCAAAAAAAGAGGCAGCCACTTCAGGCAGTTGATGTGCTTCATCTATAATAATCGCATCGGCTTGAGGTAATAACTCTGTAAAACCTTCGTCACGTAACATCATATCTGCAAATAATAAATGGTGGTTTATTACTACTATATCAGCGGCTTGAGCAAGTCGACGTGCTTCATTCAAATGGCAGTTTTCAAAGTAATCACAGTCTGAACCTAAACAGTTATCTGAGTTAGAGGTCACGCTTGACCAGATCATGTCTTCTTCTGAGATAGATGACATTTCAGCAATGTCACCACTAAAGGTTGTTGCAGCCCACTCTCGAATGTGCACAACACTATTGGCCATTTCAGGTGTGCGGAACTGCCCCTCTTGTTCAGCCAAATCTAAACGGTGTAAACAAAGATAGTTTGCTCGACCTTTTAATAGCGCGACGGTTGCGGGAGCGGCAAGTGCTTTTGTAACGATGGGTAAGTCTTTATGAAAAAGTTGGTCTTGTAGATTTTTCGTTCCGGTAGAAATAAGTACTTTAGACTGGCTCATTATAGCGGGTACTAAATAAGCAAATGTTTTACCCGTACCCGTACCCGCTTCGGCAATGAGATGTTCACCTTTCTCCAGCGCTTCTGCAACACGATTGGCCATTTCTTGCTGCTGTTCACGCGCGGCAAAACCAGGAACACTTTTAGCAAAAGGCCCCGCTTCACTAAGAAGATAAGAAACATCAGAATCTTGCTTTGGATCAATCAAGAACAACTCGTTATAATTTTTATTCGGGTTAAAATTGGCTAGTTGGAACGGGCTTGATTATCCCATACTTCATCGTCAATTAAACCCTCATCCTGATTCCAAACGAGTTGAGAGAGGTGTTTAAATTTTGCCACCGACATGGCACCGCGTTTTTGTCGCTTGGTCGAAATATCATCAATATCTTGCAAGATATCTTCACGACTCGCTTGATAAATTTCAGTGGTTTCAAAGTCTTCATCCATTAAAACCAATAAAATTTTATCCCAGTCTTGTTCAATTTTAATTTGTCCAATTCGCTGGCCGCCTTTTGCTTCATCAAAAATAGCACGACCTTTAATTTGATAACGACAACCTTTATCAATCCCTGTTAAGGCTTCAGCATCATAGCCAATCGCATCTTCATTTGGCTCAAGATCTAAATATGTGCATGCATCATGGCGTGCGATCTCAGCACTAATTCCTAAAGGCTTGCCTGTGGCGCGGCGGTAATCCGCTGCGATTCGGCGAGCTTCTGAAATTAATTTGTTTACTGAATACAAAGACACGGCTCTATCCAAAATTAAAAAACGACTTGGTTAACAAACTTAGCGTCCGTAAAGTATATGTCTTGAGCGTGATAAAAACTATGAAAATTAATAGCTTAAAGACTTTTCTTTATTAAGACTATTTCTAGTAATTTTTTTATTTGAAATAATGGAAAGTGGGAAAAGGCAGATTAGACAACAACATCAATTGCATCATTTGAGTGATTGCGTTGACGCTGATGAGGCTGAGGACCTTCATTTTTTGCTGCACTGTAAGCATCATCTACGCGAGAGCGGTTATAGGCAATTTGCTTATAATCATTAGCCGACTCGCCATTTTTATGACCATAGCTGACTAAGCGCCCTTCCAATCCACGTTGCTCATTTCTACGCTGTTGTGCTCTCTCTTCAACAAGACGCTTTTGCTGTGCTTGCTCTTGTATTTTTTTTTCTTGCATAGCAAGCTGCAGCTGGTTTTCCGCAGCACGGTCACGATTCGAATTATTCGAAGCCGTAACTTGGCGACCAGAAGACGTATTTGATGAAGATGAAATATCCATGCCTCTAGTCTAGACTATGAGACGGACTATTTCTGTGTCAATTAGCCAATTTAATTAAATATATTAAACTTTAAGCAAATACAATAACTTATTGAAAAATATATTGTTTATTAAAATAAAGGCTATTTAACCCACAATTTTTTAATCGAATTCCGCCATTTAGCTATATGTTCAGCAACATCAATACTGGCAGCCAATGCCGCAGGAATAACTATCAGGGTAATTAAAGTAGCAAACGCCAAACCCCAGGAAAGTGCCAGCGCCATTGGGGCAACGAAAGGATCGGTTCCCCCCCAACCATAAGCCGTTGGCAATAACCCGACTACCGTTGTCGCAGCAGTAAGGACAACCGCTCTGATACGGCGTCGACCCGCTTGTAAAATAGCTTCCATTGCATCCATACCCTCTTTCCTTGCGCGTTGGATAAATACGAGTAGGATCATCGAGCTATTAACAACAACACCGGTTAAGGCAACCATGCCCATGGTTGAGAAAAAGGATAGCGGTGTTGGTTTCCATAAAATATCATGGATATAGAAACTCAAAATGACGCCAACAACACCAAAAGGAATTGCCAGCATAACAATCAATGGATAGCCTAAATTATTAAATTGAATTGCCAATAAAAAGAAAATGGCAATTAGTGCAAATAAAAATGAAAATGCGAGCCCCTGGAAAGATTCAGCATTTTTCTCGGCTTCACCACCAAAATTAATTTTTACCTTGTTCCTAAATTCTTCCAGCCAGATATCCTGATTCTCAGCCACTAACTTATTTAGCTCGATACTACTGGTTAGCTTTTCATCAATATTTGCGAAAACCCGAATAACCCTTAAGCCATCTTTATGACGAATAGTAGTAAAGCCTGTTTTCTCATCAAACTGTGCGATTGAACTCAGCGGTATTAAGCCGCCTTGTTTATTGGGTATCTTTAGATTTTGTAATGCATCAACGTCGCCCACATCATCCGGGTAACGAATTGTGACATCAACCTCCTCAGTACCATAACGTGTTGTTGTAACCCGTAAGCCATCGACCGAAGCACGTATATGAGAAGCTGCCGTCGCCAGGTTGACACCTGCATATACCGCCAGATTTTTATCTAAAACCACGTGCAATTCTTTATCACCCGGTTGCAAACCACTTTCGATGGTGGTGACGCCTTTTGTATTTTGTAAAAATGAAATAAGGCTTTGAGCAACATGTTCATTTGAAATGCCATCTTTACTGGATATTTCAACTTCTAAGGCGCGACCTGTCGGTGGCCCGGGTTTAATAAGTTCAAAAGCAATTTCAAGTTCAGGAAAACTTTCCGGTAAATTATGTTCGAAATAACGAAGATCTTTGATGGCATCGTGCTCTGGCCTTAATACAGCAGGTAAATATAAAACACGTATTTGTCCAAAACGACTGCCACGTTGCGTTAATGGATCACCCGCATCTCGTTGAGTCTGCCCGCTCGATAAAATAGTACTTTCAAGATACTCTGGTTTAATGTACTGACGAATTTTCTGATCAACGTTTTTTAAATTATCACGTAACGTATTTAGATTCGTACCCGGTTTTGCAGTAACACGCACTAAGTATTGATCAACTGCAACTGCAGGAAATAATTGAAATTGCATTACTTGTTTTGCCAATACAATACTACCCACTAAAACCATTGCTGAAATAAAAACAACAATCCAACGGTGCTTTAATACCCAGGATAAAAATCTTGCATAGCCATGCTCAAAATTAACCAGCCATTGTTTTTCTTTCACTTTCTTTTTTGCATTAGTTAAATGACTCACATGACTAGGTAAAATTAAAAAGGCCTCTAACCAGGAAAAAAACAGTAATGAAATAACAACGACAGGGATAGCAACAATAAATTTACCAATAACACCTGACATAAACATCAAAGGAAGAAATGCCGCAACCGTTGTCAAAATAGTTGTAGATACAGGTCCAAATAATTCATGTGCGCCTTTGACAGCCGCATCATTAGGTGAATCACCCCGCTCCATATGGTAGGCAATATTTTCACCAATAATTATGGCATCATCAACCAACATACCTAATACCATTATAAAGCCTAACATTGATATTAGGTTTAAGGTTATTCCGGATAGATGCAAAAAGAATAAACCTGTTAAAAATACAATCGGTAAACTCCATGTCGTTGTCATTGCGACAGAAAAACGTAAAAAAACAATAAGTGAAATAAAAACAAGAATTAAACCAACAATACCATTATTCGTTAACACCCCTAAACGCAATCGGGCAAAACGAGAAAAATCTTGAGATGTACTGGTTTTAACTTTATCGCCATAAATTTCGGGGATGGTTGCTATATATTTTTTAACATCATCAACGACATCAATAATATCACCGTCGACCTTTTTAAGAATAATCATGTTCAAGGCAGGATCACCACCCGAATCAAGATATACCGTTGGTATAACTAATGACTCTTCTACATTCGCCACATCAGATATTTTAATGTTGTCGCCGCGATCATTAGAACGTAACACCAAATCAGCCACATCATTTACATTTTGAAATTGACCAACAATACGTACCATTTTTTGGCCTACATCAGTATTGATCTGACCACCTGGAGAATTAATATTCCATTCTTTCAATACGGTTGAAATCTCACCAATCGATATACGGTGAAACGACAGTTTTTCTGGATCTACTATTACTCTGATTTCCGCTTTTCGATCACCCTGAACCTGTACTCTAGCAATACCCTTAATCGTTAAAAGATCATCGCTAATCTGATCACCCAAACGTTTTAGATCTAATTCCGATACCGGAGCAGAAATAGCAAGTTGTATAACAGGGAAAACGGCACCATCAATTTCTAACACATAAGGTTTTGATGGCAGATCATCGGGCAATATGGCTTGATCAACAGCAGTTTGAACATCTAGTGCAATTTGGTCGCGATTAGCTGAATCAGGATCAACTTCAAGATTAATAATGCCAGAACCACTAAAAGCAATAGAATTCATCGTATCAATTCCATCGAGCGCTTTTAACTCTTGCTCTATAGGCGTAATAACAAGGCGCTCTATTTCTGCTGGTGACGCACCGGGGTATGGTATATCAATACGAACTTTATCTAAATTAACATTTGGAAAGGCTTCTCGATTAATGTCATAGATAGCATATATACCGACAGCCATTAAAAAAACCGAAATCAGGTTTACCATTAAAGAACGTTCAACGAAAAAACGAAAAACTGATTTCATCATTTCCCTCCATGCTGAGCGTCAAGCTCTTTCCAGAACTGCCCGGTAAATATTTGTAGTGCAACAATACGCCTATTTAAATCAACCTTTTGGTTTTGGTAGGATAACTCTGCAAGGGAGTATTCATTTTGAAACTGAATAACTTGGGCTGTATTAGCCCGACCATTACGAAACCGTTGTTCAACTTCCTTTAATTTTAACGATTCGCTTTTTAATTTTTGCCTTGCTGTTTTTACTGCTGATTTTGCTGCATTGATTTCAGATACCAATCCCGAAACGGTATAACGAATATCATCAAAACTTGTTTGTAAGTTTTGTTGAGCAATATTTTTTTCAATTAACGCCTGTTTATACTTTGAGCTAATACCTCGGTCATCAAATAAATGTTGATATTCAAGCTTTACTGCACCAGCCCAGTCTTGCTCGCTAACCGTTGCTGTAGTACTTTGACCATTTGATGTACGCGTTCCAACTGAGACAACAAAATCTAAGCTATCATTTTTATTATCAAGCGCAGAATCAATTTTACTCTCTGCAATATTCAATTTAGCCTGTGAAATTTTTACCAGCGGGTGGTATAACTTGGCTGTTTCAATCAACTCAGGAATGTTATAGTTTTTATCTGTGTGTTGAGTGAGTATTGTTTTTGTTATATACCTCCAGTCTTCCAACATTAATCTATTCAATGAACTTTGTTGTTGTTTATCCTGTAATTTTATAGCGCTTAGGTCAGCTAATTTCGAATACAACTGAGCACGCACCTGTAACGTATCTTTTGACTCTGATAAACCCAAATCAACATTTTTATTAATGTAGTTTTCTAATTTTCTGGTACGCTGCACCGATTTTATTGCATTATCTAGTCTTGCTTCTGTTTGCACAGCGGCATAAAAAAGATTAGAAACTTTTTCAGCCAACGTAATGCGGGTTAATAATGCATTTGCAGAGGCCAGCTCTTTTCCTGCATCAGCAGAAATCAAACCCTCGCTATACAAAGGATTACCTTTACCTTTTAACAGGGGCATACGGTAACTTAAATCTAATCGCGTAGTATGTGCCGGGTTAGGTAAAATGGGACTAAATGTTAAGCTGCTATCTTCATAACGATAGCCACCAATTAAACTAATACTTGAGCCTGATTCCAGCTGACGACTTATTGTGCCATTAATGTCAAAACGATCTGAAGGTGTTCCTAATGCAGAGAGATCACGTGAAATCTCACCAGAATTGTTTAAGATCCAACCTAACTGGCTTTCAACTTGTTGTCTTTGTGAAGCCGCTTGCTCTAATTCTAATGCTGAAATCTTTAATGATGGATAGCGATCGATAACGCGCTGCATGACCTGATAAATGGTTAGTTCATTTTTATCATCATGAGTAGTAGCAGATACCGCTTGCACGAAAACAATACTCAGCCAAAGTACATTAATTACTAATATTTTATTTTTCATTATTTCGTCGGCGCCGACATATAGGTGTTGTATTACATAATCCGGCCGCAAAGACCAACGTTAACTAACTGATTAATCAGTTATTTAATCGGTATTAGACAACAAAGTCAATCAAATTGAGGTAAAGCAAAGGAATAAAGAAATTAAAATGAGATAAATATTATGGGGGCTCAGTCGTCATACACTCTAAGTAAATTGTTAATGTTTTTTAGCAGCACTTTGTCTTTAAATGGCTTATTCATAATGATATCGATACCTGTTTCAATATCGGTAATATCCAGTGCCATTTCGCTATAGCCAGTACACAATATAATTGGAACATCGTGTCCCAAATCAAGTATTTTTTTAGATAATGCCAAACCGGTTAAACCAGGCATTGTTTGATCGGTAATGATCAAACTAATTTCTTTTGGATGAGCTAAATAATAATCCAAACCCTCATTTGGATTATTAAATGCGATAATCTCAAAATCTTCGTAGCGTAAAACTTCTGTCAAACAACTTGTTATTAACGGCTCATCATCAATAATAAGTATTTTCTTACCGTTAAATTGACTCGAGCTTTGAAAATCGTCAAGCTGGTAATCAGCAACTTCTTCCATTACCTTATTCACTTCAGCAACAGGAAAAAAGACCTGAATTGTTGTTCCACTATCCGTTAACTTATCATCTGATGTTTTAACCATAACATGGCCGCCACTGCCGTGCACGATACCATGCAGCATCGATAAGCCCATTCCAGAACCCTTGCCAATTCCTTTAGTGGTAAAGAATGGATCAAATATTCGACGTAGAATATCCTGATTAATACCAACTCCCGTATCAGTGACGGACAAAAGAATAAACTGTCCAGAAAAATTTATATGGCATGAGTCACAAATGCCATTAACATCTGATAGGTATTCCAAACAAACATCAATCTTTCCTTTCTGATCAAGAATGGCATCTTTGGCATTGATGACAAGGTTCATTAAACTTTGATTAAACTGACCAGGATCAACTTCTATATAACGATTTGTCGTATTCTCATTAATCTCAAGATTAACATCGATACTACTCGGGATAAGTGATGACAGCATATCCATAGAATCTTTAGCGAGTTCTGCAGGATCAGAAATTTGTAAACCACCTACATCACCACGACTAAAAGCTAACAGCTGCTGTACAAGATCCCTTGCTCGTTCACCTGCCCGGTTAATTTGACTAATATAGCCACTGGTAGTTGGATCATCATACTTTGACACTGTTCTTTTCATTAAGCCGGTATATCCCATAATTGATGCAAGTACATTATTAAAATCATGAGCAATACCACCCGTGAGTTGTCCAATCGCTTCCATCTTTTGAGTTTGTTGTAGCTGTCGTTGTAATTGATATTGTGCAGTAATATCTTCAGCAACACCACATATAGCATAAATATTTCCATGTTCATCAAACAGGGGGAACTTGTCAATCGAGAGGTTAATATTATTATTATCTAACTCAATTAAGCCTTCATAATGCACATGTATTTTTTCTTGTAACAATTGCTCGTTATCACGTAAAAAATATTCTGATATATCCTTATCAAAAACATCTTCAACTTTATAATCAACAATTTTATTTTGCGCTAAATTAAAAAACTCACAATATTTCTTATTAGCTAAAATATAATCATTTTCCGGCGTAATAAGAAAAATAAGAAACGGAAAAGCATCAATTAGTTTTTGTAATTGTCTGTGACTTTGTAAAACGAGATCAATATTCTTCATCCTTTCATGAATATCTCTTGCCACAACTAAAATATACTTTTCATTAGTTGAGTAACATAAAACACACTTTAATTGATAACGTTTATCGCCAGCCAAAGTTGTAATAAAAGCATCTGTATTACACTGGCCATTTTCGATGACATCACTAATCACAGAATTTAACGTCATGCCCTTACAAGGTTTAAAAACTTCGGAAAAAGATAAAGAAAGAAAGTTAAGGCTTGTTAAAGAAGATAGCTCTTTGAATGACTGATTAGCCCAAAGAATTTCACCCTCAAAATTAATTTTAATGATGAGATCAGGAACAGCATTTAAAATTTCATCTGACTCAGAGAGATGAGGTTCTTTTATACTTAGGTTATTATTCTGAAGTGGCGACGTTTGTTGATTCAATTGCTCATCCTAAACATTGAAAATACTTTATTATTTTTAGAGCCTAAGAAATCCTACCTGGCTGATATTTAATAACGCGACGAGTATAACGTGAATGGCAATTTAAAAGCTTACTGGAATTGTTAACCAATGTTACAAAAAAACATTACTAAAAGTGGTACTTAATACCCGTTTTATACTGAATATCCGTGCGCTTAACCGTTTGGGAAGGAGCGCTATCGTGCTCCACTTCTAAATTTAAGCGAAAACTGACATTTTTACTAATTGTAAGATCCAGTTTTGAATCCAACAAGGCACGAAAATCCGCAAAATGACTCACATTTGGCTGGTAATACAGCGCATTTGAAAAGGACAGATTTTGACTTAGTTTATATTTTGAGAAATAGTACAAATTTGCTCGATTCACTTTTTCCTTGCCATGATCTATCAAACCTTGTGTAAATTCGGTTTCTTCTGACGAATAAAAGCCGCCAAGCCCCAAATAAGCCCGATGAGCCTCTGATTTTAACACTGAAAATCGCAAGCCGGCACCGACTAAAGCTCGAAATGACAAACGTGTAAACTCATTTTGCTCCAACTGAGTAAACAATTCCCAATCTAAATTAGGATTTATCTTATTAATATTTCGATAATGTACAAAGGTTTTATTAGTATTACGAAGATCATTATTTTCACCGTATTGATGCCCCAAAATGGCTAAGTTTATCGACTTCATGCTAATCCAGCTAAACTGGCTATTTAGTGCCATTTTAAAGTTATTACTATTACCAGATGCGCCACTCACGGTTAGATCAACATCACTAGTAAAACGATCCACAGCATCTGAAAAATGCATACTATCCATATTGACAATAGCCATCGTTGTAAGAGGATGGAAAAGCACAAAAAAAATAAAACCTCTACTTATATAGTGCATATGACGAAAATTGAACTTCATGGGTAATTCTACTTATGATTAAATAACAAAAATTTTAAAGAAAGTGCGTAACAAGTCAGCATTTTAATCAATAATTCATAAATAGTCTTATATATAACTTGTCTTTTTTAACTAGGTAGAGATAATTAACCAAGCAATACAATATCGTAGAGATAGCAAGGTTTGAAGCGATACAAACCTGCCGAATAATAACAAACAGAATAGTGGTGACATATGAAAAAATTACTTTTTAGCGCACTAGTGCTAGCCCTCCCCTTAAACGCAATGGCTGACACCATACTCGGTGTAAAAATTGGTGGTGGCAGTTGGTCACATAGCCCAAGCGGAGGTATCACCGCAAGCCAAGGCGGAGTCGGTACCAGTGCAGACCTGAAAGATGACTTACAGTTAAGCAAAAAAAGCGAAGGTTACGGTTACATTTCCCTTGAACACCCTATACCTGTTTTACCAAATATTAAACTCAGTCAAACCAATTTAACCTCAAGTGGTTCAGGCGCTGTAACAACCGACTTTACTTTCAACGGCACTTCATATTCGGCAAGTACAGCTGTAACAACAGAGTTTGAGCTTAATCAGACCGACGTCATCCTTTATTATGAATTACTCGATAATATACTCAGCTTTGATATTGGTTTAGATGCTAAAACAATCGATGGTAAAGTCGTTGTTAATAACCAATCTTCAACTTTTTCAGGCACAATCCCGATGCTTTATCTTGCTGCTGAGATTGCTCTACCAGCAGGTTTTGCCTTTGGCGCAGAAATCAGTACTGTCAGTGCGTCGGGGAGCTCGTATGATGATGTGACCGCTAAGATTTCTTATACCAGCGACTACTTGTTTGGTATTGAAGCAGGCATCCGTTCACAAACCATTAAAGCCGATGTCGATAATGTAGATGCAGATATCGTCTTTAAAGGTCCATTTGCCGGTGTCTTCTTGAAGTTCTAAAATACGCTCAAATAACCCTTAAAAATACCGAGTTTATCTCGGTATTTTTTTGCCTAAAATACCTGTCATACCCGTAATCTCAACTAAACTGTACTTATGAGAAGTTAATTATTCCCAATGTTTGGGGGGCATTAGCATGCGACTATATTCAATATTATTTTTGATTTTCTTCAGCCATATAAGCTTCGCTGATAAAGCTGAACTTATCCAAACAGCCTACCAGGAACCCAAGGTTGCCTTTGAGTTTTACTTTGACGAACCAACGAAAATAAATTCAGCTTTATATTGGCTGCGCTCATACATAAATCCTTTAACTGATTCTCCCTATAATTACTCGCCAGAATTTATGGATATTAAAGTCATTATCCACGGCACAGAGATTGTGACCTTAGCCAAAAAAAATTACTCAAAATATAAGACAGCAGTAGACAGAATGAAATATTACAGCATGTTGGGCGTGGAATTTAGAGTCTGTGGATTGGCCGCTAAAGACTTCGGTTATGCAACAAAAGATTTTCAAGACTTCGTGAAAATAGTGCCTTCAGCCATTATTGAAATTGGCCACTGGCAACAACAAGGTTACGCACTTATTAAGCCAGCCATTATGGATAAAAAATTCTCTATCGAAGAAATACGATAGGCGTTATTTTTAAATAATTTGTAGTAGAATAGCGCCTGTTTAATTTCTACCAACTTTATCCATGAGTCTGTCAAACTTGAGCTATAACTCTCCTTTCCACCCCGTTTGTCCCACAAAAGCAGGCTTTCGCAGTCAGTGGGGGCACCTCTACGGCAGTAGCTATGGCTTAGTACTCAGCTCAACCGCGCAACAGCACTCAGGGCCGGTGTTGATCATCACAGCAGACATGGCAGCAGCGCAACGTCTGGAATACTCTCTGCGTTTCTATATGGCAGAAAAAGATGTCTCAATTCTTCAATTCCCAGATTGGGAAACCCTACCCTATGATCGGTTTTCACCACATCAGGATATTATTTCAGAACGTCTAACCACGCTTTCAAAACTGCCCAGTTTAAATAAAGGCATTTTAATCGCACCGGTTCAAACCTTAATGCACCGCATTGCACCCAAGAACTATTTGGATGCCTTTTGCTTATCATTAAAACTTGAAGAAAAATTTGATATCGATGATATGCGATTGCGTCTGGAACACAGTGGCTATAACTGTGTTTCTTCAGTTATGGAGCACGGTGAGTTTGCTGTACGCGGCAGCTTGTTTGATTTATTTCCAATGGGCAGTAAACAACCCTACCGTATTGAACTGTTCGATGATGAAATTGAAAGTATTCGAACTTTTGATCCTGAAACACAGCGCTCTATTGATAAAGTCGACCACATTCACTTATTACCTGCACGTGAGTTTCCGTTAAACAAAGATGCAATTACACGGTTCAGAAATGCCTTTCGTGCCCGCTTTGAAGGGGATCCACAAAAAGCTAACGTCTACCGTGATGTTACAAATCGCCTGGCTTCACCAGGAATAGAATATTACTTACCCCTGTTCTTTGAAGAGACCATCAGCCTGTTTGACTACTTACCTGACTCAACCCTGTTGATTACTGCTGATGATGTCAATGCAGAAGTGGAAACCTTTTGGGCAGAAATTAATGAGCGTTATGAAAATAACCATCATGACCTCGAACATCCGCTATTAGAACCAAAAGAAGTATTCTTACCCATTGATGAAGTCTTTGGCCACTTCAAACGATTCCCAAGAGTTGAATTACAACACTTTGAACATGAGTCAGAACTAGCGGTTAATTACGCCACACAAGCCCCCCCTTCACTTAATTTTGATGTGCGAGCAAAAGAAACGGCTAGTGCATTAAAACAATTTTTAAATAACTTTAGTGGCCAGGTTTTATTTGCCGCAGAAACAACCGGACGCCGTGAAACATTAGCCGAGATGTTACGCGACAATGATATTAAAACGGTACAAGTTGATAACTGGCAAGAGTTCATCAACAGTAAACATAAACTTGCTATTACCGTTGCCCCACTTGAAGAAGGTTTGTTACTGGACGATCCAAAAATTGCGGTAATTGCCGAGCCACAATTATTTGGCCTGCAAGTTCTACAACGTCGACGCCGAAAAAAATCACAACGTGATACCGATAGTATTGTTAAAAACCTTGCAGAGTTAACCTTAAACTCGCCCGTCGTACATGAAGATTATGGTGTTGGTCGATACCTTGGTTTACAAACCATTACCGTGGGTAATCTTGAAACAGAATTTCTTACACTTGAGTACGCAAGTAATGACAAACTCTATGTGCCTGTAAACTCATTACACCTAATTAGCCGTTACACGGGTGCAGCACCAGATAGTGCTCCACTTCATCGCTTAGGCAGTGGTCAGTGGGAAAAAGCGAAAAAGAAAGCACGTGAACAAGTACACGATGTTGCCGCCGAATTATTGGATATCTATGCCCGCCGTGAAGCACAAAAAGGATTTGCCTACACTATTGATGACATGCAGTACCAGGCGTTTGCACAAGGCTTCCCTTTTGAAGAAACACCCGACCAGCAAACCGCCATTGATAATGTAATTCGCGATATGCGCTCGGATAAACCAATGGATCAACTTGTTTGTGGTGATGTTGGTTTTGGTAAAACAGAAGTCGCCATGCGTGCGGCTTTCATCGCAGTACAAGCAGGTAAACAAGTTGCGGTATTATCACCAACCACGTTGTTAACCCAACAACATACAGAAAACTTCCGTGACCGTTTTGCCGACTGGCCTGTACGAGTGGAATCACTTTCACGCTTTGGTACAAAGAAAGAACAAACTCAAGTTTTAAAAGACTTAGAATCAGGAAAAGTTGATATTGTTATCGGTACACACAAACTTTTACAAGCCGATGTAAAGTACAAAAATTTAGGTTTAGTGATTATTGATGAAGAACATCGCTTTGGTGTACGCCAAAAAGAACAGTTCAAATCGCTCCGTTCTGAAATTGATGTTTTAACCTTAACAGCTACCCCTATCCCACGAACCTTAAATATGGCGATGTCGGGTTTACGGGAACTGTCTATTATCGCCAGTCCACCCGCAAAACGATTAGCCATTAAAACCTTCGTCACCGAATGGAAAGACGAAATGATAAAAGAAGCTTGTCTACGTGAAATTAAACGTGGTGGTCAGGTTTACTTTTTACACAATGATGTCGCCACCATAGAAAAACAAATGCATAAATTGGCCGAGTTAATTCCTGAAGCCAACGTACAGTTCGCCCATGGCCAAATGCGTGAACGTGAACTCGAGCACGTTATGTCAGACTTTTATCATCAACGATTCAATATCCTGGTGTGTACCACCATAATAGAAACCGGTATTGATATTCCAAGCGCCAATACTATCATCTTAAACAAGGCCGACCGTTTTGGTTTAGCCCAACTCTATCAATTACGTGGTCGTGTCGGCCGTTCGCATCACCGAGCCTATGCCTACTTGATTATTCCAAAACGTAATACGCTAACATCAGATGCAAAAAAACGCCTAGAAGCGATTGAATCTATTGAATCACTCGGTACAGGCTTTACCCTCGCTACACATGATTTAGAAATTCGTGGTGCCGGTGAATTGCTCGGTGATGGTCAAAGTGGGCAAATGATTGAAATTGGTTTTACGATGTACACCGAGCTATTAGAACGTGCAGTTTCAGCCTTAAAACGAGGTGAGAAACCTGAGCTTGGTAAACCACTACACCATGGTGCAGAAATCGATCTGCATGCACCTGCACTGATACCTAATGATTATATTCCTGACGTGCATGAACGCTTAATTATGTATAAACGCATCGCCAGCGCAAATGATAAAAATGAACTGAAAGATTTACAGGTTGAAATGATCGATCGTTTTGGGTTGTTACCCCCGCAAGTTAAAACACTCCACCAGGTCACCGAACTTAAATTGAGTGCAGTCAAACTTGGCATTAAAAAGATCGATTACGGTGAAGAAATGGGACGTGTGGTGTTTAATGAAAAACCCAACATTGATCCTATAAAAATCATTAAACTTATACAAAGCCAGCCCAATACTTATAAATTAGATGGTAACGATAAAATACGTTTAATGCGCCCTGCTGATGATGTAAAGCAACGAATTCAAGAACTGGAACAATTGCTTAAATATCTATCATAAAAACCAACACTATTCTGATCAGTTAATCAGTTATTAGCCTGCCTGAATTTCTCTGCTAAATCTAATGTAAATACAACCAAGTGATCCATATCCAAAGTTATACCTAATAAGCTATTAAGTGCATGATTATGGTGACTGGGTGTAATACATAAAGCTGTTTGCTGCTCATTAATTTTTAAAGTATAGATAAACTCAGCACCACGAAATGTTTTATCAATAATTTCTAATTGATGCGGACTGTTATCATCATGAATAAGATCATCGGGTCTGACTAACACTTCAACCGGACAATTTGTACGACAACCGCTGGGGACTTTGCCATGAATATGACCAAGTGCAGTACTGATCGTGTTTTCATCTAAAACTGTACCCTTAATAAAAACACCCTGACCAATAAAATTAGCCACATAGCGTGTAGCCGGCTTATGGTATAAATTATATGGTGTATCCCATTGCACGATATTACCTTTATCAAACAAGCCAATTTTATCAGCCATGGCAAAGGCTTCATTCTGATCATGGGTCACCAATATTGCAGTAATACCTTCGTGTTTAATAATTTGCCGAATTTCTTTTGCTAACTGTTCACGTAGTTCTACATCTAAACTGGAAAAAGGTTCATCCAATAAAAGTAAGCTTGGCTTAGGTGCAAGTGCTCGTGCTAAAGCCACACGTTGTTGCTGTCCGCCAGAAAGTTCATGTGGATACTTATCGCCAATACCACTTAAACTGACTATATCTAATAGTTCGGTAACACGTTGCTGTTTTTCTTTTTCTTTTATCCCGACCAAACCAAAAGAAATGTTTTTATAGACATTAAGATGAGGAAACAAAGCAAAATCCTGAAACACCATACCGACATTTCTTTTTTCAGGTGGCACAAAAACTTTTTGACCATTGACTGTATGATTACGTACTTTTATTTCTCCACTGCAAATTTTTTTAAAGCCTGCAATACCGCGAAGTAAACTGGTTTTACCACATCCACTTGAACCTAACAGGCAACCTATTTCACCTTCACTTAATTCAAGATTAATGTCATTAATCACTTGTTGTGATTGAAAATATATATTGACGTTGGTAAGTTGTAATAGCTTAGACATTTTTTATTTCACACTAATCGAGTTATTTCTATATTTTATCAAAACGATTTTTTGTTATAGATACACTTAACAAAATAACCGGCAACAATCCTGCAACCACGATCATTATCGCTGCACTGGATGCATCCGCTAAGCGTTCATCCGCTGCAAGTTCATAAGCGCGAACAGCCAGAGTATTAAAGTTAAAGGGGCGTAATAATAAGGTTGCCGGCAATTCTTTCAATATATCAACAAACACAAGAAGCAAGGCCGTTAATAGACTGGTACGCATTAACGGAATGTGAATATGTTTTAATACATCAAATAACTTCATTCCCATTGAACGCGCTGCATCATCCATAGAAGGCTTTATTTTACCTAATGAGGATTCTACTGTGCCAACTGAAACCGCAAGAAAACGCACTAAATATGAAAATATTAAGGCAAATAATGTACCTGATAACAGCAAGCCTGTTGAAAAATCAAATTGATTTGTGCTCCAATCATCAACCTTATTATCAATCCAGGCAAATGGAATTACCACTCCAACCGCAATAACGGTACCGGGAATGGCGTAGCCCATGGAAGCGGTGCGCACCATTATTTTCATAAAAGTATTATCATGTAAACGTTGTCCGTAAGCCATAAATAAGGCAAGAATTAACGCAATAACAGCTGTTGTAATAGCGAGTGCCAAGCTATGAAAAGTAAGAAGATAAAAATCGCTATTTACCATTCTATCCGCTGTTTCGAGCGTCCAAATACTTAGTTGAGTAAAAGGAAGCGCAAAGCCAAATAAAAAAGGCAGTAAACAAGCGATAAAGGCAATGATTGCTTTTGTTGAGGACAGTTGGATACGCTGTGCATGAGCTTGACGGCCTATTTGTTGATGAAAGCGCGCGCGCCGACGAGAATAACGCTCCATTAAAATAAGGATAAAAACAAACATAAGCAACAATGAGGCTAATTGAGAAGCGGCTGTTGCATCACCCAAACCAAACCAGGTACGAAATATACCCGTTGTAAATGTTGCAACACCAAAGTATTCAACAGTACCAAAATCGGCTAAGGTTTCCATTAGCGCTAAAGATAAGCCAGTTATTATCGCAGGCCTTGCCATCGGTAAGGCAACATAAAAAAAACTACGCCATGCCCCCATACCTAGAGAGCGCCCCGCTTCTAAAGTCACACTCGACTGTTCAAGAAATGCCGCGCGCGTTAACAAATAAACATAGGGATACAACACCAAAGTAAGCATCGCAATTGCACCACCAATGGAACGTACTTCGGGAAACCAGTAATCTTGTGCGCTCCAGGCAAAAAAATCACGTAGTGTACTTTGTACGGGACCGGTAAAATCCAGCATGCCCGTATATGTATAGGCAATAATATAGGCAGGAACCGCTAAAGGAAGTAGTAATGCCCACTGAAAAAACTTGCGAGCAGGAAAATCATAAATACTTGTTAGCCAAGCAGTCGTAACCCCTATCGACAATGTGCCAACAGTAACCCCAAGCATTAGTATTAACGAATTACTAATGTAATCCGTTAATACTGTATCAACTAAATGTTGCCAGGCATCACTTCTGTCAGCAAAAACGGAACTGAATATAACAATAACAGGTATCGCAAACAGGAATGTAAGTACAATTATCCCTAACTTCCAGCGATCGAAATGAAGTTTCACTCCTGTTATTTCCAGCCTGCCTTGTCCATAATTTTAACAGCCTCAGCGTTATTCACACCAAGTTGATTTAAGTTAATCGTATCAGCTTTAAACTTACCCCAGCTTTTAAGCAAATCGCTTGGCGCAACGTCTGCTCGGACAGGGTATTCAAAGTTAACTTCGGCATACCATTTTTGCGCCTTTTTAGATGCAAGAAACTCCAGAAGCTTTAAGGCATTAACTTTATTCTTGGCAAACTTAGTGATGGCTGCACCGCTTACATTAACGTGGCTACCACGATCATTTTGATTTGGCCAGAAAATTGCCATGGCTCTCGCTGCTTTTTGTTGATTTTTATCTTTTCCTGCAATCATTTGTCCAAAATAATACGTGTTTGCAATGGCAATATCACACTGCCCTGCTGCTGCCGCTTTAATTTGATCCCGATCACCGCCTTTTGGTTTCATCGCAAGATTTTTCACGAAAGCATTAGCCCATTGTTGGGTTTTTTCCTTACCATTTGCAACCAGCATTGAAGCAACTAACGATTGATTATAAATATTATTTGAAGAACGAATACAAATTTTACCGTTAAACTTATCCTCCGCCAGAGCTTCATAGCTAGAAAGTTCTTTTCCACCCATTTTTGCTTTTACGTAAAAAATAGGACGCGCTCGCATTGTTAAGCCATACCAGAAATGTTCAGGATCACGTAAGTTTTGTGGAATCACCTCATTCAATAAAGTGGATTGCACTGCAGCCAAAACACCACTATCTTTCGCGCGATATAAACGCCCTGCATCTGTGGTGATTAATAAATCTGCATGAGTATGTTTACCTTCAGCAATAATGCGCTGCAATAAGGCATCAGCCTTACCTGTTATTAGATTAACTTTAATGCCTGTTTTTTCACTAAAGATGTCTACAATCGGCTTAATCAGAGCCTCTTTTCGGGCAGAATAAAGATTTACTTCAGCTGCAGCGACGAATGGCGCAGCAATAGACAAACAGATGAAGCTCGTTATGACACGGGTTATGGTGCCCAAAGAAAACTTACTAAACAGCATGACTATTATCCTAATATATGAAAAAGAATAATTTTATCCCATGTTTTTCTTTATGTAAACGAGAATGATTGCCGTTAAGATTTAAAAACACAGATAATAATATAATTTAGATAGCTCAATACTAAGCAAATTATTGCTTAAGAAAGATAGAAAAAATCCATTTATATAAAGATACTGCTTGTTCGTGTCACTGCCACCAAAACAATATAGCCAAAGCACGATACAGCTAGAATAAAAAACATGCTCTTCCCTTTTTTTGTTTTAGCGCGCTTCAATGCAAACATACCAAATATAATATATAGAAGTAGCGCAATGAACTTTGCCGTTAGCCAGGTATGAACAAATGGATATTGCTGAATAGATATCGCCAATATAATCGCGGCAATCAATAAGATGGTGTCATTAATATGAGGGATAATTTTGACCCATTTTTTTGTCATCATACTTGAGTCTCGCATTACCCAGAAAAATCGAAGTATAAAAAAGCTGATACTAATAAATGCTGTGAGCATATGAATATGTTTAATCATATTTCTTCCTGCGGAACGTGGTGCTCGTAATGTAAGCTGTCTTCAAAACCAAAGCTTTTCATATTTTCAATTCGTTGCGGATACAAAATACCATTTAAGTGGTCGAATTCATGTTGAAAGACACGCGCATGGAAATCGTGGGCTTCGCGTTCTATCAACTTACCTTCAATATCATAGCCCCGGTAGTTAATGCCTTTATAACGCGGTACTAAACCCCGCATATTTGGCACACTCAAGCAGCCTTCCCAACCAGTTTCTTTATCAGAATTCAGCACGCTGTATTCCGGGTTAATCAGGATGGTTTCTGGTACTGGCTCCATATCCGGGTAACGCTCACTTTCTTCTACTCCAAAGATCATCACGCGCAAGGCAACGGCAATTTGTGGTGCAGCAAGTCCGACCCCATCTAATGCTCGCATGGTGTCTTTCATATCGATGACAAGCTGTTTTAATTCAGGCGAATTGAAGTTTGCCACCTCTTTTGCGGGCTCGAGTAGTATGGGGTGCCCCATTTTGATGACTTCTTGTACTGCCATCACATACTCTCCATTTGATTTAGCATTTTACTGTAATCTTTGCTCAATAAATGACAAAATAAGCCAATACCATATAACAGGAATCAACACATTGAAAGCACTCTTATCTGCCCTCTTTTTTCTATGCACTGCTAGTAGTTTTGCTGAAGATTTTCGTTATTATGATGTTGAGATTGTGGTAATTGAGAACCAAACCGAAGCCGCTAAAAATGCTGAACATTGGCCACTTGAAGTCAGTATTGAAAAACCTGTTAATGCTGTTGTTCTAGGAGAGCCGCCGTCAACGGAGTGGTTACCACTAGACGTTGATTTAGCAGAAAGCTTTAAAGTCTTAGGTGCAGAAGAATATCAGCTCAATGAAGAAGTCGAAAAGATATCTCAATCGAGAAATCAACGTGTGATCTTTCACGCCGCATGGCGTCAACCTGGCTTAGATAAAAAAATTGCCATGCCCGTTTATTTTAAACATGATTTCACCGAGATTCCGCTGGTACAAGAAGAAGTATTACCAGAAGGTGAAGTATTAGCAGCAGATGAAATATTACCAACAAATAATGAAAATATAGAAGCGGCTAACGCTTCTATATTAGAAGGTGTTTTCCGAGTAACTTTAGCACGTTACTTACATTTAGAAGCCGAACTCAGTTATCGTACCAAGCCGGCTGTCGCCCCGATAACTGAAGAAATATATTCAGAGTACTTGACTGAAAACACGGAAGAAAAAGTTGAGGAACAAGGCGTAATTTATTTGAAACAAAAACGTAACCGAATTAGAAGCAATGAGTTACATTATATCGATCATCCTGTTCTTGGTATTTTAGTAAAAATGACGCCCTATATTAAACCTGAGATAGACGACACCGCCCCTATCTCAGCAACTAAAGCACTTTAGAATTGAATGTAATGGCTTATTTTTGATTAATGTCTTTAAGCCAGTGCAGGAATGACCTCTTCGAGTAGCTGATATACTTTATCCATCCCGCTACTCAAATTTTTCTCAATCATATCCATCGTAAGTTCTTCATCACCTTTTCCCGCTGCTAAGTTTGCCACAACTGAAATACTGGAATAACAAAGCTCTTTTTCTCTCGCAAGTGCAGCCTCCGGCATACAGGTCATACCAACTAAATGGCAACCGTCATTTTCTAAACGTTTAATCTCAGCAATGGACTCTAAACGCGGGCCTTGTGTTGCTGCATATGTTCCTTTATTAACAATACCAACATCACAATTTGATGCAGCATTAATGATGCTTTTACGTAGGCTTTCGCAAAAAGGGTGACTAAAATCAATATGCACAACATTTTCCAGACTTTCTTCAAAAAATGTATTAATACGCGACCATGTGTAATCAATAATTTGATCAGGCACACAAAGTACACCGGGTTGTAACTCATCACTAATACCGCCAACCGCGTTAACAGCAATGACATTTTCAATACCCATTTCTTTTAAAGCCCAGATATTTGCGCGGTAGTTTATTTTGTGAGGAGGAATAGTATGACCGGCACCATGGCGCGGTAGAAAATAGACTTCTCGTCCAGACAGTAGTCCTTTAACCAAGGGGCCTGATGGCTCACCATATGGTGTCTGGATGATTTCTCTTGAGATAATCTCGAAACCATTAATAGTTGTTAAACCAGTACCACCAATTACCGCAATTTTACTCATGATTTACATCCCTTTAACTGCATGTATTGCATTTACATTTCGCAAATAATTTTTATAGTCCATACCGAAACCAAATAAATAACGGTCTTCAATATCTAAGCCAATATAATCAATATTAAAATCAACTTTTCTGTTGTGTAACTTATTCACTAACACCGCCGATGAAACACTTGCTGCCCGTTTAGCTTTACAGTATTTATCGATCTCAAACAATGTTATACCTTCATCAAAAATGTCATCAACGATAAGTACGTTGCGCCCTTCTAACGATATTTTAGGCTCCTGAATCCAATGGAGCTCTCCTCCACTTGTTTCACCCTGGTAGCGTGTTGCATGAATATAATCAAGTTGTAAGGGAAAAGACAGTCTTGTTGTTAAATGTCCGACGGGGATAATACCTCCAGTCATAACACACAATATCAATGGATTTTTATCTTTTAAATCAGCAGATATTTCTTTCGCCATGCGATCTAAAACAGCATTCAGTCTATCTGAGTCACAAAGACAATCTGATTCACGCTCAACTTTCTTTATATTTTCAATATCCATTTATGTTCCAAGAACTATTCTTTTTTTAGCAGCGCTTCATTTTCAATATGTATTGTAGAAGTAGGAAAAGCCATTTGCGCACCATGTGATTCGACAATCTGTGTTATTTTAAATAACACGTCTTGTTTTACTTCATGAAATTTTGTCCAGCTCGTTGTTTTGGTGAATGTATAAACAAAAAAATCGAGAGAGGAAGATGCAAACTGATTAAAGTTCACCATCAGTGTTTGTGTAGAATCTATTTCAGGATGGTTTAACAGCATCTCTTTAACGTCTTTAACAATGCTCGGAAGATGCTTACTATCATCATAACGAACACCAATAGTTTCATAAATACGTCGATGGGTCATACGCGAAGGGTTTTCAACCGAAATGTTCGCAAACATTGAATTGGGAATATAAAGCGGACGTTTATCAAAGGTGCGGATCAAGGTTAAGCGCCAGCCAATTTTTTCAACAGTACCTTCTATATCCCGATCAGGTGATCGAATCCAGTCACCAACTGAGAATGGTCGATCAAGATAAATCATTAAACCACCAAAAAAATTGGATAATAAATCTTTTGCAGCAAAACCTACCGCAATACCACCGATACCACCAAAAGCTAAAATAGCGGAGATATTAAAACCCAGCGTTTGTAATGCAACGAGTAATGTTGTAATAATTACCGAAACACGTAATAGCTGGCTGATGGCATCAGCCGTTGTTTTATCAACTTTTTTACCTTTGATTTGTTGCTGTTCAATGACATTAACTTCAACAAACGTGATAAATCGAATTAAGGTCCAACTCACAACAAAGATGGCACCTACCTCAAAGATTTTAAATGCATTTTCAAGACTAGCAATCTCAATTGCAATTGCAAAACCGGTTATCCATATAAGCAGGCTTAAGGGTTTAATAACGGAATGAATAAATGCGTCGTCCCATAAATTTGGTGTTCTTTCTAGTTGAGTTTGTAATCGGCGCAGAACCTTTCTTTGCATGAAATCAAAAAGTAGTGCGATAAAAATAACTGCAAAGACATTAAATATCCAGCCATCTGCATCTTTCAAAAAGGGAATAAGGTTTTGAAGTTTTTCCATCATCTTATATAAAACTCAGTTTATTATTTTAAAAGTCCAGTTCTAAAGAAGGATCATCCTGATAACGCTTCAACATATCAGAAGACTCTTTCCATCGACTGGTTTTATGTAATTCTGACATTGTTATCTCATGTTTACCATGCATTCTGGCTAAACGTAAATGAGAAACGGGATCATTATGACCGCTCAAGTTATCTAACACATTAATTGCACCAGCGCGGTTATTGCAAACCAGGGCCATATCGCAGCCTGCAGATAGTGCAGTTTCTGCACGATCAGCATAATTCTCACCCGCGACACTTGCGCCTTTCATATCCAGATCATCACTAAAAATAACCCCTTGAAAGCCCATGCGTTGACGTAAAATATCTTTTAACCAGATCTTAGAGAAACCTGCTGGTAAACTATCAACTTTGGGGTAAACAACATGTGCAGGCATTATCGCAGCAATACCATGATGGATCATACGTTTGAAAGGTAAAATATCATTCGCATATATTTCATTATATTCGCGTTCATCAACTGGCATATCAATATGAGAATCTGCGGTGACCGCGCCATGACCGGGAAAATGCTTACCCGTTGCCGCCATACCAGCGCTTTGCATACCTTTGCTATATGCATGAGCCAGTTCTACGATAATATTTTTATCTTGATGGAAAGCACGATCACCAATGACCGTGCTAACGCCGTAATCAATATCCAATACAGGGGCAAAACTAAAATCGACACCAATAGCGCGCAATTCGATAGCCATCAACCAACCTGCCGTTTCAGCCAGAAAATGGGCTCGTTTTTGATTATGTTGATAGATTTCACCAAAATGACCAATAGCAGGAAGAGATGTAAAACCATCGCGAAAACGCTGTACTCGCCCACCTTCATGATCTACTGCAATCAGTAAACGTGGTTCACGTACAGAGTGAATCTCTTTAATCAGTTGTGTAATTTGTTCTACCGAGGAAAAATTGCGAGTAAATAATATTACGCCACCAACTAATGGATTTTGTAATATTTCACGTTCTTCAGGATTCATTTCGGTTGAATCCAGATCCAGCATAATTGGACCCAATGACATAGACATCCCTACTACTTTTATAATTTTACAATATCAAGTATTTTTCTTGAATTTACTTTCATTAGAATAATATTCTTGCCGACTTGCACTCGCAACATTGAAAGAGGTATTTGACGTAACATATTACCCAACTCCATAGGTAATGGCACTATTTGTACATCACTGGGAATATAGTTTGATATACGTAGCTTTTTATCTTGTTTTTTTGAAATTGGGCTACGTTTAATCGCGTAGTGAAGAATCCTGTTATTCGCTCTATCTTTAAAATATGTACGTATTAATTTTTTTTCTGATTTAGTAAAAGCTATATATGACTTCGGCTTTGTATTTTTCTTACTACGAGTTAACTTTTCCTTCTTACCTTCCTTTTTAACAATCTTTTTTTCAGCTTTAACTTCTTTGACCGCTGAAATTTTTTCAGCGGTTACTTTTTTATTTTTTTTAACTGACACAGCTTGCTGCTCTGCATTCATACTTTTTACTTGTTCATTTTTATTATATTTTCGCTTAAAGGTAATATCACAACCTGCTTGCATAACAAGACAAAGTATTAAAACTATTTTTAGCATAAATGAATTCATAATCGTATTTGCTTAAGTTCAGTGAAGTAAAACATGAATGCCTGCTTCTACATTTTCATATAACTCAATAATATCTTTATTACGCATTTTCACACAACCATGCGATGAAGGTTCAGAAAAGGAATCACTGTCAGGGCAACCATGTATATAAATATAGCGGCGCATGGTATCAACTTCTCCAGCCCTGTTTTTCCCTTTTTCTATACCACTCAACCAGAGAATACGCGTTAAAATCCAATCTCTATCGGGATTTTTCTTTCGTAGTTCTTCGCTGAAAATCTCTCCCGTTTCTCTGCGACCGACAAACACGGCATTTTCAGCGGCTTCCTCGCCTATTTTCGCTCTAATGATATGTTGTCCCATGGGCGTGCATTCACTACCCATTTTTTGTCCTACACCATTTTTGGCAGTCGAAATGGAATACGATGAGAGCAAAGAATCTCCCAGAAATAACCGTAATTCTTGTTTTGCTATATCAATATCAATACTTTTTTCAGTTTTATTGTGCTTGATATGCGACATGCTACTTTATGACCAGTTTTTAAAAGGCTGCTTGACTAAACTAACATTATAATAACGCTCATCATCTGAAACTTCATCACCTAACCAGTCTGGTTTAACAAATGTTTCGTTCTCATCAGCCAATTCAATTTCAGCAACAATCAATCCCTCGTTATCACCTTGAAATACGTCTATTTCCCATAAATGACTTTTATTTTTAAGATGATAGCGTTTTTTACTGATTAATGGTTTTTCGCATAATGTTTCAAGCATTTCCTTTGCTTCATCAAGAGGAATCTCATACTCAAATTCCTGACGAGTAATATCAATTGTGGCAGATTTAATATTTAAAAAAGCACGTTTGCCTTGAATGCGTACTCGAACAGATGCGTGTTTACTACCGACTAAATATCCTTGTGAATATTGAGTTCCCTCATCTGCCAATGCTTTCCAGGACGCATCCTTTAATAAAAACTTTCTTTCTATTTCTTTCGCCATTTTATTTTTTTACAAACAAAGCAATTGATTCAACATGTGCCGTATGCGGGAACATATCCATAATCCCGGTTTTAACTAAGGTATACCCCATATCATTAACCAATGTCCCGGCATCTCTTGCCAGGGTAGATGGATTACACGATACATAAACAATGTGTTTGATATTCATTTTCTTAAGGTACGGCATCATTTCTTTCGCCCCACTACGAGGTGGATCGAGTAGTAATTTATCATAGTCACCCTTTAACCAACTACAATCAGACACGTCTTCCATTAAGTTTGCAACGTGTAAACCTGTGTTGCTAATACTATTTTGTTCCGCGTTTTTATTTGCGCGTGCAATCAACTCCTCATCACCTTCAACACCGGTAATGTGTTTCGCAGTACGCGCCATAGGTAAAGTAAAGTTGCCGAGTCCGCAGAAAAGCTCAAGAACACGATCATTTTCATTTAAATCTAACAGTTCTAAAGCAAGCTTAATCATTTTAGGATTAATATCTTGATTAACCTGGGTAAAATCTGTTGGTTGGAAGTCTAACGTGACATTGTATTCAGACAAAGTGTATTGCAAGCGAGGATTTTCGGGATAAAGTGGTGCAACTGTTTTAGGGCCTTTAGGCTGTAAATAAATGGCGATATTTTTTTCTTTGGCATAAGCTATTAATTTTTCTTTATCTTCATTTGTTAGTTCTACTAAGTTTCTGAACACAAAAGCACTAATATCATCCGCAATCGCCACTTCAATCTGTGCTATTTTATCGTAACAACTTAATTTCTGAATAATCTTTGCAAATGAGGTCAACTGCATTCCTGCATCAGGGTGTAATACTTCACACTGTTCCAACTCTGCTAAATAAGGTGCCGCGCGTTCACGAAAACCAACCAGTACTTTTTCTTTTTTATATACATATTTAACACCTAAACGAGCCTTTCTTCGATAACCCCAGGGGTGCGTTGTCAAAGGAGGTAAAATATTTTCAGCTTCTACCTTTCCGATATGCTTTAAACCATCAATTAAAACCTTTTGTTTTTCTTCAATTTGCTTTTCACTACTCAAATGCATAAAACTACAACCACCACACACACCATAGTGCGCACATTTTGGTTCAATTCTATCAGGGGAAGCTTCAAGTACTTCGATTAAGTAACCTTCGTCATATGATTTTTTATGTGGGCGAAAAGAAAAACGCACACGCTCGCCTGTCAGTGCACCAGTAACGAATATGGTTTTCCCATCAACGCGGCAAATACCTTTACCATCATGACTTAATGATTCCACTACTGCTTCATGTTCTTGTAATGGCTTTTGTTTTCTTCTACGCATACTTAATTGTTGTCCGGTTTATTAAATATTTTGACTAATGGTTTTTGCTGGTAGTGACTTTATGACGGGAAGAGATCGGTGGATAAATAGCGATCACCTCGATCACATATGATGGTTACAATGATTGCATTCTCAACCTGAGCAGATAATTTTAATGCTGCTGCCACAGCACCACCTGAAGAAGCCCCACAAAAGATACCTTCCTCTGTTGCTAGCTTTAATGTAGTTTGTTCAGCTTCCTCTTGCCTCATATCAATAATCATATCAACCCGACTAGATTCAAATATTTTTGGCAAATACTCCTCTGGCCAACGACGAATTCCGGGGATTGAAGCTCCCTCTTCGGGTTGAACACCTACAATCTGAATATCTGGATTTTGCTCTTTTAGATAACGAGAATTCCCCATAATTGTGCCTGTCGTACCCATGGCACTGACAAAATGCGTGATTTTACCATGGGTATCCCGCCAAATTTCTGGGCCAGTGGTTTCATAGTGCGCGCAAGGATTATCGGGGTTAGAAAACTGATCTAAGACCTTACCTTTACCTTCATCTTGCATTTTTAAGGCTAGGTCACGAGCACCTTCCATCCCCTCTTCTTGTGTCACAAGTACTAACTCAGCCCCATAGCTCAACATAGAAGCACGGCGTTCTACGCTCATATTGTCCGGCATAACCAACACCATACGATAACCTTTAATGGCAGCAACCATGGCCAATGCAATTCCAGTATTGCCGCTGGTGGCTTCTATCAAGGTGTCCCCGGGAGAAATTTCACCACGAGATTCAGCATGTTGAATCATACTCAAAGCGGGCCGGTCTTTGACTGAACCTGCGGGATTATTGCCTTCTAGTTTAACCAGTATGGTATTGCTGGTATTGCCCGGTAAGCGCTGTAAGCGAACCAAGGGGGTATTACCCACAAAAGCTTCTATCGTCGGAAACTGAGAGTCTGTAGGTGTATCACTAAAAGAAGTCATTAAAATCATCCATAAAAGCTATATAAGTGACGGTATTTTATAGTATTTTTTGCTTTATTTGCATAAAACCTTTCATCACCGTTACACTTAAGCAGGTTAAAAAGATAAAATAATAAAGAATTTGAGAGAGACGAGTAAGAAAATGCAGATTTTTGATATCCAGCAATCCATCATAGCAGCCAACGGTAATATCTCTCTCGCGAAAGAACTCTTTACTATGTTGCTAGGAGAACTCCACCCACGCTATCAACAAATTGAAAGCAGCTTTCAAAATAATGATTTGGATGCACTAGCAGAACATGCACATAAACTTTATGGTGCTACAGCTTATTGTATTGTCCCCCAATTAAGAGACCATGCTCAAAAACTAGATAAAGCCCTGTCTGAAAAAAATAATTCTCAACTTGAGGATCTTGTAACAGCAGTCTTAGAGTCAATGACACAACTAATAAAAGAAGGCCCTATATTTTTGGATAGAAACTGGAGTAAGTCCTAAAAACAAAATTAAAATAATAAATAACTACAATGCTAAGGTGACAAAAGCTACTGCGTAATCCTGTTCATCAGCAAGGCTTAAATGTTTCTGTTTAATATTGTTCTTCCTGATAAATTCATCTGCAACACTTAAAAATTGCAACAATGGTTTCCCTGCATCATCATGAATAACACCAATATGTTGCAACGATAAACCATTACTGAACCCTGTTCCCATCGCCTTAGCTGTTGCTTCTTTCGCAGCAAAACGTTTTGCTAAAAATGCCGTTTTATTATTTACCTTCTTGAACTCATCAAATTCTGATTCGGTCAAAATACGTCTGGCAAATTTATCGCCGTATTTTTCTAAACTTTCACGCATTCGTGTAACATGAACAATGTCGGTGCCTATACCATAGATCATTACAAAGCTCTTACCGATTCCATTAATGTTTTCATTTCTCTAACCGCAGCATCAAGTCCAGTAAAAATACTACGTGCAATAATCGCATGACCAATATTAAGTTCTTTAATCTGCTCAATGGCAGCGATATCTTTTACATTATGATAATGTAAACCATGCCCTGCATTAACATGTAAACCTAATGAATCAGCAAACTCAGCGGCTTCAACAATACGAAGATACTCTTTTTCTTTTTCAGCAGTTGTTTTTGCGTCCGCAAAATGCCCCGTATGAATTTCAATAACCGGGGCACCACATTCTTTTGATGCTTCAATTTGTTCCTTATCTGCATCAATAAAAAGTGAAACACGAACTTCTCTATCAGCCAAGCGAGAACAAGCTTCTTTCATTCGCAGCATTTGACCGGCTACATCAAGCCCGCCTTCTGTAGTCAACTCTTCACGTTTTTCTGGAACTAAACAGCAGTCTTCAGGTTTAATTTTTTCGGCATAACTTAACATTTCGTCCGTGACCGCCATTTCAAGATTCATACGTGTTTGTAAAACACCTTTGAACATCTCTACATCACGCTCCTGTATATGCCGGCGATCTTCACGTAAATGAAGTGTAATAGCATCTGCTCCAGCCTGTTCCGCAACAATAGCGGCTTGTAACGGTTCCGGATATAACGTTCCACGGGACTGACGCAGAGTTGCAACATGATCGATGTTAACACCAAGTAAAATTTGATTTGTTTTTGTCATAGTGGTTTATACCAGTGTAAATTACGCGTCTTAAGCGGTTTATCACCTAAGTGATGACTTAAAACAATACGCATTAATTGTTTTGCTTCTTTTTTGTTTTCTATTTGAGTAAATATTTCAGTCGATATATCAATTAAAGTTTGACCGGATACGGTAAAAGCATCTGTATCATTATTTTTATCGATACTAATTGGTCCGTTTTCAATATCATAATAATATTGTTTATCTTTACTTACGCTATTACCACTTTCCGCTTCGAACTCAAGATTTAATGCATAGCCAATTTCGGATAAAAGCTTTTTTTCAAACCCTCGTAATACAACTTCTTCATTTCCATCCTGAAAGTTTTCTAACGTTTTTTGATACGTCCAAAACAATTCTGGATGCGGATCATATTGAATCATTAAACGTTGTAACAACTCATTAATATAATAAGCACTTAAAATTTGTTTACCCGACAACTTTATTGAACTTTTAACAGACTCAGCACCTGTTAAGGTTTGCACATCTCCCTTACCCGACCAGGAAATAATAAGGGGAGAAAAAGGTTCAAGCACTCCCTGTAACTTTGACCGGGGGGAGCGAGCCCCTTTCGCAACTAAAGTTACACGGCCATATTCTAAGCTAAAAACATCCAGTAACCGGCTTGTATCACGAAAATCACGACCATGAAGTATAAAAGCAGGCTGCAAGCTAACGCGATAATGTTGTTGGCTCATTTTTTTACCTTAATAGTCGTCAATATAACCTAAACTATTTAATGCCCGTTCATCATCTGACCAACCACTTTTCACTTTAACCCATAACTGCAAAAAGACTTTTTGCTCAAACATTTTTTCCATATCAATACGCGCTTTAGTGCCCATATCTTTTAACTTAGTACCACCTTTACCAATAATAATGGCTTTTTGGTTATCCCGCTCCACCCAAATAACTGCCGCAATATCTAGCAGCTTTCCATCATTAGTAAATTTTTCAATTTCTACCGTTAAGTTATACGGTAATTCTTGAATTAAATTACGTGTTAGTTTTTCACGAATTATTTCAGCAGCCATAAATCGTGAACTACGATCAGTAATTTGATCTTCATCGTAAAACGCTTCTGATTCCGGTAAATAATCAAATATTATTTTTTCAAAATCTTCAATATTATCGCCTTTCATTGCTGAAACAGGAATAATATCTTTAAATGAAAACTTACTTTGAATTTTCTCAATAAAAGGCAATAAATCTTCTTTTTTCTTTAGTAAGTCAACTTTGTTAACCGCCAACACCACCGGCGTTTTTACATGTTCAAGACGTTTAATAACCAGATCATCTTCTTCCGTCCAGCGCATAGCATCGACTAACAAAACAATCACATCAACATCTTTAAAACTTGATCCTGCGGTACGATTCATGTAGCGATTCATAGCTTTTTTTTCATTATCATGAATACCAGGAGTATCCACATAAACCATTTGTGCATCATCCGTTGTTTTTATACCCAATATACGATGACGAGTTGTTTGTGGGCGATGAGAGGTGATACTAATTTTTTGCCCTAATACATAATTCATTAAAGTCGATTTCCCAACATTTGGGCGACCAATCAGCGCAATATAACCACAACGAAAATTTTCTTTTTCTTTATTCATGAATAATTGTTTCCAATGCTTTTTCGGCAGCAGCTTGCTCTGCTTTTCGGCGACTTGAACCATTTGCAATCACGTGATTGGAAAAACCTTTAATAGAGCAGGATACCTTAAATGTTTGCTGGTGTTCTTTCCCCGATATTGAAACAATACTATAAGTTGGTAACGTTAAATTTTTTGCCTGAAGATATTCTTGCAAGCGTGTTTTCGGATCTTTAAGAATACCTTTTGGTTCACATTTATCTATACGACTTGAAAAAATATTTAAAATAATTTTTTCTATCTTAGCAAGCCCAAACTCATCTTTTGAATCCAAATAAATAGCGCCAATAATGGCTTCAACAACATCCGCTAAAGTTGATGAACGACGGAATCCTCCACTTTTAAGTTCGCCCGAGCCCAATTTAATAAACTCGCCCAAACTTAATTCTGTCGCTATTTCACTTAAGGTTTCACCTTTTACCAGGCTTGAGCGCAACCTTGTTAAGACACCTTCTTTTTCGTTAGGAAAGCGTTTATAAAGTTCAGCACTTATTACCATGCCTAAAATTGAATCGCCAAGAAACTCAAGCCGTTCATTATTATTTGAGCCAATACTACGATGAGTAAACGCCAGCTTAAGCAGCGCAGCATCGTTAAACTGATAATCAAACGTTTGTAGAATTTTATCTAACTGCTTCAAATTGCTGAAGCCTCGACGCTCTTTTTAAAGCTAATAACCACATCAAGGTTGCCAAACATCGATTTTCTTACTTCATATTCAATATCAATAAAAACAGTATTTTTTGCTTTTTCAATGTAGACATCGTTTTTTGAAATACCACTTACTTGATTAAGCTTTAAGCGTTTTATAATCATGGCAGCAATTTCATTGTTTGACCTATCACCTAAGCCTCGCTCATCTTTCATTGTAGAAACAACATCATTTACTTTAAAAGAATCAAAATATATAGGGATAATTTTTAATAGTGAAAGAACAACAAAAGTAAAGATTACAACAATGAACAACAGGCTAATTGCCGTCAGCCCTTTTTGTTTATTTTTAACTCGCATAGCAGCTCCTCATTTAATTTATTGGATCACGCTTCCTATTCGTTTCCATTTTGGCCAATGCCCCCATTCCCAGCTCATCCAAACAAAAAAAGCACGTCCAACCAGATTTTCATCTGGCACAAAACCCCATACTCGGCTATCGCGGCTATTGTCTCGATTATCCCCCATCACAAAATAACTTTTTTCCGGGACAGTTAAAACAAAATCTAATGGTGCCTGTAAGTTACTCACAAGAATATTGTGATTAATTTTCGGTTCAGACATTTTTTCTGATAACTCTTTAAAATTATAATAACCTGCAGAATAATCACCAATGGGCTGTTGTTCCGCAACCTTACCGTTTATGTACAATACTTTATTATAGTAGCCAATTTCATCCCCAGGGACACCAATAACACGTTTTATATAATCAATAGATGGGTTTTCCGGGTAACGAAATACAATGACATCGCCACGTTCAGGGATACCGAAGTCAACAATCTTTTTGTTTAGAACCGGTAAACGAACACCATAGTTAAATTTACTAACAAGAATAAAGTCACCCACTTCAAGGGTCGGCAGCATTGAGCCAGAAGGTATTCGGAAAGGTTCAGCAACAAAACCACGTAATAAAAACACAATTAAAACAACCGGGAAAATAAAACGCGAAAACTCAACTATAGGTGGCTCATTACTGACTTCATTACCTTCTGAGTCAGTAATAACATCAGTGCTTCTTTTAGCTGCAAAAAACCATTTATCAATAGCCCAAATACTACCTGATACGATGGTAATAATCGCAAGTACCAGTGAAAAATCAATGTTCATTTATCTTTTCCTGTATTCAATACGGCAAGAAAGGCTTCTTGTGGAATTTCAACGCTACCCACCTGCTTCATTCTTTTCTTACCCGCTTTTTGTTTTTCTAATAATTTTTTCTTACGCGTGATATCACCGCCGTAACACTTTGCCGTAACATTTTTACGTAATGCTTTTACATTTGTTCGGGCAATAATCTTTGCACCTAATACCGCCTGGATTGCGACATCAAACATTTGCCTTGGAATAATGTCTTTCATGCGTTCCGTTAAATCACGACCACGTGCGATCGATTGATCACGGTGCACGATAACTGATAAAGCATCGACTTTCTCACCATTAATCATAATATCAAGTTTCACTAAGTCTGCTGCTTGAAAGCGATCAAACTCATAATCCATGGAAGCATAACCACGACTTGTGGATTTAAGTCGATCAAAGAAATCCAATACAATTTCATTCATTGGCATTTCGTAAGAAATGGAAACCTGGTTTCCAAGGTATTGCATGTTTTTTTGTACGCCACGTTTCTCAATACAAAGCGTGATAACGTTACCCACATAATCATGCGGCACCAGGATATTAGCAACAACGATCGGCTCACGGATTTCATTAATAAAATTGGGTTCCGGCATTTCTGCAGGGTTTTCTATCTTAAAGACTTCACCCTTGGTATTCTCAATTTCAAACACAACTGTAGGGGCTGTTGTAATCAAATTAAGATCATATTCACGCTCAAGACGTTCCTGAATGATCTCCATATGTAATAAACCAAGGAAACCACAGCGGAAACCAAAACCTAAAGCGGTTGATGTTTCTGGCTCATAAAAAAGTGCAGCATCATTCAAACGCAGTTTTGATAACGCTTCACGCAAATTTTCATAGTCATCACCTGCTACCGGGAAAAGGCCTGAAAATACACGCGGTTGAACCGGCTTAAAACCTGCCAATGCTTCATCTGCAGGTTTATTTGCTTCGGTAATAGTATCGCCAACGGGAGCACCATCAATATCTTTAACTCCGGCAATGACATACCCGACTTCACCTGCATCGAGTGAATCTAAATCAGTACGTTTAGGGGTAAATATACCAACATGATCAACCAGGTAATCTCGACCAGCCGACATAATACGAATTTTTTGCTTCTTACGCAGACGACCATTCATAACGCGAACTAAAGAAACCACGCCAAGGTAATTATCAAACCAGGAATCAATAATAAGGGCTTGTAATGGCGCTTCTTTATCGCCTTTAGGAGGAGGAACCAGACGAACAATATCCTCTAATAAATCCTCAATACCAATACCGGTTTTAGCTGAGCATCTGGTTGCTTCTGTTGCTTCAATGCCGATAATTTCTTCAATTTCTTCGCTAACCCGTTCAGGCTCAGCAGCCGGTAAATCTATCTTGTTCAAAACCGGAACGACTTCCAGACCCTGCTCAATCGCAGTATAGCAATTGGCCACGCTCTGCGCTTCAACACCTTGAGCCGCATCGACAACCAATAAAGCACCTTCACAAGCTGCTAATGAACGAGAAACCTCGTAAGAAAAATCGACATGACCCGGTGTATCAATAAAATTAAGCTGATAAACTTCACCATCATTGGCTTTATAGTCCAAGGTCACACTTTGCGCTTTAATCGTAATACCGCGCTCGCGCTCAATATCCATTGAGTCGAGAACCTGACTGTCCATTTCTCTGCTACTTAAGCCTCCGCACATTTGAATAAAGCGATCCGCAAGGGTCGATTTACCATGATCAATATGGGCGATAATTGAAAAATTTCGAATATGACTTAAATCTGTATTGGAATCACTCACTAGAAACGACTACTCCGTAAAACATAAAAAAGGCGCATTCAGCGCCTCGAATTTGACCAGGATCTACAGCCTTTAGTTTAACGGATTTCCCTGCTCGCTTATATACTGTTGCAGGGCTTTTGTATCAAGAAAATAGTGACAAATTTCATAATCTCCCGCCTTTAGTACCGGAACCAATGTGCCATATAATTTTTCCAGAGCTTCATCACCATCAATGTAAATTGTGGTGAAAGAAAGCCCGGCATTATCAAGATATGAAGGCAGCAACTTTGCCATATCTTCACACAAATGACAGCCCAAACGGCTATACAGCGTTAACTCACTCACCAATTTTAAGCGGCAAAAACTGAGGGGAATTTCCACGTTGGATCAAAACGCGAACCCACTTATCTTCAGGCAAATCTTCCACAATATTCAAAAATTGCTTTGTACTGGTAATCGTTTGGCCATTTAATTTGATAATAATATCACCACGACGAATACCGGCCTTTGCAGCCGCACCCTCTTCAACAGACTGAACTAAAACACCATTACTGACATTCGCACTTTTACGCTGTGCTTTTGTTAGCGGTGCAACGTTGATATTTAAACGATTAACTTTCTTTTCTTTTTTCTCGCTACCATCTTCTGCCAGCTGTTCTTCTTCTGGCAATTGCGCCACTTTTACACGCAAGCGTTTTGGCTTACCATCACGAATAATTTTCACATCAACCTTACTACCAATAGAAGCCTGACCCACCGCAAGGGGTAAATCAGATGAACGGTTAATGGTTTTGCCATCAAAGTGCGTAATGACATCACCCACTTCAATACCGGCTTCTTTCGCAGGCGCATCATCTACCACGCGTAGCACAACAGCACCCATGGGTTTTTCCATGCCAAATGATTCTGCCAGCTCTTTATTCACATCCTGAATCAATACACCCAGCCAGCCCCATTTTGCATGGCCATTCTTTTTTAATTGCTTAACAATATCATTCGCCACATCAACCGGAATAGCAAAAGATAAGCCCATAAAACCACCGGTACGGCTATAAATTTGTGAGTTAATGCCAATCACTTCGCCTTCTAAATTAAACAAAGGGCCACCCGAGTTACCCGGGTTTATCGCAACATCAGTTTGAATAAAAGGCACATAACTTTCACTCGGCAGAGTCCGGCCTTTCGCACTAATTACCCCAACCGAAACAGAATGATCAAAACCAAAAGGAGAACCAATAGCCATTACCCAGGAGCCTACTTTCGCATCAGCCGATGAGCCTATTTTCACAACAGGTAAATCATCCGCTTCAACTTTTAATAAGGCAATATCACTACGTGCATCTGAACCAATCACTTTGGCTTTTAATTCACGCCTGTCCTTTAAACGAACAATAATTTCATCTGCATCTTTAATAACATGATGATTGGTCACAACATAACCATCTGAATCAATTATAAAACCCGAGCCCAATGAATCATTGGTGTTTTGGGTTTGAACAAAATCACCCTGTTTATCAGCTAAATAATTATTTTTCTTATAACTTTGTTGCTCAAAAAAACGACGGAATAAATCCCCAAAAGGACCATCTTGTGGCAACCCCGGTATCTGTTGATGCAAACGATTACCCTGTTTAATTTTTTGGCTGGTGCTAATATTAACAACCGCATCACTGTATTTTTCAACCAAACGTGTAAAATCAGGAAGCCCCGACATACTTGCAGTAGCAGTAAAACTTATACTCATACAAACAAATAAAAAAGAAATAAATTTTATTTTACTTAAAGCTGTCTTAAACATACTTTTACTCGCTCACTTAATAATGATGTTAATTAAAATTGATTGCCGGAGATATTTTTCCGGATATATTTATTATCACGGGTTGAAATCTTTCATCGCCAGAAATGGATTTTGAAAAGCTTTTAAGTTTCTGCAAACCTAAATAAAAGCCCAATATAGAGAAAATAATGGTGACAAGTTCAACGTTTTCAACAGAAAAAGTGGCACTAATAAACTGGGCAAAAAATGCAAAGATAAATAAAAACAACAAAGGTAATAAATAGGTCATAAATGCGCCTTTCAACAAGGAGCTTTCATTTAAAGCAACCGTCACTTCATCTCCAACCCGGGCATGAATAGGGTTGATTGCTTTCATTTTTGAAAGTTTATTACCAAGCACTTTTGATAACACAGAGGTACCACAACCTTTGTTTGCACTACACTGGCCACAAGCAGATTGCCGCTGTGTCTCTATCCATGTTTCGTTATTTTTAATGGCAACAACAATAGCTTTTTCAGTAATCATTGGATTTAGCGACCAATATATTTTACCGAATCCCCAACCATTTTCACGGTTACATGAGGAACTTCGCCGACAACGGTAACATGATAGTTACCAATATTTCGTCCGTACGCATTCACCGCCCCCATGGTTGAACCTCCAATAAGGTTTTTACTATTTTTCATTTGTTTTTCAATAAAAATTGAAACCGAAGATAAACCATCTGAAAACATTAAGTGCTCTACCGGCATGTCTGTCATTGTCATGTTGTGGTGACGTTTTACGTCAGGTACAAAACCAGGAGGTAAAGATTCAACTTTCCAGCTCATATCCCCACTCGCGTCTTTTTTAGAATCAAAATCTTTCGCGTTATACCATGTGTATTTTTTATTTTCACCCTTCGAAAACAGACGCTCTTTATCTATAGATTCCGGATAATTAATTTGCGTAAACATAAACTGTTCGACAATCTCATTATTCTTACCGACCAGGTGATCTTTTAATAGTAAACCCGTTTTCATATCGACCCACAAAGTATGACCATAACGATATTCATCTTTTGGTACAATCATCAACTTAATCGCTTTTTGACCCGCAACCATACCGTCTTTACCAAAATGGAAATCATAAACCTTAGATAGTTGTTCTATTTTAAGTGGAAATTTAGGTGGGAACTCAGAATCCGGACGCGTTTTATCAACCACCACAGATTTTTGATCCGGTAAAATGCAGGTTACGGTATCACCACTACGAATAACTTCCCGACCACTTCCATCCAGCGAAATCAGGCGTTCAAGCTCGCCATCCTTACCAACACTGTGGATAATTTGCATCGAGGTCATTTCATTATTTTGCCCATACACGA
>Ga0316207_10000678_pt1 | contig 50044 bp, 49 predicted proteins | sample 6weekpyrite_MG_FD_204943 | JGI IMG/M metagenome (GOLD analysis project Ga0316207, IMG submission 204943) | Microbial mat bacterial communities from mineral coupon in-situ incubated in ocean water Damariscotta River, Maine, United States -... | ecosystem: Environmental > Aquatic > Marine >...
TGCCCGCACGCCCCTGCCCGGCGCAAGCTTCATGCCATGGCGTGATGCTGTTCACTACCACCGCAGAGATGGCAGCGACGCCGTCGCGCGGCGGTTTCTGGCGGCTTGTGCCCGGCCAGACCCGCGCAGTCGGGCGCAGGCTTGGCCAGGATCACCCGCCTCCGATTGCCTGACGCTCTGGCGTTTGCAGCCCCTTGTTACGGGTGCTCCGCACGGAAACCTGTAACGCATTACCCCTGACAACGTCTTGATATTGTCCCCGCAACAACGCGGGCGGCGCCGCGCCGTGGCTTAGCGGCATCAAGCTTGAAGGAGTGAACCCATGTCAGATTCGAGACCCATCCGCATCTATCCGGTCGCCATGGCACTTGGCATCCTGTTGTCGCTGAGCTTTGCCCTTTGCGTGATCTTTGGCCTGCTGTTTCCCGGCGTTACCATGTATCAGGCCTGGTTGCCGCTCTTGCCGGGCGTTACCTGGATCAGCTGGTCCAGCGCAGCTCTCGGACTGGTCGAAACCTTTGCCTATGGTTGGTATATCGCTCTGATCGTCGTGCCCGCGCTGAACTTCTTTTCACGGCGGGCAGCGGCATGAACACCCAGGCCTCAATGGATCGGTTTTTGGCCGCACTCACGGACATGCCCGCGCCGGCATCGGGCGGGGCGGCATCGGGCGGAGCGGGCCCCCTGCCCGATCCGGCGGCTTACGGTCGCGATCTGTGGGAACGCTCGGTGTTGTTTCTCGATACGCTGCGCGAACGCGCCGATACCATGATCGCGCATGAGCGCGCCGGCATGCCGCCGCTTCTGGATTTCAAATATGAAACCCTGCTGGATGCGCGCCAGTTCGAGCGTCCGGCCAATTACGCGCTTTTGCGCATCACCGAGGTCGACGGCAATTGCTGGGACGATTGCGTCGATGCCGCAAAACCGCCCGTGATCGTGGTCGATCCGCGCGCGGGCCACGGCCCCGGCATCGGCGGGTTCAAACGCGACAGCGAGGTTGGCATGGCGATGGCCGAGGGGCACCCGGTCTATTTCGTCATCTTCTTTCCCGAGCCTGTCGCCGATCAGACGCTTGAGCATGTCCTCTTTGCCCTGCGCCGCTTTGTCGAAGAGGTCTCGGCCCGTCACGATGGCGCGGCCCCTGTTCTTTATGGCAATTGCCAGGCCGGGTGGGCGGTGACGCTCCTGGCCGCCCATTGCGAGGGGCTGGCGGGGCCGGTTGTCCTCAACGGCTCACCGCTGTCCTATTGGGCGGGCGAAGAAGGCGTCAATCCGATGCGCGTCACCGGTGGCCTGCTTGGCGGAGCCTGGCTGGCGCATCTCATTGCCGATCTGGGCGATGGCCGCTTTGACGGGGCCTGGCTGGCGCAGAACTTCGAAAGCCTGAAGCCCGAAAAGGCGATTTGGGAGAAATACGCCAACCTCTTGGCAAATGTGGATACCGAGCGGGGCCGGTTTCTTGATTTTGAACGCTGGTGGAACGGGTTTTACAGCCTCAGCCGCGACGAGATCCTGTCGATCACCCAGAACCTGTTCATCGGCAACAAGCTTGAAGGCGGTGAAATGCCCATTGGCGATCACTGCATTGCCGATCTGCGCAAGATCAAGAACCCGATGATCGTCTTTGCCTCTTATGGCGACAATATCACGCCTCCGGCACAGGCCCTGGGCTGGATTCCGGCCGTCTACAAGGACACTGCCGATCTGAAGGCCGCGGGCCAGCGCATCGTCTACCTGACCAATGCCCATGTTGGCCATCTGGGCATCTTCGTGTCGGCCTCGGTGGCGCGGCTGGAACATCGCGCCATTCTGGAAAGCCTGGACAAGATCGCGAAACTAAAACCCGGCCTTTACGAAATGAAGATCACGGGCGCGACCGGCAACCCCGATGCCCATGCGCCGCAATACAAGGTGAGCTTTCAGCCGCGTGACGTGCACGACCTGGCCCAGGATATCCCCGAACAGGCCTTTGACAGCGTGCACCGCATCTCGCAGATGAACGAGGCGCTATATTCGGCCTTTGTCAGCCCCTGGGTTCGCCTGATGACCACGCCCGCCAGTGCCGAGATGCTGAAATGGATGCATCCCATGCGCAGCAGCCGGTTGGTGTTTTCCGAAAGCTTCAACCCGTGGATGGGCGCTGTCCGACGAACCGCTGAAATCGTTTCGCAGACACGCAAACCACTGGATCAGAGCGATCCCATGATCACGCGCGAGCAGGCCGCGTTTGCCGCCGTTGGCGATGCGATCGAACGGGCCCGAATGGCGCGCGATGCGGGCTATGAACGGATGTTCCGAACAGTTTATGGCGCGGATGCGCCGTCACCGACCGAAACAAATGCACCCAAGCAAAACCAGGAGAGCGTGTAAATGCAGTGGATCATCGATAATTGGGTGCTGGTGCTCTTTGGCGGCGGGATGGTTGCGATGCACATGTTCGGCCATGGCCATGGTCATGGGCGCAAAGCCAAAGCCGACGAGGCCGATGCACCCGCGCAAGGGACCGAACCCCAGGGTGAGGACCGGTCCGGGGATGATCGGAATGTCTGAGATCATATCCCTGCAACGCGGCCGCGAGGTGGCGACGACCGACCTCGATCACTGGGCCCGCCCGTTCGCGGCGCGTTTGGCAGACGTGGCGGGTGCCGCGCTTCTGCTGGCCAGCACCCAAACACGCGACATCACCGACAAAACCACGCATGTCGATGCCGGGTTTCATGTCGATGGCATGATGTTTCACTGAACGCGGTCCGGTGCCAGGGGGTGCCGGGTCATACTGAACGAAGGAAACGAAGATGAACGTCACCACCGGCCATAAGGGCCATATGACAGGCGAAGCAGACGGCTTCGACACCGTGCCCGAGGGCTATGCAGGCACCGTTTATACCTGCCCGATGCACCCCGAAGTGCGCAGCACCGAGGAAGGCTCCTGCCCGAAATGCGGCATGTTCCTGGTGCCCGAGGGCGAAACCGCAGGGCATGGCAGCCACGACCATTCAGTCCATGATCATTCAGGTCACGATCATTCGGGGCATGGGGCGTCCTGCCACGGCCATGACGATGATCCGGCGGCGGTAAAGGCGCTGAAGGGCGGGCAATACGACACCGTGCCCGCAGGCTATGCCGGGACGGTCTATACCTGCCCGATGCATGCCGAAGTGCGCCATCCGGGGCCCGGCTCCTGCCCGCTTTGCGGCATGGCGCTGGAACCTGAGACCATCAGCCTTGAGGATGACGGTCCTAACCCCGAACTCGTGGATTTCACCCACCGGTTCTGGGTCGGCGCCGTTTTGACGATCCCGCTCTTGGTGCTCTCCATGGGCCCCTATCTTGGGTTTACCTATTTTCAGGAATTGCTCGGCGAACGCACCTCGCTCTGGTTCGAACTTGCGCTCGGGACACCGGTGATCTTGTGGTCGGGCTGGCCGTTCTTTCAGCGTGGCTACAATTCTTTCCGCACCATGAACCTCAACATGTTCAGCCTGATCTCGATGGGGGTGGGTGCCGCCTATATCTTCAGCGTCATCGCCGTTATCGCGCCGCAGATCTTCCCCGAGGGGTTCCGTGATCCCGAAACCGGCGCGGTCGGCGTCTATTTCGAGGCCGCAGCCGTCATTGTCACGCTGGTCCTGTTGGGGCAGTTGATGGAATTGCGCGCCCGTGAAGGCACCGGCAAGGCCATCCGGGCGCTCCTGGATATGGCCGCCAAGACCGCGCTTGTGATCCGCCCCGACGGCACCGAAGAGGAAATCGAACTGGACCAGGTCCAGCTTGGCGATCACCTGCGCGTGCGCCCCGGCGACAAGGTGCCGGTCGATGGCGTGGTGGTCGATGGCCGCTCATCGGTCGATGAAAGCATGATCTCGGGTGAACCCGTCCCGGTGGAAAAAGTCGCGGGCGAGCCGGTCACGGGGGCCACGATCAACGGCACCGGCAGCCTGGTCATTGAGGCCAAGCGCGTCGGGGCCGACACCATGCTGAGCCAGATCGTGCAGATGGTCGCCAATGCACAGCGGTCGCGCGCCCCGATCCAGAAATACGCCGATAAGGTGGCCGGCATGTTCGTGCCCGCCGTCATCGCCATCGCGGCCCTTTCGTTCATCATCTGGTCGATCTGGGGGCCCGATCCGGCGATGGCCTATGGCCTGGTTTCGGCGGTCGCTGTCCTGATCATCGCCTGCCCCTGTGCGCTTGGCCTGGCCACGCCGATGTCGATCATGACGGCAACCGGTGCCGGCGCGCAAATGGGCGTGTTGATCAAGAATGCCGAGGCGCTGGAGCGGTTCGAAAAGATCGACACGCTGATTGTCGACAAGACCGGCACCCTGACCGAAGGCAAGCCCCGGCTGGTGGCCGTCTTGCCCGAGGAGGGCCATGACGAGGCCGAGGTTCTGCGCCTGGCCGCCTCGCTTGAGCGTGGGTCGGAGCATCCGCTGGCTGAGGCGATCGTGCGCGGTGCCGAAGAACGCGGTGTCGATTTCGCCAAGACCGAAGATTTCGAGGCGATCACCGGCAAGGGCGTTCGCGGTCGCGTCGATGGCAAATCGGTGGCCCTTGGCAATGCTGCGCTGATCCACGACATGGGGCTCGATAGCGGCCCGCTGGTCGATACCGCCAATGCGCGGCGCGACGAGGGTGAGACGGTGATGTTCATCGTGCTTGACGGCACCATCGCCGGTCTGGTCAGCGTCGCCGATCCGGTCAAGGAAACCACGCCTGACGCGCTGAAGGCGCTGCATGCGCTTGGCTTTCGGATCATCATGGCCACGGGCGACAATGAACGCACGGCGCAGGCGGTGGCCAACCGTCTTGGCATCGACGAGATCCGCGCCGATGTGCTGCCCGAGGACAAGGCCCGCATCATCACCGAGTTGCAGGCCGAGGGCAAAAAGGTCGCGATGGCTGGTGACGGCGTGAACGATGCGCCGGCGCTGGCGCAGGCCGATGTCGGCATCGCCATGGGCACCGGGGCCGATGTGGCCATCGAAAGCGCGGGCTTCACGCTGGTCACGGGCAACCTCGATGCCATCGTGCGCGCCCGCAAGCTGAGCCAAGCGACGATGCGCAACATCCGCCAGAACCTGTTTTTTGCGATGATCTACAACGCAAGCGGCGTGCCGATCGCGGCGGGGATCTTATTCCCGTTCTTCGGCATCCTGATCGGCCCGATCTTTGCCGCCTTTGCAATGAGCGCCTCCTCTTTGTCTGTTGTGCTGAATGCGCTCAGGCTACGGAGGCTGAAATTCTGAATGGGAGACTTACGATAGCATCTCTTCAATTGGTTAACTCCATTCAGAACCGTCGGGGCAGCAGCTTTTGCTTGCTGCCCCGGCGGACTTGTGTCGTGATGGGCTATGGGGCGGCACCAAAGCCAGCCCCGCCCGGACGTCACCTGTGCAATAATTGATCCGGTGCCGCTGTGATCCGCGGAGCCATAAAAAACTCAAGCACAGGAATAAAGAAGCAACGAAGAAACGCAGATAATGTGAAAGGGACGAACAATGACAAAACTGAAACAGGGAACCGCATTCATCGCTGCCGCCATGGCCGCGACTTTGCTTATCGTGGATGCACCCGCGCAGGCCTCATCGGATATGGATGACATGCCGGGCATGGTCTCGACCGGGTTGGTTTTGCCTGCCATGGATTCCGCCAATGGGCGCGCGCTCTTCGCCTCGAAAGGCTGCGTTGTCTGCCACTCGATCAACGGCGTCGGCGGGTTTGATGCACCGATGCTGGATGCGGAATTTATGAGCCAGCCGATGAACCCCTTTGAATTTGCCGCCAATATGTGGCGCGGGGCCGAAACCATGGTTCAGATGCAGCGCGAAGAATTGGGCGATGTGATCCAGATCTCGGGTCAGGATCTTGCCGATATCATCGCCTTTGTTCACGACCCCGCCCAACAGGCGCTGTTTTCGGCCGAGGATATCCCTGCGGACATCCAGGAACTGATGGAACATGCCGAGTCCGAGTCCGAGGATGAGGTCCACGACTAAGGCCATTTGTCCACCGAGATGGCGGGGCTGCACCCGCCATCTCAGAACCCCATGGAGGATAGGATGCAAGCCCAGGATATCATGACCCGAACCGTCGTTTCGGCCTCTCATGACGCGACTGTCGAAGAGGTCACGGCCCTGATGATCGAGAACCATATCAGCGCGGTACCGATCTTGGACAGCAAGGGCGCGATCCTGGGTCTGATCAGCGAAGGCGACCTGATGCGCCGGGTCGAGGGATCCCGCAAGGGCATCAAATCCTGGTGGCTGTCCTTTTTCACCGGGTCAAGCGAAACCGCCACTGATTTCGTTGCCCTGCGCAGCCGCCGCGCCCGGGACATCATGACACGCGATGTCGCGGTCGTGGCCCCCGATACGCCGGTCGGCGATATCGCGCGGCTGTTGGAGAAAAAGCGGATCAAACGCGTGCCCGTGGTCAGCGATGGCCAGATGGTCGGGATCGTTGCCCGTGCCAATCTGCTGCAGGCCCTGGCCAGCGCGCCGGTGGTCAGGATCGACACGCTCGCCAGCGACCGCGAGCGGCGCGAGATCGTTCTGGCGGCCCTGGCACGCGTCCCGGGGATGAACCCGGTCCATCTCAATGTCGTGGTCGAGGGGGGGCGGGTCAATGTCTGGGGGCTGGCCGGATCGGACGCGATCGAAGACGCGGCCAAGGTGGCGCTCGACAATATCGAGGGGCTGGGGCCGGTTTCGGTCAATCTGGGCCGCGTGCCGGATTATGCCTGGGGCATCTAAGATCAAGCGCCGCGCGCTACCACGATATTCTGCCGCGCGGGTGGCCTGATTGCCTCCGCGCGCGCCCTGTTGCACGCAGCCCAAACGAATTTTCAACCACCAGGATCTCTTATGTGTCTTTCAGCCGAAGTCAGCTTTGCCGCCAGCGTTTTTCTCGTCGGAGGCGGGGCCTTGGCCAGCTGGAAGGCGACCCAGATCAACATGCGATATCTGCCGGTCGGGTTGATGCCCGTTTTCGCGGGGTTGCAGCAATTCATGGAAGGCTATGTCTGGGTCGGGGTCAATTCCGGTGATCCCTTTACCACGCTCTGGAGCGCGTTGGGGTTCATCTTTTTCACCTGGTTCATGTGGCCCTTCTGGATCCCGCTGGCCAGCTACGTGCTGGAACCGGCCGGCAGCCGCAGACGGCCCTGGATGCTGGCGATGGCCCTCGGCGGGCTGGCCTTCGGGCTGTCGCTTTATGTACCGCATCTGATCAATCCCGATTGGGTTCTGGTGACGGTCAATCAGAATTCGCTGGCCTATGAGGGCACCATGATCCTCGATTACCTGATGCCGCGCTGGATGACCTATGTGATCTATCTGTTCCTGATCATCGCCCCGCCCGCGATCTCGACCTATCTGCATATGCGCTGGTTCGCGCTGACCATCGTTGCCGTGGTCGTCGTCGATGTGCTCTTTCTGCGCTACGCCTATATCTCGTTTTTCTGCCTGCTGGCCGGGCTTGGCACGCTGCACCTGATCTACATTATCCTGCGTAACAAATGCGCCCGCGAATGCCCGATGCTGTTCACCTAGGCCCCTGATCCGGGGGCGCTGTTCTTGGACGGTTTGCGCCCGGGCGATGTGTCGATGCTGCGCCGCAGCTTGCCCGAAAGCATGAATTGACCTAACGTCAACGCGTGCTGATTGGGGGGATCGGCATAATCACAGTGAGGAAAAGTAATATGAAATACGGATGTATCCCGTTCACAATTGGGCTGTTGGCGGGTGGCGCAGCCCTTGCCGACACGGATCAACTGGACGCCATTTTAGCAGCAACCGCGAAATATGCCGATGTCAACGTGGCCCTGGCCGAAGGCTTCTTTCCCGCCCCGCCGGGTGATTGCACCTCTGCCGCCGCCGAAGGGCTGCCGCCCGAGATGGGGGGCATGGGCATCCACTATATCCACCCGGGCCTGTTGGGGCTGGCACCGCCGGGCGAAGGCCGGGTGAACGGTAGCGGCATGAACACCGATTTCACCACCCCGTCGATCCTGCTCTATGAGCCGCAAGCGGACGGGTCTCTGGTGCTGGTCGGTGTCGAAAACCTCGTTTTCATGACGGCCTGGGACGGCGCTGGCAATGACGGCCCGCCGATGTTCGGGGATCAGCCCTGGGACGTGATGGCCGATATGGGCGACACCGATGGCGACGAGGCGCATGGGTTCGAGCCGCATTACGACCTGCATGTCTGGGCGCAGCGCGACAATCCATCGGGCATGTTCGCGCCCTTCAACCCTAACGTGGTCTGCGGCTAGCGCCCGGCACGCAAGCGATAGACGTGGCGCGGTCGACCAACCTCGGCCGCGCCATTATTTCAGCCAGTCGGGCCCGAAGTTTCGGCCCGCCTCTGTGAAGGTCAGCCAGCCCAACACCGCGCCGCCCAAGGGTGACAGGATGATACCGCTTGCCATGAAGAGCAGGCCGGACTCACGGGCTCCGAAAAAGCCAAACGTCATGTCGAGCCGCAGACACAGCACATTGCAGAATATCCCGAGCATGACCGTGGCCAAAAGCGTTGTCAGCACAATGGCGCGCCATCCGTCGACCCGGCCCAAGAGCCCCAAGGCGACGACGGCCCCAAAGGCCCCGCCCATGCCCATGCCGCAATAGACAATAGTCCACATGAATTTGCTGAACCAGCTGCCCTCGGGAAAGAGATAAAAGCCGTAGACAAGCAATAGGACTGCCTCGCCCAGAATGGAAAACAACAGCGCAAGCTTCAGCGGGCGGGCAAAGGCACGCTCGGATGGCCGGGTCAGGGTTGTCATGTCGTGTCTCCTCTGATTTCGGTGAGATCGCGCAGCAGCCCGACGATTTCGCGCGCGGCCGCTGCGACGCTGGTTTCATCCATGCTGTCCCATTGGCTCGCAAACCAGCGGTCGCCGCCTTCCAGCATGCCAAAAGTCGCATCCAGCAACAGATCCTGCGGCAGATCGGTGCGCACCGCGCCAAGCGCCTGGCCCTGGCCGATCAGCGCCGTCAGCCATTGCCGCATCTGGCTTGCCAGAACCTCAAGCGCGGGATGGGCGGTGCCATCGGCGCGCGCCTGGATCGCGCTCCAGTTCAGCGCGGCCAGAACCGGATCGGCCAGCTGGCGGCGCAGAAACCCGACATACATGCCCTGCCACATCGCCCAGTACTCGGCCGGAGTGCCCGGCAGGTGATCGGGAACCATCGCCGCCAGCAACGCATCGAGCCCGCGTTGGGTGACCGCGCCATAGAGGTCATCCTTGCCTTCGAAATAGTGGTAAAAGGAGGATTTGCTCATTCCCGCGGCGGCAATCACGCGGTTGATCGAGGCCCCACCCAACCCGTGCTCGGCTATCTCGGCGGCCGCTGCATCTAGGATCGCGGCACGCTTTTCGGGTGCGACATTCTGAAATCGTCTCATCGGGGCCATGCGTCACCATACCACAAGTTGGACTACAGGTCCAAAAACGACAAAAAAACAGGCGGGCCCGATGCCCGCCTGCCTTTACATTCCAGAGTTCCCGATCGGGATCAGCTGGCGTGATCCGCGCCGATGGTTACCGTGGCTTCCATGCCGGCATTGCGGTGGCCAGGTACGTTGCAGGCGATGATCAGCTCATCCTGCTCGCCGCTGAAGGTCCAAACGAGTTCGGAGGACTGACGCGGCTCAAGCAGACGCGAGTTGGCGTCGAGGTGCATCCGGCCGGCCTCGATCATGCGATCGTGGCGCAGCACGCGTGTGGTCATAAAGCCGTCAGCCATCAACGAGCGCATTTCCTGCTCATGCATATTCTGCATCTCGTCGGTGCCGATGGCGAATTCGTGGACCACGCGGCCGCTGTTGTTCAGCACGAAGCGGACGGTTTCGCCGCGCTCGACGTCAAAGCTGCCGGGATCGAAATACATTTCGCCAAGGTCAACTTCGATCACGCGGTCGATATGCGTGATATCGCCGGCCTGGCCAATGTTGGTTTCATCGCCATGGCCGACATCGGCCAGAGCAGCCGTTGCGCCAAACATTACGAAAGGTACCAGAGCGGCACCGAGTGCGTGGCGAACAAGGGTGGTATTCATCGGACGTTCCTTTGTTTTCAACTTGGCAAATGGCAGGTGGCGCGCGGGTCGTTGATTTGACGGGCGGGTAGCCTGCCGGGGCGCAGTGAATGCCGTTTGCTGCGGGTTTCCTAAGCTGATTCAGCAAGCCGGTCTTTGCGGTAGATCAATCAAAAACTTGCGTTAGATCAAACAAACAAGGGGCGTTTTTTTGGGCGCACCCGGGCCTGCGCGCGCCCTGACCACAAAAAAATCGCCGGCCAGATTACCCGGCCGGCGACAAAGGATCATCACGGGGCCAGATCGGCCCGCCGTTCAAAGGATCAGGAGGTTCCCTCCGCAGCCGCGCTGCGGTTGCGCCCCTTGCGCCAGGTCTTCCACGATGCCGCCGTCTGCAAAAGCAGCACCAGCCCCACGATCGAGACAAAGGGCCACTGGAACCAGTTCGGATCCGGCGTCGGACGATCGAAATCGAGGAAATGTATGAACAGGAAATACGCGGTATGGATCACCGACAGCCACCACAGCACATAGGTGCCCTGCTGCACGAATTTCCAGACCGAGTTGCCCAACCAGCGAATGCTGCGATCATTTGATGTGATCGCCAGAATGAAGCCATATATCAGCGCCAGAATGCCGATCAGATTGGCCAGGGCGAAACCTTGCTGGAACATCACATATTGTTGAAGCCCGGGATGAAACTCGAACCCGAACAGGCGCATCAGATCCAGTTCGACCCATCCGATCAGGATGATGGTGGCATGGATCAGCGCCAGGACCACGGCATAGATGCCCAGCTCACGCCGATAGGGTACAAGCCGGGTAAAGACGCGCCACAATCGCGACATCGGCCCCAAGACCATCGCCAGCGCCACCAGGATCAGCGAAACATCGCCGATCGCGCGGTTCCAGCGATGCATTTCCGACCACTGGGCGCGGCTGTACAAAAACAGCGCCGTTCCCGCCACCGCGATTAAGATCACCACCAAATGGCGCGCCCACCATTCCTTTATCAGCGTGTTTCCTACTGACATGTTTACCCATGCCCTCCCTTGCCAAGACCTGTTCGTTGCGGTTCCGGTGCCGTCCACCGCGACAGATATAGGCGCTGAAACGCAAAAACCAAGGCGATTGCCATCCCCGCATATAGCACAATCGCCGGGTCCGCGCGCAGCTTCATCATCGTGAACGCCACCAGCACGATTGCGTCGAACAAAAGCGCCAGTAAAACCACCACCGGATTTGCCCCGACCTGGCCGCGCATGAAGCGGAAAACGCCCCAATGTACGATCATATCCATGATCAGGTAGAAAAATGCCCCGAGGCTGGCGATCCGGCCGAGATCGAAGAACACCGCCAGAAAAGAGGCGATCACGACGGTATAGACCAGCATGTGGCTGCGGATCGGCCCCGACATGCCGAAATGGCGATGCGGGATCATGTTCATATCGGTCAGCATCGCCAACATCCGCGACACCGCAAAGACGCTGGCCAGCACGCCCGAGGCGGTGGCGACAGCGGCCAGCACAACGGTCAGGTAGAACCCGGCCTCGCCCAATGCGGGCTCTGCCGCCTCGGCCAGCGAATAATCGCGCGCGGCGATGATCTGGTCGATGCTGAGGCTCGATCCGACGGCAAAGGCCACCAGCAGGTAGACCACCACGCAGATCGCGATCGAGATCATGATCGTGCGCCCGACATTGCGGTGCGGGTCGGTGATCTCGCCGCCGCTATTGGTGATGGTGGTGAACCCCTTGAAGGCCAGAATCGCCAGCGCGACAGAGGCGATGAAGCCCACGGTGTCAAACCCTGTCGAGGTCGCGCTGGCGGTAGAGAACTGGAACCCGCTGGTCCAGAGCGCCGCGATGCCAAAAAGCGCGATGCCGCCGATCTTGACCGCCGCCATCACCAGCGATAGCGCGCCCACCGACCGGCTGCCGGCGATATTTACCAGAAACGCAAAGAGGATGACGCCGACCGCCAGAACCGGCACCAGCGGGCCACCGGTGATATCAAAGGGGCGCAGCACATAGGTGGCAAAGGTGCGCGCCACCAGGCTTTCGGCAATCACCATCGACAGCGCCATCAACAGCGCCGCCGCCGCCGCAATGGCTCCGGGGCCATAGGCCTTTTGCAAGATCATGGCGATGCCCCCAGACGACGGCCAGGCGTTCGACATCTTGATATAGCTATAGGCGCTGAACCCGGTGACGATGGCCCCCACGATAAAGGACAGCGGAAAAAGCGGCCCGGCCAGCTCTGCGATTTGTCCGGTCAGGGCAAAGATTCCGGCCCCGATCATCACGCCGGTGCCCATCGCAACCGCGCCGCCGAGGTTGATGCTCGCCCCGCTCTCGGGACCGCCGCCGTGCTCGTGTTCCATTTCGCCCTACCTCATCTCATCGGTGTGTTTGGTATGTCGCGACCGCGCCAAACGCTGAGCCCCTTTGCAGCGCTCATGGCGCGCCTGCGGGGGCCGGTCGCGACGGGGCGGTTTCGTCTGAAATCCTACAGCGCACTGCAACGAGAGAAAAGGCAGCCGCGGCGATATAGTCCGGGCGGTTTCCGCCCCTCGCCGCGCCGCGTCACAGGTGGCGCAAATCGCCCACGGCAGACGATCTTGCCCGCTCGGCTTTGGGGGCGGCCGAAGGGCAGTGGCGCAACCGGGCCGAGCCTGTTACCGTTGGGCCCTGTGCTGGCGGGTCATCGATGGTGGCCTGCGCAATTGGTGATCGGAAAAAAGGGCTGCGGCGATGCAATCTCATGGCAACCAGACGCGCCTCTCGAACGTTCCGCCACCGCCCCCGTCGCTGATCACGGCCTATTTGAACCTCCAGCCGCATCCCCCGATCGAGACCGCCCGCAAGGGCAAGATGATCGTTCAGGAGGATGATTTTGCCGATCACGCGATGCTTCTGCTGGAAGGGTGGGTGGCCTTTTCCAAGATGCTGCCCGATGGCCAGACCCAGATCATCGACGTTATGCTGCCCGGTGATTTCGCGCTGATCGGTGCCGAAACCGCGCCCGTCGCCGCCTGCTCGGTCGAGGCGCTGAGCGATGCGCGTTTCATTAATATCCGGGCTCCGAATGCGAACGGGCCCGCCCCTGACATGGCCAGCCTGCGCAATCTGATGGCCGCCGAGATCGTGCGCACGCAGGCGCGCATCTCTGAGCTGCTGCTGCGCCTGGGGCAAGGCAGCGCCGCCAGCCGCGTCGCCTATGCACTGCTGGAGTTCTACCTCCGGCTCGATGCGATCGGGCTGGTCAGGCAGCACAGCTTTGCCTTTCCGATCACGCAGCGGAAACTCGGCGAGTTTGCCGGGCTGAGCAATGTGCATGTCTGCCGGACGATGCGCCGTTTCGAACGCGACGGGTTCATAGCCCACCCGCATCACAATGAGATCATCCTCAGCGATATCGCGGCGCTTTGCGATATCGCGGGCGTTGATCTGGATGTCCTGCGCCATGAGATTCTGACCCAGTCAGCCTAATAGCCGCAGCGCGCCTCGACGATTTCGCCCAATGTCTGACCGGCAAGTAGCTCGCTGGCATCATTGGCGATGTCGCCCAATGTCACGATCCCCGCGATGTCCCCGGCCTCATCGACCACCACAAGCCGCCTGATCTGTTTGGACGACATCAGATGGGCGGCCTGTTCGATGCTGTGATCGGGGCGGCAGGTCACGACATGTGGCGTCATGAAAGGTGCGATATCGGTATCGGCGATGGCATTGGGCACCCACCGGATGGCGATGTCGCGATCGGTGATGATACCAACCGGACGATCCCGCCTGCAGACCGGCAACACGCCCACGCGCAACGCAGCCATCAGGGCGGCGGCGGCGCGCACGGATGTCGTTGGCGTTACGGTTGTAACGGGTGTGCGCATAATGCAGCTCACCAGCATCGGATAGTCTCCTGCCTTCCTGATAATCAGGGTGCCGGTTCAGCATACATGCCCAACGCCATGCCCGAATTAACATCAATCAAAGCGGGCGCTCCGCCGCTGGCACCACGCCGTGATGATCAGGTCGTGCGCTGCCTTATGCGTCCGATCCCGGCACCGCGGGTGCGCCCTCGGCCTCGGCCAGGTGGCGTTTGAGACGGGCATTTTCATCCGCCAGCGACAGCACCAGCGCCGCGCCAGGGATGTTGACGCGCAGATCGCTTTGCAGACGGCGCACCCGGGCGATGACCGTGATGCTTGAGCTTTCGAACCGCCAGGCGGTCTGCCCGCCGCCGACGGGGTCCAGAATACCCTCATCGACCAGCTCGACAACCCAATCGCGGGTCGTTCCACTGATGCGGCAGAGATCGATCAGCGTCAGGCTGGTGACGATCTCGCATTCGGGATCTGGTGATCTTCTGGCGGCCATGATCTACCCTCCGGGTTTCTGGCGCGGATCATAGCGCGTTTCGCGGGCCAGTTCTTCGTAAAGCTTGCGCGCCTTTTCGGTTTCAACCGGCGCAATGACGATCTTGACCATGCAATAAAGATCGCCCGCCGGCCGGCCCGGAATACCGCGCCCTTTGAGGCGCAGTTTTTTGCCCGGCTGGACATGGTCCGGCACCCGCAAGTCAACCTTGCCGCTTGGCGTATCGACGCTGATCCGGGCCCCTAACGCCGCCTCCCATGGGGTGAGGGGCAGGTCCATATAAACATCGCGCCCGTCGACCCGGAACCCGGCAGGCGCAGTCAGCGCCACTTCGAGATAGAGATCGCCCGCCTTGCCCTGTCCGAGCCCCGGGGCCCCCTGCCCGGCCAGGCGAATATGCTGCCCGTCGCGCACGCCTTTGGGGATGGTGACGCGGATCGCGCGTTCGCGCAGCGTGATATGGCCCTGGGCGTCCAATTCGGGTTTGCGCAGGGAAAACGCGCGGCTGCCGCCCTGATAGGCCTCTTCGAGATCGACCAGGATCTTGGCGTGATGATCCTGCCCCGGCGCATGCACCCGCGCCCCGGCCTGCCCGCCACGATCGCCGCTTGCGCGTTGCGAAAAGAGATCGCGAAAGAGATCGCCGAACTGATCGCGATCATCTGCCGGGTTGCCTGCGCCGGAAAATTCAAACCCGGCATCCCAGTCGGGCGGCGGGCGAAACGCCTGACCTTCTGCCCAATTCGCGCCCAGTTGATCATAGGCGGCGCGTTTTTCGGGATCGGAGAGGACCTCATAGGCTTCACCGACCTCCTTGAATTTCTGCTCGGCCGCCGCGGCATCCGGCCCGGTATTCACATCCGGGTGGTATGTGCGCACCAGCTTGCGATAGGCGCGCTTGATCTCATCGGCGGTGGCATCGCGCTTGACCCCCAGGGCCTTGTAGAAATCCTTGTATTCCATATCCGCGCGCGCCCTCATCCCCGGCCCCGCCCGGGGGCCAAATCATACCGGTTCAAGCAGCGAGACCACCCAAAAGGCGGCGTCGCCTGCTGCATGTCATGTCAGAAATGGAACTCCGCGGCATTGATCCGGCGCAAACTACGCCCGGCGCCCGCCGGTACCCGCTCTCTCAGCGCAGGACATGGACCGAACAACTGGCCCGGCGCACCACCCGCGATGCGGTCGATCCCAGCATGTAATCGCTGGCACCAGGGGCCTGCGATCCCACGACGATCAGGTCATAGCCGTTATCCCGTGCAAAGCGGGCAATCTCGACGCCGGGTTTGCCGGTGACAACCTTGGCCTCGATATCTGTTGCCCCCCCGGTCGTGGCCTCCAGCCGCGAGAGCAGCCGCGCGGTCAGGTGGTTTTCTTCCCTGGTGGTGACAAATTCCGCCACAAAGCCGCTGATCTGCTCCAGAACGGTCAGCAGCGTGATACGCCCACCGGGGGCCAGCAGCGCGCGGGCGATCTCGATCTTACGCGCCACCATGGGTTCATGGTCGATGGCGACGGGGATGAGGATTTGGCTATGCATGGGGCAGCTTCCTTTTCCTGGGTGACCTCCGGCTCAGGCCGCGAAAAAGCGCGGGGGCCCGGGGTCAATTGCTCGGCGCGGCAGGTCAATCGGGGCGGCCATCGGCAGGCGACGGCCGCCCCACGCAATCACGCGCTGCGGTAAAGCTTGGTCATCGAAAATTCACGATGCCCGAGCGCTTCGGCGGCGGTGTTGCGGCCATTGGCGGTGCGCCGGATCATCTCGATCAGGTCGTCGCCAGCCTCGTCGATGGTCATGTCACGGCGCAGGATGCCCGACACATCGACATCGACATGTTCGGACATGGTGCGCACGGTGCGCGGGTTGGCGGTGATCTTGATCACCGGCACGATCGGGTTGCCCACGACATTGCCCTGACCGGTGGGGAAGGTGTGGATCACCGCACCGCCCGCCGCCATCAGGGTCACGCATTCGGCCGCGGCCGAGGAGCTGTCCATGAAGTAGAGCCCGTTGCCCTGCCCCGGTGCCTCGGCCGGTTCCAGGATGTCGATATATTTCGACGTGCGCCCGATCTTTTCCAGATTGCCAAGCGCCTTTTCCTCGATCGTGGTCAGGCCGCCTTCGATATTGCCCTTGGTGGGCTGGCTGTCTGAGAGGTCATCGGTCTGATGGGCAAAGATCACATCATCCTGATAGGCCTTCCACATCGCATACCAGCGCTCACCCACTTCGGGCGTCGCAGCGCGGGCCTTGCAGATATGTTCAGCCCCCGTGATCTCGGAGGTTTCGCCGAAGAACCCGGTGATGCCTTCGGGCAAGAGCTTGTCATACATGTTGCCCACTGTCGGGCAGGAACCAAGCCCCGTGGTGGTGTCGCTTTCGCCGCATTTGGTGGAGACCCAAAGCTCGTTGATCGAACATTCCTCGCGCTGCATTTCGGTGGCGTGATGGACAAATTCCTTGGCCGCCCAGGAGGCCGCGCGAATGGTCTCGAAATCGCCCTTCTGCTCGATCGAGAACTCGGCCACCGGCTTGCCCGTCAGACGGATGCCATCGGCGATTTTCTTGGTCCAGCCGGGCTCGATCCCGATCACCACGACAGCGGCCACATTGGGATTGGCCCCGGTGCCGATGATGGTGCGGAAATGCACGTCCAGGTCTTCGCCAAACTGCAGCCGCCCATAGGCATGCGGGATCGCCATGGTTCCCTTGACGTTATTGGCCACGGCCTCGCAGGCCGCGTTCGAGATATCATCGACCGGCAGGATGATGACATGGTTGCGCACGCCGACGCGGCCGTTTTCGCGCCGGTAGCCGTGGATCGTGGTATTTGCGTATTTCGAGGACATATTCGGGGTTCCTACCAGCGTTTGGTTTTGCAGTTTTGCGTGTGGACATGCGCGCCCTTGGCGATGTCGGCAGTGATCTTGCCGATATCCTCGCCGTATTTGATGGCGGTATCGCCGGCCTTGAGATCGGCCAGCGCGATCTTGTGACCGATCGGCACATCGTCGCCCGCGGTCAGGCGAAAGGTGGAATTGTCATGCGTGATGCAGCACAGCATATCGGTGCCCGCGGTCAGGCCCTCGACCACGACAACGCCGACATTATCGGCCTCTTCATGGACCAGAAGCTGCGGGATTTCATTGGGGATGGGTTTGGTCGTGTCGGGCATTGACGTCTCCGGGATGTCAGGGTTTCAAGATGATCTTGGGCGCGGGTATGCGTCCTGAACGGATATCGGCGAAGGCGGCCGCACCTTCGCCAAGCGCGCGGGTCTCGATCCAGTCGAGCGCCCCGAGCCGGCCATCGAACATGGCGGCACAGGTGTCGCGGAAATCCTGCGCGGTATAGGTATAGGTGCCGATGAAGGTGATCTCCTGCAGCGTGATGCGGCGGATATCGAGCCCCGCCCCGCCGCCGCCCAGACCGACATGCAGGATCACCCCGCCGGGGCGCGTGGCGGCAGAAGCGGTGGCGCGGGTGGCATCAAAGCCTACCGCATCGACCGTGAGATCAAAAAGCTGCCCCTCTATATCACCGGGGTCCAGAACGGTGATATGGGCGTTGAGGGTCAGATAGGCGCGGCGCAGCGGGTTCGGCTCGATCAGGGTGACCTGCGCGATGCCCTGCGCGATAAGGCTGAGCGCGGAGGCAACTCCGATGGCCCCGCCGCCGATCACCAGCGCGTTCTCGGCCATATCGCGGGGCAACGCTTCGATGCCAAGCCGCACGGCATGCCAGCCGACCGCCACAGGCTCGGCCAAAGCCGCCTGTTCCAGGCTGATGCCCTCGGGGACCGATACAAGATTGCGCTCGGGCATGGCGACAAATTGCGCAAATGCCCCCTCACGCGGCGGCATCGAGATGATCTGCCGGGTTTCACAAAGATTGTCGCGCCCCGCCACACAGGCCGGGCAGCTGCCGCAGGTGACCAGCGGGTTGATCGTCACCCGGTCACCATCCCTTGGGCCGCCGGTGATGATCCCTGCCCCTTCATGGCCAAGGATCAGCGGTGCCGGGCGGCGGTCATCATGGCCCAGGTAGGCATGCATATCCGAGCCGCAGATGCCGACGCTGTCGATGCGGATCAGGTGGTGATCGGGGGCCGGGTCCGGGTCCGGCACATCGCGGAACTCCAGCGCTTCGGGGGCGGTATAGACAAGAGCTTTCATTTTGCGGTGAACCCTCCATCGACCATCAGGACCTGGCCGGTGACATAGCCGCAGGCCTCCGAGCAGAAAAACATCAGCGGCCCGTCGATATCATCAGGCTCGCCATTGCGCCCGATACAGGTCTGCGCCGCATTGCGCGCGGCGCGCTCAGGGTCATCGAACACCGCCGCCGTCAGTTCGGTGCGGAAAAACCCAGGACCGATGGCGTTGACCATGATGCCGTCTTTCGACCAGGCCTCGGCCATGGCGCGGGTCATCTGTGCGATGCCGCCCTTGGAGGCACCGTAGGCGAGCCCACCCGGGAAGGCGCGCGCCGATTGCAGCGAGGCAAAATTGACGATCCGGCCCCAGCCCTTGGCACGCATCGCGGGCACCATCTGCTGTGACAGGAAAAACGGCACCGCGAGGTTCAGGTTCAGGGTCACGTCCCAGCCATCTGGCGTCACCTCATCGGCCGCCTCGCGGGTGTTGATGCCGGCGGCATGGACCAGGATATCGGGCGGGCCAAAGGGGGCCGCGGCCCGGCGCGCCAGATCGGGCAGAGCGGCCCGGTCGCTCAGATCATGGGGCAGCGAGGCGATCTCGCCCGCCGCCTCGGCCTGCAATCCGGCCAGCGCCTCGGCCCGGCGCGCCACCGCCACCACCTTTGCCCCGGCCCCGGCCAGAACCAGCGCCGCGCGGCGGCCAAGGCCGGAACTGGCCCCCGTCACGCAGGCGACATGGCCGGTCAGATCGGTGGTGGCGGCGGTCATGGCTCAGTCTTCCGCCGTCAGATCAAAGGTTTCGTCCGGAAAGAACTTGGCCAGCCGGATATCGGCGGTGCGGGCGTGGCCTTCCATGCCTTCCAGCCGGGCGATGCGGGCGGTGGCCTCGGCGATCGGTTTGGCCCCGTCACGGGTCGAGCGCTGCCAGGTCACGATCTTCATGTATTTGTGCACGCTCAGCCCACCGGTATAGGTGGCCGCGCGGCTGGTCGGCAGAACGTGGTTGGTGCCCGACGCCTTATCGCCAAAGGCCACGGTGGTTTCCTCGCCCAGAAAGAGCGAGCCATAGCAGCTGAGCCGGTCCAGCCACCAATCCAGATCTTCGGCCTGCACCGTCAGATGCTCGGGCGCGTAATCATCCGATGTGGCGGCCATTTCTTCGCGGTCGGCGCAGAGGATCACCTCGGCGTAATCGCGCCAGGCGGCGGTGGCGTTGTCGCGGTTCACCTCGGGCAGATCCGCGATCAGAAGCGGCACCAGGCGCATCACCTCATGGGCCAGATCGCGGTCATCGGTGACCAGCCAGACCGGCGAGTTGTAGCCATGTTCAGCCTGCCCCACCAGATCGACCGCCACCACCATCGGGTCGGCGGTGCCATCGGCCAGGATAAGGCTGTCGGTGGGGCCTGCGATCATGTCGATGCCGACGCGGCCAAAGAGGATGCGCTTGGCCTCGGCCACGAACTGATTGCCGGGACCGACCAGGATATTGGCCTTGGGCAATCCAAAAAGGCCAAAGGTCATGGCGGCCACGCCCTGCACACCGCCCATGGCCATGATCTTGTCGGCACCGCAGATATGGGCGGCATAGATGATGGCAGGTGGCACGCCCTCGCCGGGGCGCGGCGGCGAACAGGCCACGATATGGTTGCAGCCGGCCACCTTGGCGGTGGTCACGGTCATGATGGCGCTGGCGATATGGGAATAGCGCCCGCCCGGCACATAGCAACCCGCGGCCGCGACGGGGATGGATTTCTGCCCCGCGATCATGCCCGGCACGACCTCGACCTCGACATCCTTCAGCGTCGCCTTCTGCGCCTCGGCAAAGCGGCGCACGTTTTCATGGCTGAACTGAATGTCGCGCCGGATCTTTTCGGGCACCTGCGCGATGGCGGCCTCGATCTGGGCCTGGGTCAGCAGAACATTGCCTTCATACTGGTCAAACTTGGCCGCATATTCCAATGCCTTGGCATCGCCACCGGCCTCGATATCGGTCAGAATGCCCTGCACGATCTCATGCACATCCGAGGCCCCGCTCGATGCGGTCAGCGATGCTTTTTTCAGGTATTCACGGGTCATTCCTTGCGCGTCCTATCTGTAGATTTCCGGAAGAAGAGAGGTTGATATCGCCGGGAAATAGGCGATCAGCAGGGTCACGATCAACATGAAGAACACGAAAGGCACCGCGCGCGCCGCGATCTTCAGGATCGATTCCCCCGTTATGCCCGACACCACAAAAAGATTGAGCCCCAGCGGCGGCGTGATGAAACCCACGCCGAGCGCCGTGATCATCATGACCGCGAACTGGATCTCGTTCATCTCGATATTCTGCGCCAGCGGGAACAGGATCGGGGCCAGGATCACGATATTGGGCGTGGTTTCCATCACGCAGCCCGCCGCGATCAGGATCAGCACCATCATCAGGATCAGGATGCGCGGATCGTCGGTCAGCGATGTCACGGAATAGACAAAGCCCTGCGGCACGCCCAGAATGGCCAGCGCCTGCGCCAACGGCAGCGAAAAGGCGATGATCGGCAGGATCACCCCGTTGACCTTGGCCGAACTGACCAACATGGCCGGGAAATCCGACAATTTGAGCGTGCCAAGGATGAACCCGATGGTAATGGTCACCACCACCGCGACGGCCCCCGCCTCGGTCGGCGTCAACCGGCCCGAAAAGATGCCGTAAAAGATGATGCCGGGCACGATAAAGGCATACCAGCCCGATTTCAGCGATTTCAGCAGGTTCGTGCCCCATTCGCTCCAGGACAGGAGCCCGCCGGTTTCATAGGCGTGGCGGCGGTTGATGATCGAATTCGTGAGCAGGATCGCACCCAGAATCGCCAGCCCCGGAATGACCGCGGCCAGAAACAGCACCGAGACATTGATCCCTAGAACCAGCCCGATGATGATATAGGCGATCGAGGGCGGGATCAGGATGCCGGTACAGGCCCCGGCGGCAACCAGCGCACAGGCATAGGGGCGCGGATAGCCGCTTTCGACCAGCCGGTCGATGGTCATGCGCCCGACGGCGGCGGCCCCGGCCGCGTCCGAGCCGGATATTGCCGCGAACATGCCGCAGACCAGAACGGTGGCCGAGCCAAAGCCGCTTTTTGCCCAGGTGGTGATGGCCTCGGCCACGTCGAGGAATTTCTTCGACAGCCCGGTGCGCACCAGCACGTCACCGGTCAGGATGAAAAGCGGCACGGCAGTCAGCGCGAAATGGTCGATGCCCTGAAAAAGGCTCTCGCCGACCAGCGACAGGGGCAGCGCGCCGGACATGATCAGCATCAGGATCGCGGCCGACCCGATCGAGGCCCAGACCGGAACCGCCAGCGCGATGAGACCGATAAAGACCAGCACCGGAACATAGAAATCCCATCCCAGCACGACCGCCTGATTTTGTAACTGTTGCCAAAGCATGGATCTGCCCCCTCAGTCGAAGAGCTTGTCGCCCTCGTAAACGGGGTGCCCGTTACGAAGGTCGGAAATGTCACGAAGAAAGGACTGAACCAGCCGCAGCATGATCAGCGCGAAACCAAAGGGCACGGCAAAGAGGAAAAACACCTGCGAGATACGCAGCCCATGCGTCACCGACCCGAACCGCCAGGACACGGTCACCGTGTCCCAGGACCAGTAAAACGCAACCAACGCCACAACGAACATCACGATATCGCCAAAGATATAAAGCAGCGTCTTGACGGTTTTGGGGACGTAATTCATCAGCACGTCAATGCGGATATGGCCGCGTTCCTTGACCGCCGAAGCCGCCCCGATCCAGGCCAGGTAGATAAAGGAATAGCGCACGATTTCCTCGCCCCAGATCGAGGAATAGGAAAACACCTCGCGCCGGACCACCTCGATGAACATGGTGCCCACCAGCATCACGTAGAACACCAGGAGAAGCCAGCGCTCGCCGTTTCTGTCTATGGCCTTGTAGATCCGTGACATATCTTCCTCCGTCGGCACGCGGCATTTCTGCTGCCGGCCGCCCTTTGGTCTTCAGCTTGCGCGGAAATCGGGATGACGGGCCGGCACCCCGGATGGATGCCGGCCCGACCTGTCTCAGGCGTCGTGGACGTAGTAGCGGCCCATCGTGCCAGCAGCTTCTTCGAGCCGGGCAAAGGTCTCCATCGAGCCTGCGAGATCGACCTTGAACTGGTCCCATTCGCTGAGCTGATAGCCGCCGGCAGCCTGCCATTCGCCAAGCTGATCATCGTTGAGCGAGTGGAACTCGACCCCGTTGGCGACCAGCTGCGACATCGCATAGCCGCGCGCGGCAGGCACTTTGGCAAGGTTCTGAGCCTGGGTGATTTCACCGGCAAATTCAATGCCTTCCTGCACATCCATCGGCAGGCTCTCGAACCATTCCAGGTTGACCGAATAGACCTGGCTGTCGGGCACGGCCTGGGTAAAGGTCACGTGGCTCAGGATCTCGCCAAAGCCAAAGACATGCAGCGCGCCGACCGACGGATCGAGCGCATCGGCCACACCCTGACGGATCGCCGACGGCGTCTCGCCCCAGGCCACCGGCGTCGGGTTGGCCCCGACCATGCGGTAATATTGCTGCAACATGGCCGAACCCGGCACGCGGAACTTCACGCCTGCCATATCAGCGGGCGTGATGATGGCATTGCCGCCCTGGCGCACGGCCACGACACGCGGGTCGATGACGATGTAGAAAAGCGATTTGAAGCCCGACGCCGCAATGCGCGGATCGACCTCGTTTTTCCAGGTTTCCGACGAGGTCAGGTTGGTGAAACGCTGGTTTGAGCCGCAAAAATACGGCAGGTTGATCAGGTCAACGACGCTGGCAAAGGGCGCGAAATTCGACAGCGAATGCTGCGCGCATTGGATGGTGCCCGATTGCACAGCCTGTGCCAGAGCCCCCCCGGCCCCCAGCTGACCGCCCGGTGCCAGACGCACGTAGACCTTGCCGTTGGTCATGTTCTGGATGTTTTCCTTCAGGTCCAGCTGCATGATCGGATAGCTGCGCGAGGCCCCCAGCACATAGGCCGTGGCCAACGTCATGATATGATCGGCAGCGGCTTCGCGCTCACGCTCTTCGGCGGCGGTCTGGGCCACGGCGGCATCAGACCAGAGCACCCCGCCCGCGCCCGCAACCATCGCGGCGGTAAAGCTACCCGTTCCGGCCAGTTTCAGAAAATTCCGGCGCTCGGTCGAGGCCAGATCCTTGCGTGTCTTATCCATGTGTTTTCCTCCCAAAAACTCAGTTGTCATTCTCTTTCGCCTTCTTGGCGGCGGCTTCGCGCATCAGGATTCCGGCGACAAATGCAATCGATGCGGTGAACAGCATGATCATCTCGGAAACATTGCCCAGAATAGGCGTTCCGGTGATGGCCCCGATCGTCACATTGCCGGTGAAAGCCACCAACAGCGCCGCCGCAATTACAAAAGCCATGATCCCCTCCCGCTGATTGTGTCTGATCTGCGATTCGGGATTAATGTAAGCGCTTACATATCATCCTGCAAGCGCTTACATTGCACCCGCCGCATGTCATGCGCTACAGTCGGACCACCTCAAGGGCGCGACATCGTGGTGCCGGATAACAAAGCGGTCCCAATGTCGAAACAGACGCCAACGCAATCGCCCCCGCCCGTGCCGACCCTGGCCGATGTCGCCCGCCATGCCGAGGTTTCGACCGCCACGGTATCGCGCTGCCTGAACTCGCCCGATCAGGTGGTCGCGGAAACGCGGGAACGGGTGATGCAGGCGGTCCAGGTGCTTGGCTATGCGCCGAATTTCAGCGCCCGCGCGCTGGCCGCGAAACGCACCAACACCATCGGGGCCATCATCCCGACGATGGAAAACGCCATCTTCGCGCGCGGCATTCAGGCCTTTCAGGAAGAGCTGGGCAATCACGGCCAGACCCTGCTGATTGCCAGTTCGTCCTACCGCGAAGATCTGGAGGAAGAGCAGATCCGCACGCTGGCCGCACGCGGGGCCGATGCGCTGTTGCTGATCGGCTATCACCGCCGCCCCGAGATCTATGAGTTTCTGAACCGACGAAATCTGCCGACATTGATTTCCTGGGCCTATCGCGACGACGCGCCGCAAATGTCGATCGGGTTCGACAATGCCGCCGCTATGGCCGAACTGGTCCGGCTGGTCATCGCCAAGGGGCACAGGCGGATCGGCTTTATTTCCGCCCCCACCGCCGCCAATGACCGCGCCCGCGACCGGGTCGATGGGGTCAGGCGGGCCATGGCCGAGGCGGGCCTGTCTGAGGATCACTTGCTGCTGCGCGAAACGCCCTATGGGTTTGAGACCGGCGGCACCGCGTTCCGTCAGATGATGCTGTCAGACGGCGCGCCGAGCGTCATCATGTGCGGCAATGACGTGTTGGCCATCGGGGCGTTGCGCTCGGCCAGGGAAATGGGGCTGCGGGTGCCCCAGGACGTGTCGATCACCGGGTTTGACGATATCGAGCTTGCCGTTCTGGCGGAACCGGCGCTGACAACCGTGCATGTGCCGCATCGCGAGATGGGCCGGCGCGCGGCGGAAATGCTGGTGCAGGCGGTCAGGCATCGGCAAGTGCCCGATAATATCGAGCTGCAAACCGATATCCGGCTGCGCCAATCGCTCGGCCCGGCCCGGGCCTAATCGGCCATCTGGCGGTCGACCTCTGCCTCTTCATTGATCATCGCCTGCAACTGGCGGCGGAACCTGAGCGGACCGCCATCGATCGGCAGATCGATATGCGGGCTTGTCTTGCTGGTCATCCCGATCTGGACCGCGTTCAACACCGCGCGATCCTCTTCAAAGGCGTGCTGGACATCGGCGCTCATCATTTGTGACAGCTCCGCGTCATCGGGGCGGATATTGCGCAGCTGGAACCAATAATACCGGGTTTCGGTTTCGGTGGTGGGCGTCATGAAGTTGTAGCTGTCCATGATGAAGGTCCGGGCGTGCATCGGCCCCTCGGGCCCGCCGGTGCCTGCGGGCGTAAAGACCGCCCGGATCAACGCATGGCTGGGATAGCGCACCTCGTAATGTTGCAGCCGGTCGCAATTGCCCTCGAACTCCACCACCTTTTTGTAAAAGGGCGCGGGCTCGTGATCCATCATCCAGCGATGCACGATGACGCCGGCGTCGGTTTTGGTCACCCGCAGGGGCGTGTCCTTGGTGGCAGCGGCGGCAAAGCTGCTTTCATGGACCCAGGCGACATGCGTGGGGTCCAGCAGATTGTCGCACATCAAGAGATAGTTGCAGTCAAGCTCCATCGCCGCGCCGCGATTGATGCCCCAGGCGGGATCGTCGTAGTTTTCGATCTCGAAGATCTCGGTGCTGTCGGCCAGCGCCGGATTGCCCATCCAGATCCAGACCAGCCCGTATTTTTCATGGGTGGGATAGGCATGAACCTTGGCGTTTGACGGTATGCGCCCGGCCCCCGGGGCCCAGACACAGTGCCCGGCTGGGTCGAAGGTCAGCCCGTGATAGCCGCATTCGACCGTATCGCCCCTGATGCGCCCTTTCGAAAGCGGCAGCTTGCGATGCGGGCAGGCATCCTCCAGCGCGACAATCTCATCGGCCTGGGAACGAAAGAGGCAGATCTTTTCGCCCAGAACCCTGATCTGTTGCAGATCGCGGGTGATCTCATGGCCCCAGGCCGCCACATACCAGGCATTTTTCAGAAACATCGCGCTTACCCCTTCAGAATTCCAGGCAGGTTCAACCCGTTTTCGCGGGCACAATCCAGCGCGATATCATAACCCGCATCGGCATGGCGCATGACACCGGTGGCCGGATCGTTCCACAACACATTGGCGATGCGCCGGTCGGCATCTTTCGTGCCATCGCAGCAGATCACCATGCCCGAATGCTGGCTGAACCCCATGCCGACGCCGCCGCCGTGATGCAAACTGACCCAGGTGGCACCGCTGGCCACGTTCAGCATCGCGTTCAAAAGCGGCCAGTCTGATACCGCGTCCGATCCATCGCGCATCGCCTCGGTCTCGCGGTTGGGCGAGGCGACGGAACCCGCATCCAGATGATCGCGCCCGATTACCACCGGCGCTTTCAACTCGCCATTTCGCACCATTTCATTGAAGGCGAGGCCCAGTTTGTGACGCACACCAAGCCCGACCCAACAAATCCGCGCGGGCAGGCCCTGAAACGCGATGCGATCGCGCGCCATATCCAGCCAGTTATGCAGATGCGGGTCATCGAGCAGCTCCTTCACCTTGGCATCGGTCTTGTAGATATCTTCCGGATCGCCGCTGAGGGCACACCAGCGAAACGGCCCCACGCCCCGGCAGAAAAGCGGCCGGATATAGGCGGGCACAAAACCGGGGAACGCGAAGGCATCCTGCAGCCCCTCCTCCAACGCCATCTGCCGGATATTGTTGCCGTAATCGACCACCGGCAGGCCCGCGTTCCAAAACGCAACCATCGCGGCCACCTGCACCTTCATGCTGGCCCGCGCCGCGCGTTCGACGGCCTTTGGGTCGCTTTCCTGCATTTCGCGCCACTGGGCCACGCTCCAGCCCTGTGGCAGATAGCCATGGATGGGATCATGGGCCGAGGTCTGATCGGTCACGATATCGGGGCGCACGCCGCGCCGGGCAAGTTCGGGAAACACGTCGGCGGCATTGGCGATCAGCCCGACCGATTTCGCCTCGCCGGCGCGGGTCCAGGCCGCGATCATCGCCAGCGCCTCCTCCAGATCATGGGTGATCTCATCGACATAGCCGGTGCGCTTGCGAAATTCGGCCCGGCTCTCGTCGCATTCCACCGCCAGGCAGCAGGCCCCGGCCATCACGGCGGCCAGAGGTTGCGCCCCACCCATGCCGCCAAGCCCGCCGGTCAGGATCCAGCGGCCGGTCAAATTGCCCTCGTAATGCTGGCGCCCGGCCTCGACAAAGGTTTCATAGGTTCCCTGCACAATCCCTTGCGATCCAATGTAAATCCACGATCCGGCGGTCATCTGGCCATACATCGCCAGGCCCTTTTTATCCAATTCGTTGAAATGATCCCAATTGGCCCAATGCGGCACCAGGTTGGAATTGGCAATCAGCACGCGCGGGGCATCCTTGTGGGTGCGGAAAATGCCCACCGGCTTGCCCGATTGCACCAACAGCGTCTGATCGGCATCGAGCGTCTTGAGGCTGGCCACGATGGTATCGAAATCATCCCATGTCCGCGCCGCCCGCCCGATGCCGCCATAAACCACCAATTCATGCGGGTTTTCGGCCACGTCGGGGTGCAGGTTGTTCATCAGCATCCGCATCGGGGCCTCGGTCAGCCAGGATTTGGCGGTGATCTCGGGGCCGGTATCGGGAAAGACATCGCGGATATTGTGGCGCGGGTTGGTCATGGCGAGCCTTTCAGGGTTGCGGCCAGTTGGGCCAGGGCAGTCAGGATTTGAGCAAGCGTTTCGCGCAGCCGCGCGGCCTTGGCCGGGTCATAGCGCCAGGGCGGCGCCTCGGCGCTCAGATAGGTCGATTGCGCCAGCTCCATCTGGATGGCGTGGATATTTTCAGCGGGCCGTCCATAGTGGCGCGTGGTCCAGCCACCCTTAAAGCGTCCATTCAAGATCACCCTGCAATTCTCTGCTTTCAAAGAAATATCATGCACGCATTGCTCGATACTCGAAGCACAGGTTTCGCCCAGATTGGTGCCAACATTGAGATCGGGCAAGCGGCCGCCAAAGAGAAACGGGATCTCTGACCGGATCGAGTGGCAATCATAAAGGATGGCAACCCCATGCCGGGCGCGGACACGGGCCAGCGCGCCCTTCAGGGCGGCGTGATAGGGCGCGTGATAGGCGGCCTGCCTGCGGGCAATCTCGGGCGCGTCGGGGGGCAGCTCCCAGATGTCCTTGCCGTCGAAATCGGTCAGCGGCACCAGCCCGGTGGTGTTTTGGCCGGGATAAAGGCTGCCGCCCTCGGGGTCGCGATTGGCGTCGATCACGTAGCGGTGGAACGTGGCGCGCACCGTGGTCGCCCCGGGCATAAGCCCATCATAAAGCCGGTCAATATGCCAATCGGTGTCGGTCAGGAGCCGCCCGTTTTGATTGAGCATCCTCGCCACCTCGGGCGGCACATACGTCCCGGTATGGGGCAGGCCCAGAACGATGGGGCCGGTGCCCTGCGCCACCTCGACCGGGGTCATTCCACCACCCCCCTGACATATCCCGGCAGATCCACCGCGCCCGTCAATGTGCCATCGGCGACCATCGCAGCGGCAGCTTCGATCAGCGGGGCCATGTAGCAATCTGCACCCAGTTCGGGCACCGCGCCGCGCAGAGCGGAAATGGCGGCGATCAGCTGCGCGGAGGTTTGCAGGGGCGCGCGAAACGCGATGCCCTGCGCGCCGCAAATCGCCTCCACCCCCAATATGAGGTTGAGATTGGCATTCATCCGCCCCAGACGCCGCGCGGCATGGGCGGCCATGCTGACATGATCCTCCTGATTGGCGGAGGTGGGCGTTGAATCGGTCGTGCAGGGATTGGCCAAATGCTTGTTTTCGCTCATCAAAGCGGCGGTCGTCACCTCCGCGATCATCAACCCGGAATTCAGCCCCGGATCGGGCGTCAGAAAGGGCGGCAAATCAAAGCTGAGCGCCGGATCGACCATCAAGGCCACCCGACGCTGCGCAATGGCACCGATCTCAGACAGGGCGATGGCGATCTGGTCGGCGGCAAACCCCACCGGTTCGGCATGGAAATTTCCGCCCGACACAATCAGCCCCTGATCGACCAGAACCAGCGGGTTGTCGGTGACGGCATTGGCCTCGACCTCCAGCGTGCGGGCGGCGACATGCAGCAGATCGACCGCCGCCCCCGTCACCTGCGGCTGACAGCGGATGCAATAGGGATCCTGCACGCGGGCGTCGCCGTCGCGGTGGCTCTCGCGGATCTCCGAGCCTTCCATCAAGGCGCGCTCAGCCGCGGCAACCTCGATCTGGCCAGGATGGCCGCGCAATGCGTGGATCGCGGGCTGCAAAGGCGCGGTCGATCCCATGATGGCGTCGGTCGAGAGCGCCGAGGTCAGCACCGATGTGGCCGCGTTCTGCCACGCCCCCCAAAGCCCCACCAGCGCGCAGGCGGTGGAAAACTGCGTGCCGTTGATCAGCGCGAGCCCCTCTTTGGGTCCAAGCGTGATGGGGGTGAGCCCCGCCTTTTGCAGCGCCTCGCCGCCGGGCATGCGGGTGCCCGCGATGATTGCTTCGCCCTCGCCGATCATCGTGGCCGCCATATGGGCCAGCGGTGCCAGGTCGCCCGAAGCTCCGACCGAGCCTTGCGCGGGGATCACCGGCATCACGCCACGCGCCAGCATCCCTTCAATGATTTCAATCACCTCCCAGGCACAGCCCGAGGCCCCCCGGCCAAGCGACAGAAGCTTGAGTACCATCATCAGCCGCGTGGTCGGCGCGTCCAGAACCTCACCCACACCGCAACAATGGCTGAGGATCAGGTTGCGCTGCAAAGTGGCGGTATCTTCGGGCGCGATCTTGACCGAGGCGAGCTTGCCAAAGCCGGTATTGACGCCATAAACGGCACCCTCGCCCGCAGCAGCCGTTGCCACCAGCGCGGCGGCGGCCTCGACCCCGGGCCGGGCAGCAGGATCAAGCGCAACCGGGTCCGTCCCGCGCCAGACCTTGTGCAGATCGGCCAGCGTGGCCTTCCCGGGTGTCAGGTGCCGCGTCATATCCGGCCTCCGAAAATGCGTTTGTGCAAGGGGTTGAACCCGATGCGATAGGCCAGTTCCGCTGGTCCCTCGACATCCCAGACCGCCAGATCGGCGCGATGGCCCGCAATGACACGGCCCCGATCCTGCGCCCCAAGCGCGCGGGCGGCATGGGCTGTGACGCCAAGGAGCGCCTCCAACGGGGTCATGCGAAACAGCGTGCAGGCCATGTTCATCGTCAGCAAAAGCGAGCTCAGCGGCGAAGAACCCGGGTTGCAATCGGTGGCCAGCGCCATCGGCACGCCCCGGTCGCGAAAGGCCTGCACCGGCGGGGCCTGGGTTTCGCGCAGCGTATAGAACGCACCGGGCAGCAAGACCGCGACAGTGCCCGAAGCGGCCAGCGCCTTTGCATCGGCCTCGGTCGCGTATTCGACATGATCGGCAGAGAGCGCGCCATATCGCGCGGCCAACGCCGTGCCGCCGATATTGGAGAGCTGCTCCGCATGCAGTTTAACCGGTAACCCAAGTTCACGTGATACATCAAAGACGCGGGCGATCTGTTTGGTATCAAAAGCAATACCTTCACAAAACCCGTCAACCGCATCGACCAGCCCCTCGGCATAGGCAGCGCGAAGCGCGGGGATTGCAACCGCATCAATATAGGCATCAGCGCGGCCTTGATAGTCGGCAGGCGTGGCATGCGCCCCGAGAAAACTGGTGCGGATGTCCACGGGCCGCGCCGCGCCGATCGCGCGCGCCACGCGCAGCATCTTCAACTCGGTCTCAAGATCCAGCCCATAGCCCGATTTCACCTCGATGAGCGTCACGCCCTCGGCGATCAGGGCGTCCACACGCGTGAGGGCGCTGGCCAGCAACGCCGCCTCGCTCGCCGCCCGCGTGGCGCGCACCGTCGACACGATGCCGCCGCCCGCGAGCGCCACCTCCTCGTAGCTGGCCCCGTTCAGGCGCTGCTCAAACTCAGCGGCGCGATTGCCGCCAAAGACCACATGGGTGTGGCAATCAATCAGGCCGGGTGTGACCAGCCGCCCGCCCAGATCGGTGCGCGGAAGATTGGCTAAATCGCCCGGCAGATCGGCCTCTGCCCCGACCCATTCGATGCGCGCGCCCTCTGTCACCACGGCTCCGGCCTCGATCAGGCCAAAACCGTTGTCATCGGCCAAGGTGGCCACCGTCGCATTTGTCAGGATCATCGGGCACGACTCGCTTGTGTCTCGTGGGGCTCGCGTTATTATGTCTGCACATAATAAACTGTCAAGGTGGTGACCGATGCGAGAGATCTGGGCCGAAACAGCGTTGCTGCCGACGGGTTGGGCCCGCGACGTGCGGGTTTCGGTGGGGCCGGATGGGCGGATCGCCAAGGTCGAAACCGACCTGCCAGCGGGCGGGGCCACGCGGGTCGGCCTGCTGCTGCCCGCCCCCGTCAACACCCATTCGCACAGCTTTCAGCGCGCCATGGCAGGGCTTGCCGAACGGCGCGGGCCCGATCCGCGCGACAGTTTCTGGACCTGGCGGCAGCTCATGTTCCGGTTTCTCGACCGGCTGACGCCCGACCATATCCAGGCTATCGCCGCGTTCGTGCAGATGGAGATGCTGGAGGCCGGTTATGCCACCAATGCCGAGTTTCATTACCTGCACCATCAACCCGGCGGCGCGCCTTATGATGATCTGGCCGAGATGTCGGCCCGCATCGCGGCAGCAGCGGCAGAAACCGGCATCGGCCTTTGCCTCTTGCCGGTTCATTACCAATATGGCGGCTGCGATGGCCGCGCGCTTGGCCCCGGCCAGATCCGGTTTGGCAATAGCCGCGACCGGTTCGACCGGCTGCATGCCGGTGCCGTGGCAAACCTTGCCGCCCTGCCCGAAGATGCCACGCACGGCGTCGCGCCGCATTCGCTGCGCGCCGTCGGCATCGAGGATCTCAAGACCTATGGCGATCGTTACGCCACCGGCCCGATCCACCTGCATCTGGCCGAACAGATCGCCGAGGTCGAGGAGGTCACCGCCCATTGGGGCGCGCGGCCCGTGGAATGGGCCGCGGCGCATATGGGGCTCGATGCGCGTTGGTGCCTTATTCACCTGACCCAGATGGTGCCGAGCGAGACCGCAGCGCTGGCCCGGACCGGCGCGGTTGCGGGGCTCTGCCCGATCACCGAATCGAGCCTGGGCGACGGTATTTTCGACGGCCTGCGCTGGTTCGATCATGGCGGGCACATCGCCATCGGCTCTGACAGCAATATCCGCATCGCCTTGGCCGAGGAGATCAGGACGCTGGATTATTCGCAACGCCTGCGCGATCACAGCCGGGCGGCGCTGGCAACCATGGACCGCTCGACCGGGCGCAGGCTCTATGATGCCATTCTGACGGGCGGGGCGCAGGCGGCGGGGCGTGCATCGGGGGCGCTTACACCCGGACTTTGGGCCGATATGCTGGCGCTTGATACAGGCGCGATCCATCTGGCGGGGCGGTCGGGCGATCGCGCGCTTGATACCTGGATTTTCGCGGGAGATGACCGCCTGGTTACCGATGTCTGGTCGGCCGGGCGCCATCAGGTGCGAGACGGGCAGCATATTGCGCGCGCGCCCATCGAGGCCGCGTATCGCAAGGTGCTGGCTGATCTTGCGGGCGCGCTGTGAGCGGGTCGATCAAGAACTGGCAATCGGTGCAGGCCGAGGTGCTGCGCCGCATCCATGCCCGGATCTGGCGGCCCGGCGCGCAGATCCCCAATGAGGCCGATTTGGCCGCTGAATTCGGCTGCGCCCGCGCCACGGTGAACCGCGCCCTCAGAAATCTGGCCGAGGCCGGGCTCTTGGATCGGCGGCGCAAGGCAGGAACGCGGGTGGCGCTGCAACCGGTGGCCAAGGCGACGCTGGATATCCCGGTGATCCGGCTGGAGGTTGAGGGCCGCGGCCAGCGCTATGGCTACCGGCTGATGGCGCGCGAGGCAGGCCCGCCACCGCCCGAGATCGCGGCGGCCATGGGCATCGACGCAGCGGGAGCCGCTTTGCATCTGGTCGCGCTGCATCTGGCCGATGAGGACCCATACGCGCTTGAGGATCGCTGGATCAATCTGGGCGTCGTGCCAGCCGCGCGCAACGCGCCGTTCGACGAGATCAGCGGCAATGAATGGCTGCTGGCCCATGCGCCCTATACCCATGGAGAGATCGGCTTTTCCGCCGTCATCGCCGATGCCGCCGCCATCGCCGCGCTGGCCTGCCCCGATCCCAGTGCGCTTTTCGTGCTGGATCGTCTGACATGGGATCAGACCCGGGTGGTGACCAAGGTGCGCATCACCTATGGCCCGGGCCATGAGATGACGACCGCGCTCTGAGCCGCGGCTATCTTTTCGAATAAACCGGATCTAACATCCGACAAATGACAAATATTTCCCTCAAGGGGCTGGAGCTTTTCCGCCTCGCCGCGCGCCATGGCTCGGTCACCTCGGTGGCGCGCGACAGCGGCCTGTCGGTCTCGACCGTTTCACATCATCTGCGCAATCTGGAAACGGCGCTTGGCCTGACGCTGCTGGATCATGGCCGCCGCCCGATGGCCCTGACGCCGCAAGGCGCGGTGTTCCTGCCGCATGTCGAGGCCGCGCTGGACCGTCTGGCGCGCGGAGAGGCCGAGCTATATGCCGACAAGATCAGCCAGATCCGCAGCCTGCGTCTGGCCCTGATCGAGGATTTCGACAGCGAGATTGCCCCTGATCTGGCTCGCCATCTGGCAACCGCCCTGCCCGATTGCAGCTTTACCCACCTGACGCGTCCCAGCCACGAGATCCTGGATCTTCTGGCGCGCGGACAGGTCGATATCGGCATCTGCACGCAGCCCTTGTTTCAGGTCGAAGGCCCCGAGGCCACGTCGCTCCTGCGCGATCCCTTCGTCTTGGCCGTGCCCGCCGATACCGAGCATGCGCCAGAGGCGTTTCTGGACGGGGCCAGCGGCCTGCCCTTTCTGCGCTATGCCAGCGGTCAGATCATCGGGGCCCATATCGAGGCACAGCTACGCCGCTTGCGCCGCAAGCTGGACAACCGGTTCAGCTTTGAAAGCAACCAATCGCTCTTTGCCCTGATCGCCGATGGCGGCGGCTGGGCCATCACCACGCCGATGAATTTCGCCCGGGCCGAACGGTTTCAGGCGCGCATCCGGCTTTTGCCCTTTCCCGGGCGCGGCTTTGCCCGGACCATTTCGATTTATACGACCCCGGCCTGCAACGCCGAGGTGGCGGACCTGATCGGCACGACACTCAGGGCTCTGATCAGCGCGCGCGCCATCGCACCGACGGTCGCCGCGATGCCCTGGCTTGGCGATGGGTTCCGCCTGTCGGGCATGGGTGAGGTCAATCCAGAATAGAGAACGCGGCGCGGATCCGGGCATCAATGGCGGGATCCAGATACTCGGGATGATGCGTGGCCAATATCTCGCCCGCGCGGGTTCTGGCCCGGTCCCAGGCGTCGCGCCCGCCGCCTTCGGCCCATGTCACCGGCGGGTCCCGGTCGGCCAGCTTCGGATAGACATAATCACGCTCCATCGCCGCCAGCGTCTCGGTACCGCTCAGAAAATGCCCCTCGCCCAGGACGGCGGCACAGATCGCGTCAAACCCCAGATTATCCTCGCTGACCTCGATCCCGCGCAAAACCCGGTAACTGGCCGAATGCATTTCATCATCCAGCACAAAGGCCTCGAAACTGGCCCCAAGCAGCGACGCCGTCATGCCCGCGCTTTCATAGATCAGATTGCCCCCCGCCAGCGCCGCTGCCAGCGATGTCATGCCCTTTTCGACGCCATATTGCGCGTCGATCGCCTTGGCATCGGTCATCGAGGCCGCCACGCCCGAAGGCAGGCCCAACCAGTTCGACACTTGCGCCGAGGCCGCATTCAGCACCGCGATCTCACCGCCGCCGCCGGCAAAGGCCCCGCTGCGCAGATCAATCACCAGCGGCCAGTTTGAAAACACCATGGGATGGCCCGGCGAAATCACGTTGACCATCACGAGGCTGGCCAGCGTCTCAGCCAGCGATTGCGCCAGAAACCCCGCCAGCGTCGCCGGGGCCGTGGCCCCCGATTGCGCCGCCGTGATGCAGGACAGCGGGATGTTATGGGCGACGCATTCATAGACCACATCGACCGCATCCGCGCCAAAGCGCATCGGTGAGATCACCGGGCTGATATGGGCCTTGACGAAGGGCTGGCGCGCGAAACTGCCCGCGCCGCCCGCGACCATATCGAACATCTCCACGATGGGGGCCACGTGGGCGGCCTCGGTAAAGGCCGTGGCCACCGGTTTGGTGGTATGTTTCATCAGCGCATAGGCGGTGTTCACGTCCAGATCGAAGGGATCCGGCACATCGGTCGCGATGCAGCAGCGGGTGAACCAGGCGATATTGGTCAGGCTGTCCTGCAACCGGGTGAAATCATGCAAGTCTTGCAAGGTGGAGGGGCGATAGAGCCCGCTCTCGATATCGAGCGTCTGAACCGCCGCGCCGCCGGTGCCGAAATAGACCCGGTCGCCGCCAACCTCGATGGCGCGGTCGGGATCGCGCCCATAAAGTAAAAAGCGTTTGGCCGCCCGCGCGATGGCATCCTCGACCATGGCGCGCGGAAGGGTGAGCCGCCCGGCCCGGCCAGGCTCTGCGCCCGCGCGGCAGAGATCATCGGCCAGCCGCGGCGGCACCTCGCCCATGCCAAGCTCAGCCAGAAGCCGCAGGGCCGTGTCATAGATGGCGCGCAGATCGGCATCCGTAAGCGGCCGGTAAGCCCCGCCGCGCTGACCTGGTGGGGCCGGGTTGATCCGTGGCGGTGCCGCGCGCTCTGCAATCCGGGCCTTGCGCCCTGCCCGTTTGCCTGCCGATCCCGCCACCTGAGCGCCCCTCTATTGCTTGCGGGGACTGTGCCATATCGGTGGGGCCCCGTGGGCCATTTCCGAGCCTTGCACGATAAATTGACGATCTTATTTAGAATTATTCGCATTCATGAACCCCGATCTTGACCGAAGCGGCCCGCCGCGCGCCAATCACTCCGACGACAAAAGGGGCCAGGCTCATGAAAACGCAAACACGCGTGGTTGTTATCGGCGGCGGCATCGCGGGCTGTTCGACGCTTTATCACCTGACGCAGGAGGGTTGGTCCGATGTCGTGCTGGTTGAACGCGACGAGCTGACCAGCGGCACCACCTGGCATTCGGCCGCGCAGGTGACAAATTTCGGCATGACCCAGACCATGGTCGGCCTCAAATCGCATTCGATCGCGCTTTATAAAGAGCTGTCGGAGGATCCCGATTACCCGGTCAATTACCATCATGGCGATGGCGGCATCCGGCTGGCCAATACAGACGCGCAGATGGATGGCTATCGTCATTTCGCATCGATAGCGCGCGGCATGGGGGTCGATTTTGAGGTGATTGATGCCGCCGAATGCGCCCGCCGCCATCCGCTGATCTCGACCGAGAACCTTATCGGCGGGCTCTGGGATCCGCTCGATGGCGATATTGATCCCGGCCAGCTTTGTCAGGCGCTGGCCCGGCGCGCCCGCAAGGCAGGGGCCGAGATCTATCGCCACACGCCGGTCACGGGCCTGACGCAGCATGGCGATGACAGCTGGACCGTGCATACCGACAAGGGCGATATCGCCTGCGAGATCGTGGTCAATGCCTGCGGCTACCGCGTCAATGAGGTCGGCGCGATGATGGGGGTCCATCACCCGGTGATGTCGATGGAGCATCAATATTTCCTGACCGAACCGATTGCCGCCATCGCCGAGGCCGGTCACCGGATGCCGCTCTTGCGCTGCCCGATCAGCGATTTCTATTGCCGTCAGGAAAAACAGGGGCTCTTGCTGGGGTTTTATGAACAGGATTGCCGGACATGGGGCATGGACGGGATCGACCCGCATTTCGTGAACGCGCTCTGCCCCGATGATCTGGATCGGGTGACGGATGTGTTGGAGGGGGCCTTTGCCCGCATGCCCGCCCTGATGGAGGCTGGCATTCATTCGGTGGTGAACGGCCCCATCACCTATACCATCGACGGCGCGCCCCTGGTCGGGCCGATCCCCGGCAAGAGAAACGCGTTTTGCATCATCGGGTTGCGGGCGGGGCTTGGGGAAGGCGGCGGGCATGGCTGGATGCTTGCCCAACAGATCGTGCGAGGCGAGGCCTGCTATGACAGCTGGGGCATCGATCCGCGCCGCTTTGGCCCGCATAGCAATGTCGAATTGACGGCGCTGAAGGCGATTGAGGATTACCAGAACGAATTTCGCTTTCACTTTCCCAATGAACACCGGCCCGCAGGCCGCATGGCGCGCACCACGCCGCTGACCCCGGTGCTGGCCGCCGAGGGCGCGGAATTTCATGTCGTGAACGGCTGGGAACGGGCCGAATATTTCAAGCCTTCGCCTGATTTCGCCGTCACGCACGGGTTTCGCTTCGACGAAAGCTTTGATGTCGTGGCGGCGGAGGTCGCCGCCGTGCAGAACGCCGTTGGTCTCAGCGAGGTCAACGGCTTCAACCGCTTCGAGATCACCGGCGCGGATGCGCAAGGTTTTCTTGACCGGATGATCTGTGGCCGCCTGCCGCGCAGGCCCGCCCGCGTCGGGCTGGTTTATCTGCTGAACCAGGACGGCATGCTGAAATCCGAGGCGACGCTGGCCAATATCCCGGCATCAAGCCGCGGCCCCGACCGGATCTGGTATGGCTCTGCCGCGGCCTCGGAACTGCATGATATGGATTGGCTCCTGCAGCATCGCCGCGCCGATGAGGATGTGCAGATCCGCTCGCTGACCAATGATCAGACCATCCTTGTGCTGGCGGGCCCGAAATCGCGCGCGGTTCTCTCTGCGGTCAGCCGGGGCGATTGGTCGGCGGAAGGATTTTCCTGGCTGTCGCTGCGCGAATGTTTCATCGGCATCGCGCCCGCCACCGTCATGGGCGTCAGTTTCTCGGGCGAACTGGCCTATGAAATCCACGTCCCCAACGCGTCGCTCTATGCCGCCTACAGCGCGCTGCGCGCGGCCGGGGTGGATCATGGGATGCGCCTCTTTGGATCGGCGGCGGCCGAGGCGATGCGGCTGGAAAAGGGATATCTGCATTGGAAATCCGATATCCTGACCGAATTTGACCCCTATGAGACCGGGCTGGCGCGGTTCGTCGATCTGGAAAAGGGCGATTTCATCGGGCGCGACGCCTTGCAGGCGCGCAAGGCAGCGGGGCCCGCGCGGTCACTGGTAACGCTGGAGGTTGAGGGCACCCTGGCCCCGGCCCATCCCGGCGCATCGGTGATGCTGCCCGGCGACGTCGTGGGCACCGTGACCTCGGGCGGATGGGGGCACCGGGTGGGCAAGAACCTGGCCTATGCCTTTGTCCGGCCCGACCAAGGCGCGCCAGGCACGGGGCTACTGGTCGATATCATCGGCAAGATGACCCCGGCCCGGGTGATCCCGAGCGGTCCCTATGATCCCGCGAATACGCGCGTCAAAGCGTAGGAAAACGCGAGCGTCCGGTTAAGGCGTTGCCTTAACCGAATGTTTCAACACACTGTAATAGATCAGCTTTTTACGGTATCCATGAACCGATTCCGGATCACCACCGGGTCCATGGTAATGACCGGCACCTTGATATTGCCGCTCTCGCATTTCGCCACGATGATGGTCATCCGGTCGCCCGCGATGGCCGCTTGCAGAACGCCCCCGACCTCCTCGGCCTGGCATTCGACCACATTATCGCAGCCGCAGGCCGCCGCCACCGCCGCCAGCGATGTTTTGCGCCCCGCATAGGTCGGCTGATCGCCGGTCGAGCCATAGCTGCCATTGTCGATAATCAGCAGGATGAAATTATCGGCCACGTTATTGGCTATTGTGGGCAGCGTGCCGAAATTGGTCAGGACCGAGCCGTCGCCATCGATCGAGATCACCTTTTTATCCTGTGCAAGCGCCAGCCCCAGCCCGATGGAGGAGGCCAGCCCCATCGTGCCCAACATGTAGAAATTCGTCGGCTGATCGTCGATCAGGTGCAATTCCTGGCTTGGCAGGCCGATATTGCAGATCACCAATTGGTCGCGCAGCAAGGGCGCGATTTCGCGCAGGATGTCAGACCGGATCATCTCAGTATCCTCCCCAAAAAGTTGCATCCGTCAGAATGGCGACGGGTTTGGAGCACATGAAGGTGTATTTCAGGATCGCGTCCAGCTCCTCGGCATCCGCCTCGTGGTGGAAATGATAGGTCGGGATATGCAGCTGGTTGAGCAGCGCCTTGGTATGGACCGCCATTTCGGCCTGGCAGGCCACCGGTTCGCGCAGCTCGCCACGATAGGAGATCAGCATCGGCAGCGGCATCCGGTAAAACTGCGTCAATGTCACCAGCGTGTTGATGGTCACGCCGATGGCGGTGTTCTGCATGATGATCGCGGGCCGTTTGCCGCCCATATACGCCCCGGCACAAAGCCCCATCCCCTCGTCTTCCTTGTTGGCGGGAACGTGGTGGATCTCGGGGCGCGCCTCGACCTCTTCGATAACCCCGGCCAGTTGCTTGCAGGGCACGGTGGTGACAAATCCGATATCATTGGCGACCATATCGTCGACGATCTTGCTGTGGATGGACATGAGCGGCGGTGTCTCCTTGCCTGAAGGGGTCGGCGCGGGCCAGGCGACGGCAGCGGGATCAGGCCCGAACGGGGCGTCGCGCTACGCTCGCGAGGGTGCGATTTGCTCATCTCGTAAGCGGTTACATAGCCCCGCGCAAGCGGCAACCGGGGATCGTGGCGATTTTCGGGGTGAAACCTCGCAACTGGCGGCGTTGGGTCGGGCCGGGCGGCCTCGTCTCAGCCGTGCAAACGAATGACGCCTGTGGGGGGCATCGGCATCGGGGCCGGGTGGCGCGCGCGATTCTATGTCCCGATCTGGTCTAGAGTTTCTTGAAACCGCGCCCTACTGTGCAGATATACCCCCTGATGTGCGGTGCCACATTAGTAACAAGGATCCGCCCGGATATGAGTGCACTCGCCCAATACGGCATATTATTCGGGCTGACGCTGGGCGCGCTTGGCTTTGTGGCCAGCCTTTATGCCCTGGCGGGTGCCATCGGGCGGGCGCGGGTCGAGCCGGGCAAGGATGTGCCCGCCACCGCCGGCACCCTTGCGCGCGATCCGGTCTGGGTGCGTTATCACGCCAAATATTACGGCTATGCGCTGCTGTTTCTGGCCTTCGATATGGAAATGGCCTTCATGTATCCATGGGCGGTGGTCTACCGCGAAGAAGGGCTGATCGCGCTCTTGGATATGGGTGTGTTTCTGGCGATCCTCTTTCTTGGCCTGCTCTATGGTTGGAGCCAGGGGGCTTTGCGGCGGCAATGATGCATGGGGCGCGCCAGGGAGTGATGACCGGGTTGCGGCGGCTGGTGGCCTCTGCGATGGCGCGCGATCTCTGCGCCTTTGTGGTGCCGGGCGTGGATGTGGCGCGTGCGGCGGGGCTGGATTTCACGGGAGCGGGCCTGCATCTGGCGGCCAGCCCGCGCCATGCCAACGTGCTGCTGATCATCGGAGATCTGCCGACCGGCCTGCGCGATGCGGCCAGCGTGATCTATGCCCAGATGCCCCGGCCCCGGTGCATTCTGGCGCTTGGCGGCGGCGATATCGCGCCGCTTCCCGCAGCGGATGCAACCGGCGCGCTGTCGCAATCGGGGCTGGAGGCCGGTCTGCGGGATCTGCGCCGGATCATCGCCACAGGGGCCTTTGCCCCCGACGTCTCCGATTTCGTCGCCCCGGCGCTTGGCACCCGCATCGAATATACCTGCCCGATGCATCCCGAGGTGGTCAGCGACGAACCGGGCAATTGCCCCAAATGCGGCATGACCCTGATTGAACGGGAAAGCGCGGCGCAGGGGCCGTCTGCCCATGATGCGGGCAGCCACGCGACCAAGGCGGAAACCGACCGGGAGGATCATGGAGATCACGCCGGCCATGTGGGCCATGACGCCTCCGCCACCGAACCGGGGCAATACACTTGCCCGATGCACCCCGATGTCATCAGCGACGAACCGGGATCCTGCCCGAAATGCGGCATGGATCTGGTGCCTGTGGATGCCGGGGAGGCTCAGGATCATACAGGCCATGGAGATCATGCGGCACATGGCGAAGGTGCCGGTCATGCGGGTCATGGCCATCACGCCGCGAAGGCAAGCCACAGCGCCCACCCAGCGCAATACACCTGCCCGATGCATCCCGAGGTGATCAGCGATCAGGCAGGATCCTGCCCGAAATGCGGTATGCATCTGGTGCCTGTGGATGCAGGGGAAGCACAGGCTCACACAGGCCATGGCGAAGGTAGGGGTCATGCAGCTCATGACCATCACGCCGCGCATGAAAGTCGCAACGCCGAACCGGCCCAGTTCACCTGCCCGATGCATCCCGAGGTGACCGGTGTTCAACCGGGATCCTGCCCGAAATGTGGCATGCACCTGGTGCCTGTGGATGCCGGGGAGGCGCGCGATCACGGAGATCATGCGGCACACAACAACCACACCGCCCATACGGCGCCTGCAGGTCATGACCATCACGCCGCACATGACAGCCCCACCACCGAACCCGCGCAATACACCTGCCCGATGCACCCCGAGGTGATCAGTGATCAACCGGGGTCCTGCCCAAAGTGCGGCATGCATCTGGTGCCTGTCGATGCGGGGGAGGCTCAGGATCATACTGGCCATGGCGCGCACGCGCAGGGCGAACACGGCGGTCATGGCGATCACTCTGCCCATAGAGGCCAGAGCGCGCATGCGGGCCATGGCAGCCATATGCATGGCCACAGCGGACATGGCGGTCACAGCGCCCCGCAGATCGACGGCATTGAGGCGAATTTCATGTCGATGGTCGATCTGACCCGCGACTTGCCCGCCAGCCCCGACGGGCTGAAGATGGAGTGGATCACCACCCCCTTCGGCCCCTTCTTTCCCGGCCTGCCCGGCGGGCTGGGGCTGATGCTGACGCTGGATGGCGACAGCGTGGCCAAGGCAGAGGCGTGGGGCCTGGCTGGATCGGCGCTTGGCCATGATCTCGATGCGCAGGCATTTGCCGAACGCATGGCCTCTCTCTCACCGCTGGCGCCGGTTGCCATGCGGGCGCTGGCCGCTCTGGCGCTCGGCGCGGCGTCTGGGCAGGTGATCCCGAGCGATCGGGCATCCGCGCGCGCCGCCGCGGTTGAACGCGAACGCATCGCCAGCCACCTGACCTGGCTTGCCGGGTTCGCGGGCCAGGTTGGGCTGCTCTGGCTGGAACGGCGTGCCACAGCGCTGCAACGGGCCGTGCGCCACGCCGATATGGCCGGGATCACGGTACGCGCCGGGGACATAAGGGCGCTCTTGGCTCGGGTCCGGGCGGTGCCGCTCTTGCGCGCCAAGCTGGGGCGGATCGGCAAGACCGGGCGCGATGAAAGCGCAACCGGCCCGGTGGCGCGCGCGGCGGGGTTTACCACGGATACACGCAACGACGATCCGGTCTATGGCGCGCTCGGGTTCAGCATCGTGACGCAATCGGCGGGCGATGCCCTTGCGCGATTGCACCAGCGCCTCGACGAGATCGCGCAAAGCCTCGATCTGATCGCCCGCGCCGGAGCCATCGAGATGCCCGAGCCACCCGAGATCGGCACAGCTTCGGGCCATGGCATGGCCAGCATCGAAACCCCGCGCGGTACCGCCACTCTGCACCTGACGCTCAAGGCCGGGCGGGTGGCCGAGGCACATGTCACCACCCCCTTTGCGGCGCAATCGGCCCTGATCGCCCGGATCACCGCGCAGGCCGAGCTGGCCGATGCGCTGACCGCGATTGGCTCGCTCGATCTTGACCCGTGGGAGATCACGCCATGACCATCGCCATCCTGCTGATTGCGCTGGCCATCGGCGGCTATTTCATCGCGGCCTTGGAGGGCTGGTTGATCCATGGCCGGTTCAGCCTTGCCCGGCCCGCATTGTCGGCGCTGGCGCTTTTGGGGCGAGAAAGCGTGTTGGCGCGCATGCCGGATCGGCTGTTTTTCGAGGCCGGGCCGGTACTCCTGCTGGTGGCGGGGTTGTTGGCGGCGGCGGTGATCCCGTTGGCCCCGGGGCTGATTGTCACTGATCTGGCCACCGGCGCGCTTTTTCTCAATGCGGCGCTGGCCTATGTGCTGGTGGCGCTGATCATGGCCGGTTGGGGGCCCAACGGGGCCTATGCGATGATCGGCGGCTGGCGGTTTCTGGGGCAGTTCATCGCCTATGCCATGCTGATCGTGATGCCGATCACCGCTGTTGCGATGCGCGCCGAATCGCTTTCGACCGTTGAGATCGTGACCTCGCAGGCGGCGCTTTGGAATATCGCCTATCAACCCATCGGCTTTGCGCTTTTCGTGGTCGCCGCGATGGGGCTGGCCTGGCTGCCGCCGCTCGATCTGCCGACCGGCGCGGGCGATCTGGCGGGGGGCTTTGAGGCCGAATATACCGGCGCGCGGCTGGCGGTGCTGCGGCTGGCGCGGATGGTCATTATCCTGGTGATGGCCGGGGCCACGGTGACGTTTTACCTCGGCGGCTGGCTTGGCCCCTGGCTGCCGCCCGTGATCTGGAGCGCGATCAAGATCCTCGTGGTCACGGCCCTGATGCTGGGCGCGGGGCGGGTGCTGCCACGGGTGCGCGAGGCGCGGTATCTGGCGGTCAGCTGGAAACTGGGCATATCGCTGGCGCTGGCCAATATTTTCCTTGTCGGCGTGATCGCCCTGGTGGTGCCGATATGAGCGCGCAACTGATCTTTCTGGCCTTTTTCGGGGCGGCGGCGGTGTGGTTCGGCGTGGTCGTGTTTCGCACCCATTCGATGGTGCGCTCGGCTATTGCGCTCCTGTTTTCGCAAACCGCCGTGGGCGTGATGTTTCTTTTGATGCAGGCCGAGTTCCTGGGCGTTTTGCAGATCATGATGATGGCCACCGAGATGAGCGTGATGGCCATTTTCATGGTGATGTTCATGATGGATCCGGGCGGCATGGGCGCGATGGAGATGACGCATCAGAAACGCCTGTCGCTCTGGGCCGGGGGGATCGGGCTGGTGGCGGCGCTGGCGGTGATCTGGCTGGCTGATTGGGGGCCTGCGGCGATGGTGATCCCGGCCGCCGCCGAACAGACCGCCGATCTCGGGCGCGAATTGCTGGGGCGCTCGATGTTCATCTTTCAATCGGCCGGGCTGACGATCCTGACGGCGATGGTGGCCGCCACCATGGTCGCGATCGCGCCAGAAACGGAGCATGCGCCATGATCCCCGAACTGATTATCGCCCTCAGCGCCGGGGCCGCCATGTTCGGTGTCGGGCTCTATGGGGCGCTCAGCCAGACCAACCTGGTGATGATCATCATGGGGGTAGAGCTGATCCTGGCCGCGGCCCTGGTCAATATCGTCGCCTTCTGGCGCTATCTGCATCCCGATGAACCGGCGGCACAGATGTTTGTGCTGATCGTCATGGCGGTGATGGCGGTAGAGATGGCGGTGGGCTTTGGCATCGCCATCGCCCGGTTCCGGTCGCGCGGATCGGTCGAGATGGAAGAAGCCCGCGAGTTGAAGGGATGACGATGCTGGCGCTGACCCTCCTGGCCCCGCTTTTGGCGGCGGGTGCGATCCTGGCGCTGCGGCGCGCGCTTGGCCTGCTGGTGCTGACCGGGGCGGGGCTTGGGCTGATCGGGGCGGCGGGGCTTTTCCTGGGCGCGGCGGGCGGCGATCCGGTCACCGCCACCCTGCCCTTTTTGCCCAGTTTCCCGGTCCTGCTGCTGGCCAGCCCGCTGACGGCGACGCTGTCGCTGATGGTGGCCACCGTCGCGGCGATGGTGCTGGTCTACGGCATCGGTTACATGGCCAAGGATCCTGAGCGGCCCCGGTTCTTTGCCACCATGCTGTTCTTTATCGCGGCGATGCAGCTTTTGGTTCTCGCGGGCGATTGGATCACGCTTTTGGCCGCCTGGGAGATGATCGGATTTTCCAGCTATCTGCTGATCGGGTTCTGGCATTCCCGCGCGGGCGTGGCCGAGGCCGCGACACGGGCGTTTCTTTATACCCGCAGCGCCGATCTGGGGCTTTATATCGGGGCCTTCGTGCTCATTGGGGCGGCGGGCACATCCGAGATCTCGGCCACGCTCAATACCACCGGCACGCCCGCGCTGATCGCGGGGCTCCTGCTCCTGATCGCCGCGATGGGAAAATCGGCGCAGGTGCCGTTGCAGGACTGGCTGATGCGCGCCATGGCCGGGCCGACGCCGGTCTCAGCTCTGCTGCATTCGGCGACGCTGGTGGCGGCGGGCGCGATCCTTTTGATCCGCAGCGCACCGATGCTGCCGGGCGGGGCGCTTTTGGCCATTGGTCTGGTGGGCGGCGCGACGGCGGTGATTGCCGGGCTCATTGCCCTGGCCGAGCGCGACCTCAAACGCCTGCTGGCCGCCTCAACCGCCAGCCAATACGGCCTGATGCTGGTCGCGGTTGGCGCGGGCGCACCGGTGGCAGCACTTTTGCACCTTATCGCGCATGCGGCCATCAAATCCTCGCTCTTTCTGGGTGCGGGCATTTTTCAGCATGACCGCGACAGCACCGATCTGGCGGCGCTGGCTGGGGCCGGACGCGCCCGGCCCGGGATCTTCGCGGGCTTTGCCATTGCCGCGCTGGCGCTGGCGGGCATTCCGCCGCTGGCGGGGTTCTATTCCAAGGACGCCATCATCGCCGCCGCATTGCAAAGCCCCGCCGCGCCCTGGCTCTTGCCTCTGACGCTGGCGGGCAGCCTGCTGACCGGGGCCTATATGGGCCGGGCGATGCGGGCGCTCTGGTCGGGGCCCGCGCCGCAATCGGCCCGGTCGCGGATCCCGCTGATGGCGGCGGGGATGATGGTTCTGGTGCTGCTGGCGGCGGGGATGGGGCCGGGATTTGCCACATTGGAGCATCTGCTGGATGGCGCGCTGCCCGAGGCCGCGCCGATCGTGCCGATCCTGGGGCTTGTCGCGGGGGTGAGCGGGCTTGCCCTTGGCTGGTTGATCGCGCCCGCGCGCTTGCTTGGCCCCCTGATGGGGCCGGCGCAAAACGGCTTCAGGATCGCGGGCGGCATGGACGGGCTGGTGGCGCGCCCGGCGCGGGCCATCGCGAGCGCCTGCGCGGCGTTTGAGGCGCGCCTCTTGGCCGCACAGATCGGCATGATCCGCGGCATTGGCCTGGGCATCGCGCGGCTGGTTGAACGGAGCGATGCCGCGCTTTATGCGTTCTCGCTCTGGATCGGGCGGCAAAACCTTCATCTGGGCAACCGCGCCCGTTGGACCGATACCAACCGCATCGATGCCGCGATCTTTGGCCTTGTGGCGCGCGTGATTGCCGCTGGAGGCCGCGCCCGCCGCCTGCAAAGCGGATTTATTCACCGTGAACTGGCGCTGACCTTTGCGGGCATCGCGCTTGTCACCGGCGTGCTGCTTGCCGCCCCCTATTTTCTCTGAGGAGACCGCAACATGCCGCTTTTGACCCTTGCCACCTTCCTGCCGATCCTGGGCGGTCTGGCGCTGATGGCCCTGCCCGTCCGGTCGGCCCGTGTGGCGCACGGGATCTCGATCGGGGTCACGGGGCTCACGTTTCTGATCACGGTTGTGATCTGGTCGCGCGGCATCGTCGCGGGCGATTTCGCGCAGGTCGAGGAAATCGCCTGGATCCCCGCCATCGGCGCGGCCTACCGGTTGGGGCTGGATGGGTTGAGCCTGCCGCTGGTCTTGCTGACATCGCTGCTGTTTCTGGCCTCGGCGGTCTATTCGGCGCGCATCGGCGAACGCGCGGCCAGCTATGTGGTGCTGATGCTGATGCTGGAGACCGCCTCGCTTGGCACGTTCATGGCGCTGGACGGGCTCTTGTTCTATGTCTTTTTCGAGGTCTCGCTGGTTGGGATGTATTTCATGATCGCCGGTTGGGGTTATGAGGAACGCCAGCGCGCGGCGCTGATGTTCTTTCTCTATACGCTTCTGGGGTCGCTGCCTCTGCTGCTTGCCATTATCGGGCTCTATCTCGGGTCGGGCACCTTCGACATGCGCGCCTGGATCGGCGCGCCGCCCCTGACGGGGCTGGCGGCGATGCTGGCGCTGATTGCCATGCTGATTACCTTTGCGGTCAAGATCCCGGTCTTTCCGGTCCATACATGGCTGCCGGCGGCCCATGTGCAGGCCCCGACCGCGGGCAGCGTGATCCTGGCCGGGGTGATGCTGAAATTCGGCACCTACGGGCTGGTGCGCTTTGCCCTGCAAATGACGCCCGACGCCTTTGCGCAGGCCGGTCAGGTGATCCTGGCCTTTGGCGTGGTTGCCGCCCTTTACGGGGCCTTCGCGGCGCTGGCGCAGAGCGATCTGAAAAAGATGATCGCCTATACCTCGGTCAACCATATGGGCTATGTGGTGATCGGCGTGGCGGTGGCCGCGCTTAGCCTTGATCCCGAGATCCGGGTTATTGCGCTTGATGGCGCGACCTTGCAGATGGTCAGCCACGGGCTGGTCACCGGCGCGCTCTTTTTCCTTGTCGGCATGTTGCAGGACCGCGCGCATAAACGCGACATGGCGGATTTCGGCGGGCTTCTGACGCGGGTGCCGTGGCTTGGATGGACCTTTATCCTGGCCGCCTTCGCCTCGCTCGGGTTGCCGGGGCTGGCGCATTTCCCGGCCGAGTTCCAGATCTTTCTGGCCACGCTTAACGCCGCGCCCTGGGCGATTGTCGCGATCCTGGCCATCGTGGTGACGGCGGGGCTTTATCTGCGCGCCATTGCCGCCGTGTTCCTGGGCCCCGAGAATGAGAGCTGGGCCGCGATGCCCGATCTCGACCGGCGCGAAAAGCTGGCGGTGGTGCCGCTGTTGATCCTGACCATCCTGGTGGGCGTGGCCCCCGGCTGGCTGATCGACATGATCCACACCACCATGGCAAGCCTGAGCTTCTGATGGCGCGCGATCTCGCCTTCCTGTTTCCGGAGCTTTTGCTCGGGGCCACCGCGATGCTGATGATCGTGGCCGAAATGGCGCGCGCCGCGCGGCTGGTGCTGGCCATCGGGCTGGCGGGGCTGGCGCTGTCGACGCTCCTGACCTTGCAGGTGCTTAATGCCGATACCACGGTTTTCGGCGGCACCTACCGGATCGACCTGATCGCGGGATGGGCCAAGCTGATCCTGCTGCCGGGCACGGGGCTGGCGCTCTTGATGGCGCGATCCGAGATTGCCGGACAAGCGCGCGAGGGCAGCGTTTATGCGCTGATCTGTCTGGTGACGCTTGGCGCGCTGATGCTGGCGGGCGGCGGCGACATGATGCTTTTGGTGCTTGGCGTGGTGCTGACGGGGCTGGGGTCTTTCGCGCTGGTGGCTTTTCCGCGCGATGATGCCGCTACCGAGGCGGCGATGAAATACCTGGTCTTTGGCGCGGTCACCGGATCGGTGATGATCTATGGGCTGACCTTCTGGTTCGGCGGGGCCGGATCGACGCTTTTTTCCGAGCTTGGCATGCTGGAGGGAAAGAACCTCATCGCCATGGTCGGGCTGATCGCGGTGATCGTGGGGCTTGGCTACAAGGCGGCGCTGGTGCCGTTTCATTTCTGGGCCCCCGATGCCTATGACGGCGCGCCCGTCTCGGTTGCGGCTTATCTCTCGGTGATCACCAAGGCGGCGGCGTTTTTCGCCTTTGCGCAAGTGCTGCGCGATCTGCCGCCCGCGACCGGCTGGCCGCTGGTTCTGGCGCTGATTTCGGCGGCGACCATGACCTATGGCTATCTCGCGGCGCTGGTGCAGACCAATCTGGTGCGCCTCATCGCCTATTCCTCGGTGGCGCAATCGGGCTATTTCCTGATGGGGGTCGTGGCGCTCGGGGTCAGCCCGATGGCGGTCCCGGGCATCATCCTCTTTGCCGCGGCCTATGTGGCGATGAATCTGGGGGCTTTTGCCATCGTGATGGGTGCAGGGCAGACCCTGGACGATTTGACCGGCCTGGGCCGCACCCGCCCCTGGGCTGGCGTCGCGATGGTGGTGTTTCTCTTGTCGCTCACCGGTATCCCGCCGCTTTTTGGCTTTGTTGGCAAGGTCTATCTCTTTACCGGCGCGGTTGAGGCCGGGTTCCTCTGGCTGGTGGTGATCGGCATCCTCAATTCAGTGCTGGCGCTTGGCGTATACCTGCGCATCGTGGTGCCGATGTATCGCAGCGCGGACGCGCCCGTGGCCTGGAACCCTTCCGCGCTGCTGGCGGGCGTTCTAATCGTCACGACCCTGATCACGCTGGTGATGAGCGTCTTTGCCGGGATATTCCCGACATAGCTGCCGGTTGTCGTGGCAATGGCGATATGGCGGAGAGACAGGGTTCAACTTCGAACCCCAATTTGTCTGCTTTGTTTCAAGAATTGGAGCAATGGGAGGCGGTTCTCAAGTCTGAACCTGATGTTATCCACAAGCTTCGGGAATTCGATGCAGCATCACAGCCTTCGGGTGATGTTCAACTTCAGAAAAAGGCAAGGCCGTCTCGGTCACGCCTGCGAGGACCGTCGCTATGAAGACGGCTCATCAAGACTTTCAAAAGGCATCAACGGCGCGGCCAAAAGCAAGCGGCCCTTCGGGGCAGCAAACTGTCCGACACAACACGCCACGCGATTGTCCGCGTGTGACATTGCGGCTGTCGCAGGATGACCATGCGCGTGTCCGTCGGCAGAGTTTTTGGGTCCAAAGGCGGCCTAAACTAAGAGAGTGTGTGGCTCATCTGGTTGGTTGCATTATGCGGCGCGTTGGTTGTGATGCAAGCGCCGTGCTTCGAGCGTCTCTCGTT